>Ga0209512_1000703_pt1 | contig 50355 bp, 47 predicted proteins | sample frozenSSSSmetaG_FD_184142 | JGI IMG/M metagenome (GOLD analysis project Ga0209512, IMG submission 184142) | Glacier valley bacterial and archeal communities from Borup Fiord, Nunavut, Canada, to study Microbial Dark Matter (Phase II) -... | ecosystem: Environmental > Aquatic > Freshwater > Ice >...
AATAATGAAACATCAAAATAAAAATATTTTGTGTTATAAAATGATTTATTTATTAAAGAATTAGACATAATATTATTAGGATTTATTATTACTTATGTTTTTAACTGTATTGCTTTTTTTTTTTTTCTTACTTTTCTTATCATTACCTAAATAAATATTTTTTCTTGTACGTGCATTTGTTTTATTACGTTGTCCTCTTACAGGTAAAAAACTAGAATGTTTTTTACCTTTTAAACAACGTATAGATTTTAATACATTTATACAAGAAATCATTTCTTTATGCAAAAAATGATCTAGATAATTTTTATTTGTTAAGAAAAAATATTTAATTCTTTTTAAAATATAAAAATGAGAATAAAAAGAATTAAAATAATTATCTAAAAATAAATGAATTCTAAGATGTGGATGTAATCCTGAAAAATTACAGATCAAACGTGAAATGGAATTACCAATACCAAAACGACTAATAAAAAATTGAAAGCAATTTAATTGTCTTATTTGGTGCCTTTTTTGTTTAAATGGACTAATACTATCTAACATTTTTTTTTCTTTTTCTTTTACATCCGTTATAAGGCCATGATGTAATGTCTTTTACTTTATTAATTGCAAAAAATAACTTACTTAATCTGTTAAAACCGTCTAAAATAGAATATAATTTTAACCTGTAAACTGGAAAAAAAACATAACTTTTACGGTATCTATCTTTTAATTCAAATGTTTTCTCATTAAAAAAATTAAATTCATTAAATAAAAAATATACAATTCTACGAAATTTTTTATTATGCTTTCTTATTCTACTAATTAGTGGTGTACATAGTGAATCACTACCATTAAGGTAAAGAGATACAAATGGAAATTTATATTTTAATTTCATTTGCACTAAGAAAGGAAGAAGTGCTTCTACAAGTGGATATACATTACGCCAAAAACGACGTTCTTTTTTTTTTACGTCAGGTAACTCACCACAACTTTTTTTATATAGTAATTTATTATTATATATAAAGTACAAAAAAACATTTGTTGTTGTTGCTTTTATATAGACTATTGCTTTATTTAAATAATTTTTATTTAAGTAACCATATTTAAATAAGGAACGATATAATGTAATATATTTATTTAAATGTATATACACATTATTTTTAGTGCTTTTCTTTTCCCATTTATGTGTATTATTTAAATTAAAAAAACGCATTCCATTTGCAAATGAACTTGTTATATTTGCATGTATACGTTCATAAGTATTTACATTTTTAAAATGAGATACTATTTGTGTCTTTTTTTGTTGTGCATATTTCAAAGAACTATACTTTTTCTTAAAAGAAACATATAGTGAACTATACGAATGTAGATACTTACTATAAGTAATAAAAAAAAAATCATATTTACTTTTATAGCTCGTGTATAAATTTGTTAATTTAATGTATAAATTAAAAAAGATTGTATTTTTTATTTTTAAATAAGATAAACGCATAAATAAATTATTACTATCTACACTAAGAAACTGTGATAATAAATTTAATTTTAATATAAAAGAACGTAATGCTTTTTTTAAGTCTGATAATATTAATTTAATATAACTAATACGTTTTTTTAAAAACAATAAGAAATTATAAAAAAATAAAATATTATTCTTAAGAACAAATAAAAAATTAGTTTTTTTTGATTTTTGATTTTTATAAACATCCAATAACAATGAAAACACATAATTATTAAAATATTTAAAATTAATATTTGTTAAACGAGGATCAAAAATAGATAAATCAACTGTTTTTTTAATAACATTGATATTTTTTTTTTTTGTTTTTTTTGTTCTATAAAAATTAAATTCATTTAGTCTATAAGTTGTTGCTGGATGAAATGGATCAAAATTATATTGGTTTCCACAATCCTTAAACTTATTAACAAAAACATAATTTTTTTTTTTTCTCATTTTTTGTTTATTCAAATTCCAATCTTTTCTTGTATTTTTAGTATCGTAATTAGCGTAACTAAAAAACAAAGTAGTAGAGTAAGATCGTATAATTTTTTTATCTATTGTATCAACCATATTTACTTTTCTTTTAAAGAATGCTTTTTTTTTATTTTTTATTTTATCTAAAAATAAATCTCTATTTATTTTTTTATATTTACTTTGCTGTGTTAATTTTTTATTTTTTTTATCTAATAAAATTAATTTAAATCTATATATACGAATATATAAATTTGTAAATAATATATTATGTAATTTAAAATAATAGTTTTGTAAGAAAATTAACTTGTACTTACAATAAAATGTTCTTATTTTATGAAAAAAAGATAAACTAGGAAAATTCATGTTTTTATGTAATAAATATACCTTTTTTTTTATAAGTGTTTGGAATTCTAAAGCACTGCATACGAAATAATAAATTACCGATTAAATCATTAGAAAAACTAACTACTTTATAATATGATTTTTTTTGTTTAGAAAAAAAATAAACATTTAGTGGCAGAAGAAAATAACATAAATGACTATAACCTAATTTTAAGATTACATAATTAAGATAATAATATAACTTATAACCTCTTCCTTCTAATTTTAAATGCTTAATATTATGAAATAAATTAGATTTTAAAAAAGAAAAAAATAAATATTTATTTCTTTTCCAAAGTATTACAATACTTGATTGTTGTTCTAATAAAAAGAAAGAAAAAAAATAAAATACATTATTCATAATAAAAAAAAAAAAAGATGAATTAAATTTATATTTAAAAAAAGAAATATTGGTTCCCACTAAATAACAATTTAATTCAACATAAAAATATAAAGAATTTATATAAAAATATTGTTTTGAAAACATAATTATATTAAAATATTTCTACTAATGGAATACCTCCTACATTTCGCATTACTGCCTCAGACGTATTTAGAATTCCAGAAGATGTAGATAAAACATAAATAGTTCTTTCTACACGACTTAATGATGTTAATTTTTTTACAGAGATAGCTTTTGTTCTTCTTTTCAAGTACAATAAAAATACATTATAAAATGCATTTTCATCTTCATCATAATTGATAGTAATATATAAAACATGTCCTTTTTTTTTCATAGAAGGATCTATTTGATAAATTTCTACATTTGTAAAATATCTTTTTTGTAAACAGAAATAACTAAATAAAATAGTTAACTTACATATATATGCTGTAAAAGTTGATTGTTTTTTTAAAATTGCATTTTTTAATGAACAAAAAAAAGAACCAAAAATAAAATTAGGTGATTTGATTTTTAACATAAATTTTTACCAAGAAGATTTAATAATACCTACAAGTTGTTTATTTAAAGCATAATGTTTAAACATCATTCTAGTTAATTTGAAAAAATTAAAAACTCCTCTACGTCTATACGAAAGAACACAAAAATTTTTAACTTTTGTGTAAAAATGAAAAAGATATACAAAACGAATTAAATAATAATATATTTTCTTTTTAAAATATAAATTATGTAAATTAGTCTTGAGTACAATACTTGAAATGTAATTTTTTTCTAATGAACTACGTCGTCTATGATCTTTCAAAATTAATAATTTAGAAACCATGTAACATTATATTAAATTTAAACCTATTAATCTAAATAGGTCCCTGTTTACTAAGTAGTATTTAAAAGAGGTGCTCACTTTAATTTTTAATTTATATATTGAATTTTCAAAAAAATTATAATATTTATAATAATCTAAGTTATAACTAAAAAAATTAAAAAATAAAAATTTTGTTAATGATAAAAAAAGAATAGAATATATATTCCACTTTGTATTGTAAAAAGCATAATAGTTATTTAGTTTTATATCAATAGAATAAACTAATTTAGGTAATGAATAATAGAAAATAAGCAATAAAAAAGAATATATTTTTTGTTTTGAGATTACTAAATAACCACCTACTTTCATTTTTTTTTTTTTTAATAAATTTGCATTATAAATAAATTTAACTTTATTATTTGTTAATTTTTCTATAAGCATCAATTTAAGAATAAATAAAAAACGATTTTGACTTTCATTTTTTAATAAAAAATAAAACTTTAAATTATTATAATACAAAGATGAAATATTTAAAAATAATCGATCCTGTAAAATACTAGAAAGAAAACTATAATTAAAGAATAAAAAATTTAATTTATTGTTCATTACTTTTTAAAATATACTAGGTGCTATTAAAATAAGTTTCATTAGTTTTTTCTCGCGTACTTCATATGATAATGGACCGTTTATTCTATTTCCAATGGGATTTAAATTTTTATCTAATAAAACCATTGCATTATCTTCAAAAGAAATATAAACTCCATTATATCTCATTATTTTTTTTTTTGTTCTTACAATTATACCAAAACGAACATCGTGCATCTTTACTTTCATTTTTTTACGCATTTTCACTTTTTTAATCGCTACTACTATGAAATCACCAACAGAAGCATGTTGAAATTTCTTTTTTGATACTTTTATACATTCTCCTAATTTACCTCCTGAATTATCAGTTATAAAAAAACGTGTTTTAATTCCTATCATGTTATTATTTAGCGTAATACAAATTATTATTTTTATCTATAAGACAAACTTTGAAAGGTAGTTTATATGATATTTTATTTAATAGCTTAATAGCTAAAAGAAAAGAAATCTCTTTTAATTCAAATAAACAATCAAATATATTAATAAATTCAACAAATTTATCGATCGCACCTTTACCTTTACCCATTCTAACCCCCAATGCTTTACTTGTTATAGGTATTAAAAAATTACAACGAATCAATAAAAATCCTTTTTTTCTAAGTTCACGTCTTATTATAACACGACAACATTCTATTTGTTCTTTTGTTAAAATACTATTTTCTAAAGCAAAGAAACCATAATCACCTGAAAGTAATAATTGTGTCGAAGAATTAATTTTATGTCTGTATATACACTTTTTATGTAATCGTAATTGTGATTTTTTTTTCATATTATATTATACTTATTAATTTATAATTAGAATCATATGTTTTACTATAAAAAAATAACCATACCTTTATACCAATAGATCCTTGTTTTGTACGTGCAAATGACTGGTAATAATCAATATCTGCAAGTATACTTTTATTTGGCATTTTACCAAATAATTTATAGTTTTTTACTATTTGATGGTAGGCTATTAAACGTGCTTGTCTACCTCGTTTAGGTGGACCATTACATTCTATACGTATACCTATAAGTGGATATTTTTTGGCTAATACTTCATTATAGTATAATTCTTCAAATAATTTCCTAATTTCAATAAAACGAGAAAAAAATAATTTCTTATTCAATTTAGAAAAAAAATTTGCAACTCTATATTTTTTTTTTTTTAATTGTCTGAATAAAGCAAATTTATCTTTTAATTCGAATTTATATTTACTGAAAAAATTATAAAATAATTCTTTATTAAAATCAACCATTAGTTCTTGTTTTAATTTGTATTTTTCTTTTAATTGGTAACTTTGCAATGATTTAAAAATACGAAAGATATTATTTCCTTTTTCTAATTCTAAAAGGACATAGTCATTAATTAGTTTAGCGGATAAAAACGATGGGAATTTCTTATAGTAATAAAAAACAGGGAAAAACACACATTTATTTCCTGTAAATAAATAAATACTTTTTTCTACATTTAAAATAAAAGAATACAAAAAAAAATAAAAAAAAAAATCATAGTAAGTTCGTTCATCAAAAATATCTCGACTAAGCTCTCTCCTATAATTTTCTTTAAGATAATAAAAAATAGATAATTGTTCTTTTTTCATATTTAAATTAAAAAAATACAAAATACTTGTTTTAAGCAATTTAAATTTATTAGTATAAAATAAAAAAAAACGTAAAAAAAAATAACTATTTTCTAAATTAAATAAAAAAACTAATATATTTTTTAAAATATAATAAAATGAATATTTTTTAAGAAGTGAAGTAGTTTTTTCTTTACTAATATAGAAGGATGAGAAATAAGAAAAATTCTTCTTTAATTTTGTTTTTAGAGGGTGCGTATTAAATTTTTTTTTAGAATTGGTACCAATAATAGAAACGAAATATCTATGCTTAGCACCTGTACGTAAACTACTTACATTTGATATGAAAAAAGAATTACAATAAAAAGAAAAACAAGATATAAATAATGGATTACTTTTAATAAATAAAACCAGAGAATAGTAAGTAAAAGTACTAAATATAGTACTTACATTAAAACGAAATTTTCTTTTTTTTAATAAAAAATTATATAATAGATATTGATCTATAAAAAAAGATAAAAAATATTTTTTTATTTGAAATTTATATAAATAAACATTAACCTTAATAAAAAAACAATTATTAACCAAATTATCAAAATAAAAATCATCAGTAATCATTTTTAAACGATAAAATAACCCTTTAAGGTATTGGAATAATTGAAAATCACGAAAAAATAAAAATGAATAATTTTTATCTTTTTCATACCAAATAGTTTTCCACGAATTAAAGTGTGGAATTCTTAAATTACTTAAATTACTTATACGGCTCATTTATTTTTTTAATTTGAAATTTTTTTTTTCTTTTTTTACCTTTACGCATTTCTTTTTACTAAATGAAAATTCACCTACCTTATGGCCTACCATACCATCTTTATTAAAACGAATTGCTACATATTGCTTACCATTATAAATACTTAATAACTTATTAAAATGCATAGGTAAAAGAACGGTACTTCTATTTTGCATCATATGCTTTTTTTTTTTGAACGAAAAAGCCTCGTTTGTAAAAAATAAACCTTTCCATAGTGAGCGGGACATACTAATTTTTTTTTCTTTTAAATTTACGACTATGTTTAATTACACTAGCCCACTTATTTGTAGGTGATGCTTTTTTTGATTTTTTACCTTCTCCTCCTCCATGTGGATGATCTACTGGATTCATTGCTACTCCTCTTACAGTTGGTCTTATTCCTAACCATCTTGACCTACCTGCTTTTCCAAGATTTATATTCCTAAACATTAAATTTGATGTTTTACCTAATGTACCAAAACCGTATAATGAACAATTTAATAAACCAGAAGAATTATTACTTTTACTTGAAGGAAGTTTTATAAATGCAATATTGTTTTCTTTTTTTAAAAGAACACCACAAGTACCTGCTGCTCTTAAATACTTTGCTTTTTCATTAAAAGTACAAGAAATATTATGAATTATAGACCCTATTGGTAAATTTAAAAACATAGAACGGTTACCTGTTTTTAGAAAATCAAAAAAGCGCATGTTACACATATATACATTACCTAAAAAAACATTATGTGTAGACAGTATAAAACTATATATACCATTTTTATAAAAAATAAGATTAATAAAAGATGATCTATTTGGGTCATATTCTATACTTTCTACTAAATAAGGAATATCCTTTAAGAAAAAAAAATCAACTAACCTATAGGCTTTTTTATGTCCTCTTTCTTTATGGTATACAGTAATATGACCTAAATTATCCCTACCAAAATGATGATTCTTTTTGACAAATAAAGAATCTAAAAAAATATTACGTTCTAAATGTTTTTTATTAACTAGACATAAATGTCGTTGCGAAGGTGTTACTGGTTTATAAGATAGCATAAAAAATTTTTTTATAACATAAACTAATAACTAAATACTATAAAACCATTACTTTTTAATGAATGTACTAATTTTTTATAATCTTTTTGATATACAACTGCCTTATTTATATAGTTACTCATATAATACAATAGAACTTCATATAATAAAAAAGGAGTTACATAAAATAACTTATCTAATGGAAATAAAAAAAATCCTGGTTTTTTAAATGCTGTAAAATTAGAAAAACAACGTCTTACAAAAAAATTAAAATCAGGGAATTTAACAATAAAATCATATTTTTGACTTCCATAAGAATAAACGACAACATTTAATGGTGTGTCATTAAAAAAGCGTTGTGTTAAAGTATTAAATTTATTACAAAAATCCATTATTGGAATACCTAATTGTCCTAGTGCTGGACCTACTGGCTCTTTTGATGAAGCTTGACTTGCTAAAATTTTTAATCTTATTAATGCTTGTATTTTCATTAATTACTATATATTATTTCATTTTTTTCTTCTAATTTAAAATTAGTAATAAAGAACTTAAAGAAACTAAACAAAAACGGATTGGATGTTAATGAAAATAAAGATAATTCATTTAATACCATATGGAAGTGTTTAAGTTCAAATTGTTCTCTTGCTTTTTTATCTACGTGCGGCGAACGTAAAATTGTAAATTTATTTCTTTTTATTGGTAATGAAAAATATGAAAGTGTTGCATTCTTATACATAAAAAAAAATACTTTTGAAAATAACATTGTATAATATAGATTAGTATAACTAACTAACGAAAAAGAACTAACACCAATACTATCTAATAATGATAACTTATCCGAAAATATACTTTCTTTTATAAGTAAAGAACTATAATTAGAAATAAATAAACTACTTTTATTTAACATAAAAGAAGAGGAATAGTACTTTTTCAATTGTACAAAAAGAGCAGATAACATTTTACGTAAAAAAAAATAAAAAAAAAATTTTTTATACATAAAAACCTTCTTTAAAAAATAAAAAAAATATTTGATTCTATTCATATGAAAAAAGGAAGATAATTTCCACTGTACTTTTTTGTATCCAAGTTTTTTTTTTTTAAAGATAAAAAAAAAAAAAAAAAAAAAAACAATCTATATAAACTATTTTTTTTGTAAAAATACATTAATATTACTATTAACTAATTTTTTTTTTTGTTTAGCGCGTTTTTTACCATAACGTAGTCAAACAGATATAAATTAAAAAAAATAAAAGTTTTATTTTTGAAAAAACTAACAATCTTAAACAAATTTACTAATTTAAATAAACTAAATAAAAAATTCTTTCTATAAAATATTAATAAATTAAAGTTTTGATTAAACCAATTTAGGTTTGAAATTATTAATTTATGCTTTAATTTAAAAAAGAAACTGATAAGAGATAAAATGTATTTTAAAAAAAAAAAATAACCAATAAAAAAAAATAAAAAAAAATTGACTTGTGATTGAATTATTAATCCGTCTAGTTGAGGCATTAGTGAATAAAAATGAAAAATTTAATTATTTAAATAAAAATATAAATAATCTATTTATATTAAAGTGTTTTATATATAGAATAGTATTTAGCACTACCTTTTTTATAGAATTGTAAAAATAGAATAAAATAAAAAAAAAAAATAAAACTTGATTGAGAATTTCCAAATAATGGATAAGTAATAAAAGAAAAGTATGTAAAATCAATGTCTAAATTACCTACTATTGGTATTTTAAGATTTTTAGCTTCAATGGCAGGAATTGGAAAATTAATAGGACTAAAGAATAAAAATAAATCCGGGAATCTATTTAAATGACGATAAAATTTAAAATATAAAAAAAAACGCCAATATTTTTCAATTCTTTTAATATGTGTTTCCCATTCCATACCCGGTACACGTTTATAAAAAGTAAAAAAAAGTAAACTGAAAAAAAAATTATAAAATGAAATACGAGAATACAAAGAGTAGTTTTTATTATTTTTAAAACTTTCTTTGAAATTAAATATATCTGTAAACAAGATATAACAAGAAGTATATAAATTAGATAGTTGGCCATAGCTCCATTTCTCATCAAATAAAAAATTACGTGTTTCGTTAATTTGTTTAAAAAAAAATAATTTTAAAATGTTATTAAAAGAAGAAAAAGAATGAAAATAAAATAAAAATTTTGCTTTTTCCATACCCATGTAATAAAATAAATTAAAAACTCTTTTAATATAAAAAATGATTTTCTGCATATTAAAAATGCAGTAATTATTTTTGTAACCTAATAAAAAAGGTTTATAGTAACTTTGTAATACAAATTTTGTATTACCTATATGAACTCCTAAACTATATAAGAAAGAATAAATCATTAATATACAATAGTGTTAATTATGTAATGGTTTCGAGACAACTGTTGGTACTGATGTCTCATAGAATATCCTTGCTTTTCATTTGTTAAATATATAGCACCTAGCATTGCAGCAAATAGAGTAAGTGCTGCAAAAATTAAAAAAAAAAAATATTCATAGTATAATAGAAAACCCATCTTTTTTATTAACATAAAACGCATGGACTCATCTAAGAAATGAAAACTAGAAAAAAAAAAAGAGTTCATATCTAATGCAAATAAACGAGGTAAATAAACTAAGTTATCATAAAAAAAAATAAAAAAAAATTGTAAAAAATAAAATAATAATATAAAACTACCAACTGTAAGATAGAAACTATTATCTTTTTCTATCTTTTTTATATTTAACATCGTTACTATAGATGAAAATAATACTGCTATTGCCCCTACATAAATCATTAAGAAAAGTAATCCTAAAAAATCAACATTAAGTAAAATAAAAATCATAGACGTATTGAAAAAAATAGAAATTAAAAATAAAACTGCATTTATAGGATTAATTACAATCACCATACAAATAGCAGAAATAACTACTAAAAAATAAAAAAAAAAAATTAGAAATGACATGTGTTTTATTGTGGTATAGTACTTATTTGTATAGGCGTTATACTTACGTTATTACAATGCTAAAAAAGCAAAAGGATTATTTTTATATTTATTATTTTTTTTATATTTTTCTAAAATAGCTAATCTACGTAATACAACTTGTACATTTAAATTATAAAAATGTAACACTAATAAACTGTAAACAGAAGAAAACCAATATATCATATATTTTTTTAATAATACTAAAAATTTATAAAAACTACTTAATTTTAAATATATATAACGATAAAAAAAACGATACCAATTTTTTACTTTTAGAAAAAAATTAATAACTATGTACCAATCTAATTCCTCAAGAAAAGAAATCTCTTCATCTTCTGTAAAAAATAAAGAATCTATTTTATTGTGAAATAAAATATAAAAAAAAATAAAAAAAAAACTAAAAAACAAAACAATTGATTCTGATTGTAGTGATAAAAAAAAATTAAAATTAATTAAAAAAAAAGAAAATAATAATAATAAATTTAACATTGGTAATTAGAAATGAAAAAAGAAAATTATTTAACTAAAATCTATTAATATCATTAATAGATACACATTAACTATACGAAGTTTACACAAGAAACGATTTCTATTAATTCGTTTGTAATTTTTTCTTGTCTAGCTTTATTATATATTAAACGTAGACTATCAATTAACTCAGAAACATTTTTTGTTGCATTATTCATTGCTGTTGCTCTAGCTCCAAGTGCACTATATTCATTTTCTTCTAATCCATCAAGACAAATTAATGAAACGCAATACATATAAAAATCATCTAATATTGGAGCAAAATTACTATCATTTGATAATGAATTTAATATTGAAGTGTAAATATGAGCTACCTTGTCTCCATCCTTTGCTCTATCTATAATATTTGAAGTAAAAAAAGAAAAAGAGCATACATCATAAAAAGATACTTTTTGTGTGAATGCTGTATAAAATCTATTGAAGATAATATATAATCTATCAAATGAATATTCCATTATTTTCTCCATTAAAATTAAAGAAGTAAATAAAGATAAAGGTTCTTTATCTAAATTAAAGATGCTAAGTACTTGAAAAGCTCTATATTGTTTTTTAAAAAAAAATTTTGCTTTTCTACCTATAGAGACTAGTTTAATATTTTTATTCTTTTCTTTTAAATCATCTATAAGTGATTTACTAGCTTTAAAAATATTACTATTATGCGGACCACAACAACTTTTATCTACTGAGATAGATAAAACTAGATAGTTTGAATCTTTATCAGAATAAACACTAGTATCGAAAAAAGGTAATACTGTACTTAGAGCGTACTGTCTTGAAGCTATCTTTGTTTTCAAAGAAGATAGCTGTGATAAAGCAACCATTTGAATTGCCTTTGTTAATGATTTAAAACGTTCATATGACTTTAACTGTTTAAGTAATTTTTTTGGATCTACCATAATAAAAAAATAAAAGTAACGAAATTCTTTATACTGGTTAAATATAAATAATCTATTTATATTAAAATATAGAACAATCTATCTGTAAAAATTAATAAAATAAGATAATAATTAATAAAATTAAAATAAAGTAAGGTAAAGAGAAAAACTCATTTTTTAAAAAATAAAAAAACTGATCAATTAAAGAAGTAGAAAAAGATAATTCAATATTTAGTTCTTTAATATAAGTAGAAATAGCATAGTCACGAAATCCTAACTCTATACTAGCAGGATCGAAAGCATGTATTTGGTCAACTAAAAATAAAACATCACTGTTAATAGTACTAGTAAAACCTTGTATATATGCAAAAAATGCAATAAACACTAAAGTACCTACGGCAAAAAAAATACTTACTATTTTTTCTAAAATAGAAGAAAAAGAATTTATTTGACTTGCATTTGAAGAAAAAAAATAATTAAAAAAAGATGATTCAAAAAAAACAGATAATGGGATTAATAAAAAAAAATATAATAAATGAAAATGAGAACATATTAAACCAAATTCAATATAAGGATATACTGGTGCTTGACTACCTAAATATCCTGAAAAAAAGAAATTAGAAAAAAAAAACCAGAATAAAGTTCTATTAAATGGTTTAAACGTTTTATTTTTTATTAAACTTTTATCAATGAAAGGTAATAAAAATAAAACCAATAAAGCAACGAACATAATAATAATACCATATGTCTTATTTAGAATAGACCTAAGTATTCCATATAATGGCAGAAAATACCATTCAGGTACTATATGAGCAGGTGTAACAAGTGGGTTAGCTTTAATATAGTTATCTGAATGATTAAATGCTTCCGGAAAAAAGAATACAAATATAAAAAAAAAAAACAATATTACAAATAGACCAAATAAATCTTTTACAAGAAAATATGGATAAAATGATATTTTATTTAAGTAATGTGAACGGATACCTAACTCATTACTACTTCCAGATTTATGTAGTTGATATATATGATAAGCCGATAGTATTAATATCACAAATGGTAATAGATAATGTAGGCTAAAAAATCTATTTAGTGTTGCATTATTGATAGAATAACCTCCCCGTATCCAATAAACAATATCTTTACCTATTACTGGAATTACAGTAACGAAATTTGTAATTACAGTAGCTGCCCGATAACTCATTTGACCCCAAGGTAACACATAACCAAGGAATGCTGTACCCATCATTAAAATATATATGATTACTCCTGTAAACCATACTAAAGTACGAGGAAAATAATATGAACCATAATATATACCTTTTAAGATATGAATATATACTAAAAAAAAAAAAAAAAATGCCCCATTCGCATGTACATAACGAATTAACCATCCATAGTTAACATCCCTCATAATATGTTCAACACTAAAAAAAGCTAAATCTACATGAGGAGTAGAAAAAAAAGTTAAAAATAATCCACTTAATATTTGAATAACTAAAGAAATAGCAGACATAAATCCAAAATTCCATAAATAATTAATATTCATTGGTGTTGGATATTTAATTAAATATGAATATAGTGCTTTGCTTACAAAATTAACAAATAAAATATTATTTAAATACTTCATATATAAATACAAATAACTAATACTGATTATTTGATTTGTAATATAAATAATCTATCTATATTGATACAAAATTAAAACTAAATGAAATAGATAAAATGAATACTTAAAAATAAACCTATTAGTATAAACCCTAAATAATGATAAACAAGTCCTTTTAATAAAAAAGCATAAGATTTTGTAGATTGTTGCACTATTTTACTTATTCCAAAAGGTCCAATTTTTTCTAAAATACCTTTTTCTAAAAAAAAATAAATGAAAAAGCTGAATGAAAATAAAAAATCAATAAGTACATAGAAAATTAATTTATTAAATGCAATCCATTTTTGAGTAAAGAAAGTATATATATTAAATAACCATGAAGACGAATATTTAAGGTCAAATAAATAGTTCCTTGATGATGTTAAAGAATATACAAAACTAAAAATAACTAAAAAATATAAAACCCAAACCAATGGTACCTGACGTAAATATTTATGATATTCATAATTAAACAATATATAATAATCAAAATTAAATAAATCTGCTACATTAGATATAAAATAATATTCAAAATCTACTAAAGAAACGAATAATGAGTTCTGCCAAAAATCTGTACCAATTCCAACAAACATATCTTGTAAAAAGAAACCACTTAGTATACTAAAGTATATAAGAATAAAAAGTGGCATCAACATATAAAAAGAACCATATTGAATATTATGAAGATTATATTTAAAACCATTATATTTTACAAAGAAAACAAAAAATAACAATTTAACGCTATAAAGAGTTGTAAATATAATAGAAACAAAAGCAAAAAAGTAAAAAAAAAAGAAAAAATTCAATAAGATATAGGAATCGAATTGAAGATAAAATAAATTAAAAAATAACTGTACTATTTTTTCTTTTGAATAAAACCCAGAAAGAAATGGAAAACCTATCAATGAAAGTGAACCAATTAATATTGAAATATAAGCAAAAGGAAAAAAAAAAATTAAACTACCCATTTTACGATAATCTTGTTCATGAGAAAAACAATATATAATCAAACCCGCAGATAAAAATAATAGTGCTTTAAAAAAAGCATGGTTTATTAAATGAAAAATACTGTTACCATACCCTAATAAACCACAAGATAAAAACATGTAACCTAATTGGCTACATGTGGAATATGCAATAATTTTCTTAATATCATGTTGAAACAATCCTATACTAGAACCTAAAAAAGTAGTCATTGAACCAAAAAATAATATAATTAAATATATAGAAGGAACTAAATCGAATAGAAAGGAACATCTAATTAATAGAAAAATACCTGCTGTTACCATTGTAGCAGCATGAATTAATGATGAAACTGGTGTTGGACCTTCCATTGCTTCAGGTAACCAAACATGCAATCCCAACTGTGCTGATTTTCCAACTGCACCAAGTATGAATAAAAGACAAACAATAAATACTAATGCACTATCAATATTAAAATAAAAAGCATTCACTAAATGATAAGAAAAAATTACACCAAAATCAAAAGATTTATAAATATAGAAAACAACTGCAAATGCTACTAATAAACAAAGATCTCCTACTTTATTTGTAACCATTGCCATGATACTTGATTTATTTGCGTCTATTCTACTATACCAAAAATTAATTAATAAATACGAACACAATCCTACTCCTTCCCAACCAATAAATAATTGAATTAAATTACCAGCAGTTACTAAGATTACCATAAAAAAGGTAAATATAGAAATATATGAAAAAAAACGAATTTGATGTGGATCTTCTCTCATATATTCAATAGAATATATATGTACAAGAAATGAAATAAATGTAACTACTACAAGCATACTAACAGTCAAGCTATCAAATAAAAAATTAAAATTTAAATCTAATAAATCTAAATGTATCCAAGAAAATAAAGTAATTACACAAGGTGAAGAATTTAAACCTACTTCATAAAAAGTAAATAAACTTATCAATAAAGATAAAAAAACACAAAAACTAGAAAAAAAACCAATATATTTTCTACTGAAAAAACGTCCAAAGAAAAATGCGACAAAAAAAGAGCTGAATAAAAAATATAAAATAAGTAAATACATGGTGTTTATTAGATGTTATCTATAAAGAATTTCTTTTTTTAAATTTAAATATATTTCTATTTCAAACTTATCTCCATTGGCTAATAATTTTTTTTTGTCATAAAGTAATTCATCATGTGTAAATGTTGAATATTCAAAATTAAAACTTTCTACTATTGCATCTACTGGGCAAGCTTCTTGGCATAAACCACAATAAATACATTTGGTCATATCTATATCATATCTAGTAGTTTGGCGACTACCGTTTAGTTGCTGTGCGGAATCTATTGTTATTGCTAATGCTGGGCAAACTACCTCACATAATTTACATGCAATACAACGTTCCTCACCATTAGAATATCTGCGTAAAGCATGCTCACCCCTAAAACGTGGTGAAATTGCTCCTTTTTCAAAAGGATAATTTATAGTTACTTTCTTTGAAAATACATTTTTGTAAGCTATAAATAATCCTCTGATAAGTTCATATAAATACAAGTACTGAAAAGATGAAAACATTTTTTCTATTTAATAAATGATATTATAAAAACAAGAAGTTCAGTAAGATGAGACTTGAACTCATAACCTTCCGGTCCCAAACCGGATGCTCCACCGCTTGAGCTACTTACTGAACACCTTCTTGCGAAAAGAAATTTATATTAAAGAAACAGGAAAGAAAGGAATCGAACCTCTATCGATGGTTTTGGAGACCATTGTTTTACCACTAAACTACTTTCCTATCTCCAATAATTATTGATTAAGTTAGTATCAAAATACATAATACTACCATTAATTACATATAAAAATAAGTATACAAATAACCGAATCCAATCTACAAAATGCCAATATGTTAATGCTAATGCATAAACTAAAATACGATCCCTATCAATTGTATAATTATCAAGTTGTACAGTTGCAATAGATAAAAAAACTAATCCAATACATACATGTAGACCGTGGAATCCTGTAATTAAATAATAACAAGACCCTACTACACTATCTGAAATAGATAATGTATTAGATGCTACATACTCGGATAACTGTATAAATAGTACAAATATTACTCCTAATGCGATACCATAAACACTCCATAAATAAAACATAGTGCTAGAACCTCCTCTAGCAGCATAATATGCTTGATTACATGCCCATCCTGAAGCCAATAAAACAAAACATCCCCGTAATGGATATGCGTTCCAAGAAACTAATTCAATTCCAAGCGGAGCTAAAGAACCTCCTAAAACTGCTGGAGTATGGAAGTACCTATCGAAATATGCCCGAATAGAACTAGCAAATACTGCTGCTTCTGATAATAAAAAAACTAAAAAACCTCCAACCATTGCTCTTCTAACTTTAAAGTTAAATTTACCTAAATATACACTATCATAGTGTAACTCTAAAATCCAGAAGTAAATTGGTACAAGCATTAGTAATAATGATACTAATAAAGCCTTACCAGCCCATACGAAATGTTGTAAATATAAAACAGAAGAAAATGAAAATAAAAATAATGTCCAGCTAATATGAAATGGCCATGGGGTGTAAGTAATATCGTTGAAGTAATGTAAATAACGTCTAGAAGATGTATACTTAACATCATATTTTAAATACTCATCCCAATAATTAACCATTTGTTGGTTCTTGAATTTTTTTGAAAACAAAGTTTGTTTTTTCATAGAACTAAAAATAATATAATAAATAAACCCTATTATAATTTAAAAAAAAGAACTTTTTTTTAGAGAGTCTTTTAAACGATAAAAACCTTTTAATGTTAGTGAGTACTTAACAAAAAAAGTATTAGAAACTATTAGATTAGGTACAAAAGATTGAAAAAAATATATATTCTTTTTATCCGCTAATAAAAAACTAGATTTATTATAGTTTTTTAAATATGGAAACATATCAAAAAAAATAAAAAAATAATTTAAATAATAAAAAATTAATTCGTTGAATAATAAATCAAAAGAATAAAAAGAACTATTAATTGCTTCTTTGTTAGCAATATAAAAAAAAGAAAACAGTGTATTTTTTAGAATATAAAAATCCGATTTAATTTCTTCTTGATCTGAAAAATTTAAAGATTGACTACTTGTTTGAACATCACCAAATAAATTAACATAATTATCTTCCCCTTCAAATAAATTAGCACTCGGTAAAAATAAATAACTTGTTGCTTTTTCTACTTGCTCCATATATGGCAAATAATTACCATGATATAAGAAAAAAGAATTACGTGAATCTACATTATTTGTTTTATAAAAATAAGATAAGATCTCATTATTTTTTAATAAATCCACATTATAAAGTAGATTGCTATTAATACCTGAATCAAAATAACCTGAGACATTTGAATAAAAACATAAATTATTGATAGATACACTATCAAATATGTTTAGTCCTGCTAAATAACTATTAAAGTCAATAGAAGAACTAAATAAATTTATATTAAACGATTTATTCATTACACGATAGAAATAGTTGTTATTTAAGTTTTTACCTCTCAATAATGAAAAAAAAGAAGAAATACTATTACCTAAATGAAAAACCGAATAAGTTTGTGTTATATTAGCACCAATATAAAAAATATATTTCTTATAGAATGAACTATTTAAATAACTCTGTATACGTGCATTAAAAACTGAAAAATTTTCTTTTAAATTCAAATTAAAAAATAAAAAAAAAGTAGATTTCATATAATTACTAAATGTGCTTACGAAGTAAGAACTTCTACTGTCTACATCAAACGAAGGTAAAGATTCTATAAAGAAACGACTATTCTTAATAAATTTAGAAATATAATAATAAAAATTAATATTAAATAGTCCAATACCATGTGATGTAAAAAAATTAAAAGAATTAAAATTTTTAAAATTAATAATTATTTTTAAAAATTCAGAACATTGCTCCCATCCTAAACGAATAAATAAATCTGTTTCTATAAAATTTAAAAAATTTTTCTCTACTGATAAATATGGATATTTTACTCTAAAACTTTGAACACTTTCATAACTAAAACGAATAAAATCAGTTATCCAATCTTCATTTAAGTGTTGATTCGCCTTAGGAAGAATACGTAATATTCTATTACCTTTAACATCTATACGTATATTACTATGTAAAGCATCCAGTGTATCTATAGACTCTATACTCTTTAATTCCCATGGTCTAGCGGTGAATGCATATGGTTTTGATGTTAGTGCTCCTACTGGACAAACATCAACAATATTACCTGACAACTCACTATCTAAAAAAAAAATATTGTTCATTTTAATTTCAGAACCATTTCCTCTACCCATAATACCAAGATCATGAATCCCTAAAATTTCATCGGAAAAACGAATACATCTAGTACAATGAATACAACGTGTCATTATAGTTTTAACAATTGTACCTAATTCTTTATCTTCAACAGATCTTTTCATTTCTTTAAAACGACCTCTATCACTACCAAACATTAATGTCTGATCCTGTAAATCACATTCACCTCCTTGATCACAAATAGGACAATCAAGTGGATGGTTTATCAATAAAAACTCTAGCACATTTTCTCTTGCTTTTTTTACTAATAAAGAATCAAGAGCTATTTCTACATTAGCACTAACATTTGTAGCACATGCTATTACAGGTTTTGTACCATTATTTAATTCTACTAAACACATTCTACAATTACCAGCTATAGATAACTTACCGTGGTAACAGAAACGTGGTATAACAACGTAAATAAAGTCGCAAAATTGTATTATTGTTAAGGTACGATATTCCTTATAGCAATAAAGTGGTGTATTATTTATATAAAAAAACATTCTTATTTATCTTTTTCCTATTATAAAATATCAAAAAATATACTAATTTAAATTCATATTAATTAATAACTTGATATTATTAATTGCTTCTGCTGGATTTAGTCCTTTAGGACAACAAGATACACAATTCAATATTGAATGGCATCTTCCTACTTTATAAACATCATTTACCTGCGATAAGCGGCTAAAAAAAAAGTCATCTCTAGAATCTATCAACCATCTATACGATTGAAGAAGAATTGCTGGACCAAGATATCTATCTTTGTTCCACCAATAACTAGGACAACTAGTAGAACAACATGCACAAAGAATACATTCATAAAGACCATTTAATAAGTAACGATCAAATTGAATATTTTCCTTTTTTGGCAAAGATACTACTAAATTAACATTATTTAAAAAAGATAAAATATTATATTTAAAATTAGTAATAATGTAAGATACACTATTCTGTAATAAAAATGGATTAATCGACTTATATTGTAAATAAAAATGTTTCATGCAAACAATTAGATCCTTTACTACAGGCATATGCGGCAATGGAAAAATACGAATTTCATTATTTAATGCATTTAGATGCTCCTTCATTATATAAAGACAAGCAAGTACATTTTCACCATTTATATTCATTGCACAACTACCGCATATTCCTTCTCTACAGGAACGTCTAAATGAAAGGCTTTCGTCTTTTTCATTTTTTAAATAAAATAAATTATCTAATAACATAGAAGATTGAGCTTCGTTACTAATAAAATACAACTGAACCCATGGTTCAGAATTAACAAATGGATCATATCTAAAAACCTTATATTGTACTAGAGCACTAGAATCAATAGGAAAATTAGAAAGTAATGTGGATGGTATATTTAAAATTTTTTTTAAAAACACAGTATAATTAACGAACTAAAAATAAATATGAAAGGAATAACTTATTAGTATAAAAAAAATCTACAAAATTTAAAATTTCATTAGAAATAAAAAAAATAACAGGCAAATCTATCGACTCATATGGGTACAATAATAACTCTTCGAAACAAAAACACTGTACTTTGTTAAAATAAATTAAGTAATCAGTTGGATACAATAGATATATACTTATTCCTGTAATATCGAATGATACAGAATTGTACATACGAAAAAAAACTAAATGTGTTTCATTTGGTATGACATAAATATATTTTTGTAGAGTACAAAATTCAATAAAATTAAAATTGCTCGTACTTGTTTGAAATAAAACTTCTATGTAATCACAAGAAGATATAAATGTAGTGAAAAAAGAATCAAAGTAAAAAAAATAAACAATAAAAAAAAAAGAATCAATTAATAAAAAAAAAAAAAAAAAAAAAAAAAAAAAAAAAAAAAAAAAAAAAAAAAAAAAAAATAAAAAAAAAAGAATCAATTAATAAAAAAAAAAAGGAAAAATCCACGACATTACCAAAAAATGAAAATGAATATAAAAAATCAAATACAGGAGAACTGTCTATGTAGTAGTTCTTATAAAAAAAAGAATCTATTTCCTCTACATTGGATAAAAAACCATATGTAGGCAAGTCGCAAAAATACTTAAAAAGCGGAATATTAATAATTCCAAAAAAAATCATATTAAAAGCAAGAAATAAAAAGTAAAAAAAATAAAGCATTTTTATTTTATAAAAATTTTAAAATAGAATCCAACAGGAATCGAACCTGTATCTTTATATTAATATATAAAATTTTCTCCGTATTAAACTATGGATTCCTACAATATTAAACAAAAAATTAACTAGTTAGTCAATGAACTATTACCAAAAATTTTCCAATTAGAAACTAATGGATTATATGTAATATAAATAGTAGTATAAAAATGATTTTTAGTTTCTTTTTTACCTAAATATAACGGAATAAATTTTCTTTTTTTATTTAGTATAGCATTCCATCTATAATCAAAATAATGTTTTCCTGTTGTGAATAATTTAGGTGGTACTACAAAAGTATGTAAATAAGGTGGTGATGTTAGAGTCCACTCTAATGTAGTAGTCTTAATTGATTCCGCAGAAATAATATATCTATTTGTTACATAATTAAAACTAATCCATTTTTCTATAAAATCAGGACTAATTGTTTTAGGTTCGTCTTTTCCAAAAGCACCATATTTTTCAACATAATAAATAACTCCGATCATTCTATCTATTAAATCATTATAGTCAATAAAAATCCAAGGATTTCTAGGACATTTAACTTGATCAGTAAAAGAACAATAAATTACATAAAAAAAGAATAAAACACTAAAAAAGGAAATAAAAGCACCAAAAGATGCTAAAGTATTATGATATTGATACATATCAGGATAATCAGGAATTCTTCTTGGCATTCCTCCAGATCCTAAAAAATGCATTGGAAAGAAAGTTAAATTAACTCCTATGAATGTCATCCAAAAATGTGCTTGACCTAATGACTCAGAATAACTTAATCCTGTCATTTTTCCCCACCGGTAGTGAAAACCACCATAAATTGCAAATACTGCACCCATAGATAAAACATGATGAAAATGTGCTACAACATAATATGTATCATGTACAGAAGTATCTAATCCAGCATTAGCTAAAATGATACCTGTAATTCCACCGACTGTAGATGAAACAATAAATCCTGCTGCAAAATACATTGGAGTATACATCCAAATAGAACCTCCCCACATAGTAGCTATCCAATTAAATACTTTAATTCCTGTTGGAATAGCAATTACCATAGTAGCAGAAGTAAAATATGCTTTTGTACTTGTATCTATACCTGAAGTATACATATGATGAGCCCATACTATGAAACCTATTAATCCAATCATTAACATAGCTGCGATCATAGGTACATGTCCAAAAACTCTTTTTTTTGAAAAAGTAGCAATTATATGACTAACTAATCCAGATCCTGGTGAAATTGAAATATATACTTCTGGGTGTCCGAAAAACCAAAAAAGATGCTGATATAAAACAACATCTCCTCCTCCTACTGGGTCATAAAAAGATGTATTAAAATTTCTATCAAATAATAATAGTGTAATAGCAGCTGCTAGTACTGGAATAGCTACGATTACTAAAAAGGAAGTAATTGCTACTGACCATACGAACAATGGTAAATCTTTATTGAACATTGCTTCGTTTTTATAATAAAAGATAGTACAAATAAAATTAATACCTGCAATAATAGATCCAATACCTACTAAATGAAAACTGGAAATTAATAAATCAACACTTGCTCCGGAATGAGATTGTAACGATGATAATGGTGGATATAAAGTCCAACCAGTACCAGGTCCTCCTTCAGAATATGTAGCTAAAACAGCTAAAAAAATAGCTGCTGGTAATAACCAAAAACTAAAATTATTTAATCTTGGAAAGCTCATATCTGGTGCACCTATTAAAATAGGTACAAAATAATTACCAAATCCACCAAATAAAATAGGCATTACTACTACGAATAGCATTAATACTCCATGAACGGTAGTAATCATATTATGAAATTGATATTCACCAAATAAAATTTGATCTCCTGGAAATGTTAATTCTAATCTCATTAACATTGATAATAAAATAGCTAAAAAACCATTAAAAACTCCAAAAAATAAATATAGAATACCAATTCTTTTATGATTTGTTGTAAAGATCCAACGTTTTGAAAAATCGTACATAAAAAAATTATGTAAAAAAAAATAAGATAAAATACTTTTTACCCTATTTCTATTCTTATATATGTATAAGAATATGTATTTATTGTTTAACCAAAGTTAACATAAAAATAAAAAATAATAAAAATAAAATGAATATATGTATATAAAATATAGAAATATCATAAAGAAATACCTAATTGAATCAAATGATTAACAAGTACATTATTATATGGGTGATAGGAATCGAACCTATGATCATGGAATCAAAATCCACCGCCTTGCCGCTTGGCTACACCCATTTACTACTTCATTTTGTCAGGCTTACCTTTAATACCATACTTAGATCTTCTTGTCTTTCTACCTTTAACGGGTGCAAAATCAAAAAGTCCTCGTATAGGTTTATACCTAACCCCTATTAAATCCTGACATCTACCACCTCTAACTAATACAACTGAATGTTGTTGCAAATTATGACCAATACCTGGTAGATGGCATGTAACTAATTTACCTGAACTTAATTTAACTCTCGCTACTTTACGTTTAGCAGAATTTGGTTTTTTAGGTGCCTGGATAAATACTTTTTGGACTGTTCCTTTCTTTTGAGGACAAGCATCAAGTCTTGGTACTTTACTTTTCGATTTCTTATCTTTTCTTTTATAGGATAAAACTAGTTGGCGTAGTGTGACCATATTTAATAATAGTAGCTAAAATGTCGATTAGAAACTAATGACTGATTTTTAAAAAAAGACAAACGTATACTACAAAAAACCTCATTCAATTTTATAAACTTTAAAAAATCATATAAAAAAAATGAATGAATACCATCTACATTCTTTTTTAAATTTCCTTGTTTAAATTTATAGAAAGAAAAATAATTTTTCATTTGTTCCATAGTTAAAAAATAAACCTTCTCATTAAATTGCCATAAAAAGCCTATTAAAAAAAATTTAGAAGGGTATTTATTTTGTATTTTAGAAATCAAATCAAATAATAAATTAAAAATATCTCCATCCGAAAACATCATTTCTAATACAACACACTCTCCTAAGAAAGACTCTTTTACTTGTTTAAGTGGAGTAAAAAAAATATTTTTAGATAATAAAAAAATGGATATATTTGGCGACAAACCTAATAAAAAAGAATTTAATTCTTTCCATTCATTTGATTTAAAATAAACTTTTTGAAATAATAGTTGTAATTTCATTATATAAGATAATTTTCAAGATTGTAATAATTATTACAAAAATTAAAATCTATTACTAAAAAATTACACTTACTTGATCCATCTGAATTTATTAAAATCACTTCATTTACAATATAGAATTTAAATAATTTCATTGTTTTTAATATTAGAAACAAAAAATTGTCTCGAGATGGAATCGAACCATCGCTCAAGGATTTTCAGTCCAATGCTCTGCCACTGAGCTATCGAGTTCATAGATATATTAATTAGCAGGGGCAGGATTCGAACCTACATCTTCAGATCATGAGTCTGATAACCTAGCCAGTTAGTCGACCCTGCTACAGTTATACATTACTATAAAGTGTAAAGTTTATAGTAAGAGATAATAATGGCTAAACCTATTGCTGATTCTGATGCGGCAACACTCAGAATTAACAAACTAAAAACTTGACCTAACAAATCATCTAAAAAATAAGAAAAAAAAATTAGATAGTAGTTAATTGAAAGTAATAATAACTCAAGCGACATAATCACGAGAATTATATTTTTTCTACTTAAAAAAATACCGAAAATACCTACGATAAATAAAAAAAATGGTACTAGTAAATGAAATATCATTGTTGATTTATAAAGATTATTATTAAATTGCGGGTGGATAGCGGGAATTGAACCCACGCCCTCGGTGCCACAAACCGGTATTCTACCACTAAACTATATCCACAAAAAAAAAACTAGTTCTTTTTAATAAAAAAAGATAAAGTACTAATTACGGCAAAAGCAGAAGCTAAAAATGAAAAAAGTACTACTAGTACGCGTACACTTTCCCCAAGATGAAAGAACATAACACCCATGACAAAACCACATAAAAGTACTGTGCTTAACCTATCAACGCCTACTAACAATTCCTCTTCTAAAGTACCTACCTTAACATTATAAAACAATTCATTTGTTAAAAATGATAAAGGTAAAAACAACATAAAAAATGGTACCATAAAAGAAAATAATGGGTTAATCATTGCTATAATAAATAAAACAACAAGTAAAACTAGTTCAAAAACAGTCAGACCAATAATAAAATAAGAGAATATCAAAGGTGATGACAATAATAAAAAAGTAGAAGTTTCAATAGTTAACATACCTAATATATAAAAAAAATATAATATAAATGAAATAGTACTATATAAAAATAAAAAAAAAAAAATAGAAGTACTTGTTTTGTGCGTGTATATTTCTAACATGTATAGTAGTACAATAGAGAGCACAAGTAAAAAAATAAATTCTAATTGATTTAAACTAGATAGTACGTATGAAAACATATCTAAATTAAATGCAAAAAAATGGTAAAATTCATCTAGAATATAAAAAGAAGATAATACAGAGGCAATATCAACTAAAAAACTAGAAAATTGTGTATTTATACAATAAAAAAGATTTTCTTCTAAGTTTAAAACAAATGGTATAGTACCTGTATTTAACTCCATCATATTAAGTGTATAAAAAGCAAACTCGAATATAAAAAACCCTGCAAATAAAAAAAGAAATAGATACTTAACTAAGTAATTACTTATATAATCATCTAATAAGTTTTGAAATTTAGCTAAAAAAATATCAGATAATTTATCTGATTGTTTTTTTTTAAAAAGAGAAGAACTCTTATCTAGTATTAAGGTGTTTAAGTTATTAAAAAAAGAACTCATTGTTGGTGTTTTATACCGCAATAATAAACTATTTGTTATTTATAAAATAAAAACTTACTTAACTAAAAGATATTAGAGAATAATTTTTTTTTATCTGCTAAGATACGAGGTTGAATATTTTTTAAAAAGAAATTTTTATAACTAGAAACCCAAGCACCTAAATCTTTTCTAAAAAAATCAATTTCATAACTAACAAAGAAACATTCCATTTCATTTAAATATGAAACAAAAGGATAATATTTAGCTTCTAAATATTTTCCTGCTAATTGAGTATTAAATAATAAACCAAAAAAGTTAGAAGCACAGCTTAATTCAATATCATCTACAAATCCTTCTGCTAGTGCAAATAAACAAACAACTTGTTGGTATAGACGTAATGTTTCATACAAAGATTGTTGAAAATAAATATTAATTCTTTTTCCTCTAATGATATATGAAAGAACTATTGGATCAATTTCTCCTCCTAATTTTTCTACACTTTCATATGTCTTAAACATACTATAATCTGCTTTAATTTTTTTAGAAATACCATTAACACTACTATACTGTGCGGAAGATCCTACTCTACTAACTGATAATCCTACGTTTACTGCTGGTCTTGTTCCTTGATTAGCTAACTGGGAAGATAAAAATATTTGTCCATCTGTAATACTAATAACATTAGTTGGAATATATGCGGAAATATCTCCTCCTTTTGTTTCAATTACTGGTAAAGCGGTTAATGAACCTGCTCCTTTGTTTCTATGTAATTGTGCTGCTCTTTCTAGTAGTCTTGAATGTACATAAAATACATCTCCTGGATAAGCTTCTCTTCCTGGTGGTCTTTTTAATAGTAATGACATTTGACGGTATGCAACAGCATGTTGTGATAAATCATCATAGACAACAAGTGCACGATATCCTTTATTTCTAAACCATTCTCCAATTGCACATCCTGCATATGGAGCCATGAATTGTAGAGCTGCTGCTTGATCTGCATGAGAAAATACGATTGCTGTATAATTTAAAGCTCCCATTTTTTCTAATGTTTTTTTAATTCTAGCTCCTTCTGATCTTCTTGTTCCAACAGTAACATAGATACATGTAATAAAATTACTATGTCTATCTATTTTGATTTCACTTTCAAGATTTCTCCACTTTTTATGAATAACGTTATTTACTAAACGTTGATTTAAAATAGTAGAAATTGCTAATGAAGTTTTTCCTGTATTTTGATCTCCAATAATTAATTCTCTTTGTCCACATCCTACTGGGATTAAACAGTCAATTACATTAATACCTGTTAAAAAAGGTACTCTTACAGGTTCTCTTTCAATAATACCTGGTGCTGGTACTTCTACTGAAACTTCTTCAATTAATGAAATATCATTAAATAAATAAGTTAATTCATCGAAATCCTCTTCATTGTAACATTCTCCTAATGGTGAAACAACTCTTCCTAATACTCCATAACCAGCTTTAGTTTTTACATCTTTATATGTTCTATAAACTAGATCATTACTTTTTAAGTTTGATTGGTTACCATTAATCATTACAATACGAACTTGACTTTTTTCTAGATTAAGTACTTGTCCTAATAAATTTGATTCTTGGGATTTGAATTTTACAACTTCTCCTACGAATACATTTTCTAATCCTGTAGCGATAATTACGTTATCTTGGATAGATTTAATTTTTCCTATTGAAAATTTTTCTAATGTTTTTAAATAGCTCATGTTTTTTATAAATTAAATAATTGATACGGGGTAAATTAAAAAATGAATACGAACTCTACTATACATAAAATAATGTCTCGAGATGGAATCGAACCATCGCTCAAGGATTTTCAGTCCAATGCTCTGCCACTGAGCTATCGAGTTCACAATAATACCTACTATCTACTACTAATCATACTCTTTTGTAAAGTTTTTTTAAGTTTTTTTAAACTTGTAAACTTTTTTCTCTTTTTTTTTTTTGGAACTGCCATTTAATTGATTTGTAAATTATTTAGATCTTATCTTTATTATTTTTTAACTTGGCCATACTTGGACACCCTAAAAAAAATTTTACGATGACGTAATCGAATATCATGTTTAGAATGTATACGAGTACCCATCTCCAATTCTTTTTTTTTTTTATTTCTCAATTTAAAATTCAAAAAAGAATTTTTAAATTTAGAAGCTTTTTTTAATTCACTTAAATCCTTAAAAAAAAAGCGAGTTAAAAAATGCTGTTTGTATTTGCTGCGTAACAATGCTTTGTTTTTATTCAACTGTCTTTTTTTATATTTTTTACGTCTAAATAAATCGATACGATTTAATAAATATCTATTCTTTAAGCGTTTAAACGAATAGAAAAAACGTCTTATCTTATTTCTGTACTTTTCTAATTTTGAAATATATTTAGCGTTTAGACGAGCCAATCTATATTTTATAACCGTTAAATAAAAATAAAGCGTCTTATTCCACATTAGAATTGAAAGAATATCTTGGATACTCGAAGAATTTACATTTGCTGTTACATTTTTTAAATATTTTTTAAATCTAAATACTATACGAAAAATATTACTTAATAAAAAAATGTTACTTTTCAACAATATATAAACGCGCATAAACTTATCCCTAATTGCGGAAAAAATGCGCAACAAAGAAAAAGTTTTCATGACCTTTGCAACATTTTCATTAAAACGTAAATTATCGTATTTAATAACAGTCGCTTTTTTTTTTTTATTTTTAAGAATACAGAAGTTAAGTAGAATCAAAAAAATACTTTGCCATAACTTAAGCTTCTTTTTTTCTTTTAGAAATAAAATAAGCTCCATTATTTTCTTAATTGTATTACTTATCTGTTTATCAAAATCCAATAAACGTAAGTAATAAAATGTTTTTTGTTTTACTTTTTTTTTAGTTACCTTATGTAACATATTACGTTTTAATACTATATACTTAATTAGCAAGATTGGATTAACTCCAAACTTACTCTTCAAATTAAACAAAGCTTTAAAGAAAAATTTAATTGCTCTGTTTTTATGACCACTCTTAACTAAAAAATTTATAAATTTAGAGATTATTAAATCTCCATATATATACTTCCAATAAAAATAATCTAGAGAACTAGTTTTTTTTATTGCTGGTTGATTTACCTTATTACCTAAATAGTTATGCATTTGTAATTGCTATAGAATAATATATAAATTTAATAATATAAAGCTAATTATATAAACAAATAACACACTTATAGGCATCAATACCTTCCATCCCAACTTCATTAATTGATCATATCTATAACGTGGAAATGCGGCTCTTATCCATACAAAAATAAAAACATGGGCTGTTACTTTTAATGCAAAGGTAACAAAATCAGGTAATAAATTTAAGAAAAAGAATGAAATAGGCAACCAGCCTCCCCAAAAAAATATAGTAAGCAGACAACTCATTAAAACAATATTACCATATTCAGCTAAAAAAAATAGTGCAAATGCTATAGAGGAGTACTCTACATTATAACCAGCAACTAATTCTGCTTCTGCTTCAGGTAAATCAAATGGAGCTCTGTTTGTTTCTGCTAATGCAGAAATAAAGAAAACTAACCAAAGTGGAAAAAGTGGAAAAATAAACCAAACATATTCCTGATTAACAACCACATCTATTAAATTAAAACTATCTACCATCATAATCATGACTATAAAAATAAAACCTATACAGACTTCATAAGAAATCATCTGTGCTGCAGATCTAAGACCTCCTAGAAAAGCATATTTGGAATTACTAGACCAACCTGCAAATATTATACCGTATACACTAAGAGATGAAATAGCTAGTAAGTATAGTAATGAAAATGGAAAATCGATTAAAACCTTACCTTCTCCAAAAGGTATTACTACCCAAAGCATTATACTACAAAAAAATGTAAAAACAGGAGCAAGTAAAAAAATAAATAAATTGGAATTACTAGGCAAGATAATTTCTTTAATAAATAACTTCAAACCATCAGCTATAGGTTGAAGAAATCCAAAAAAACCTACTATATTAGGACCTCTTCTTCTTTGAATAGAAGCCATAACTTTACGTTCAACTAATGTTGTAATCGCAATAGTAAGCAGTAAAAAAATTAAAAAGAATAAAAAAAATATTAAATTCTTATAAAAAAAAAAAAGCATTGTGTTTATTTGATAGAATGTTATTGTATAAAGCGGCTGCAGAAGGATTTGAACCTTCGACCAATTGATTAACAGTCAACTGCTCTACCACTGAGCTATGCAGCAATTAAGTATTATTAAAGGCAAAAAAAAATATTTTCGATCATTAGTATTAGTCAGCTAAATAAATTACTTTACTTACACTTCTAACCTATACAGCGGTGTTCTACCGCCTATCTCATAGAAAACGAGAAATATGGACTTCTTACTTATATGTTTTCAGTAATTATTCCAACATGCGTAGCTACCCAACGATGCATATAACATTATAAACAATTGGTACACCATAGGCATGCTTTTTTCAGTCCTTTCGTACTAAAAAAAAGTTCATTTCTATTTTCTTCATCTAGCAGCAGATAGGGACCGAACTGGTTCTCACCGTTCTGAACCCAGCTCACGTACCACTTTAATTAGCGAACAGCTAAACCCTTGGAATCACCTGCAACTCCAGGATGTGATGAGCCGACATCGAGGTACCAAACGACTTCGTAGATACGGACTCTTGGAAGTCATAAGTCTGTTATCCCTAGCGTACCTTTTATCCGTTGAGCGATAATCTTTCCACTCAGTATTACCGGATCACTATGACCAACTTGCGTTCCTGTTAAATCTGATAATTAAACAGTCAAGCAAACTTATACCATTATATGTTAGAACCAAGATAGTTGAAGTTTACTTTATGCACATCACCGTTACTATTTAGGTGACAACCGCCCCAGTCAAACTACCAATCATCCATATTAATTTATTACTAATAAATAGTAACTAACCGTTGAAAAAATATTATTACAAGAATGAATTAATTTATATTAGATTCACATATATATCCTATATAATCAACAAATTAATCACAATGAATGATTATAGTAAAGGTGCATAGGGTCTTTCCGTCTAACTGCTAGTACTCTGCATTTTCACAGAAAATTCAATTTCACTGAGTTAATATTGGAGACAGTGGGAAAATCGTTACGCCATTCATGCAGGTCACCAATTAAATGACAAGGAATTTCGCTACCTTTGGATCCTCAAGATAGGACCGTCGTTTACTAGTTATTATAAAAAAAGCCGTTAAACCTTTCTCTTTTTAATACTAGCACCGGACAGGCGTCAGACTTAATACTTCATTTATTCAATTTCGCAAAGTCCTGTGTTTTTGATAAACAGTCGTTCTCCCCTGTTCTGTTTTTTCTAAGTTAATAAAAATTAACCTAAAAAACTCTTTCTTCCGAAGTTACAGAGTTATTTTGCCGAGTTCCTTCAATATTATTATCTCAATCACCTTGGTATTCTCTACCTGCCTACTTGTGTCAGTTTAGGGTACGATCTATAACAAAAACAAATCAATCTAGTAGTTTTTCCAGAAACAATATATTACTAACATTTTACGTGTATATAAAATATCATTTGTCATTACTAGAAAGGTTGAGTACATTTAAACTCATTGTCATCGAAAATAACATTGGTTTTTTTCTTAGATATCGACTAACTCTAATTGGATAATCCTTTTATTAGAAACCCTTAGGCTTTCGGTGGTAATGTTTCTCACATTATTTAAGTTACTCATGTCAATATAATTGTCTTTGATATAATAATAAATTTTTTGAATTTATCTTTCACATATACAAAGCATTTTGCTACTAATATTTATTTTATAATTTCAGTAATTCTCTTTAGCCTCTTTACATCTACAAAACCAAATAAAAAGAATCAGTGAGCATTTACGCTTTCTTTAAATGATGGCTGCTTCCAAGCCTACATCCTAAATCTTTAACTTATTCAGCTTCTCATTTCACTAAGAGAATATTTAGAGACTTTAATTTATAATCAGGGCTGTCTCCCTCTCGAATAAAGACCTTATCACCTTTATTCCGATTACTATCATAAATTTTTTCTACCTTCAAAGTTTTCATGACATCAGTAAGAAAAATTCCCCATCAGTTATAAAGTGCTTTACAATAGAAAAATCAACGATAATACTTTACCTCCATAAATTTCGCAAAAAACCAGCTATTCCAAGTTTGATTAGCCTTTCACCCCTATTCACAATTCATCCCAGCGTTTTGCAACACACACGGGTTCGGTCCTCCAATACATAGGTCTTATATATCTTCAACCTGATCATGAATAGATCACTTGGCTTCGGGTCATATTTATATAACTAAAAGTTATTCGCATTAACTACATATACATCTATTGATTTATATTTGCTATATAAATATACTCATTGACCCATTATGCAAAAGGTATATTGTCACAATTTTATAAATTGCTCCAAATGCTTTTAAGTATTTATTTTCAAGGTCTTTTAACTCTTTTTAAAAAGATCTTTTCACCTTTCCCTCACGGTACTACTCCACTATCGGTTATATAATATTAAATAAGGGTTAAAAAGTGGTATTATTGTATTCAAATATTGTTTCCTGGCAACATTTTACTTTTTTATATGATGGCATTTAATTATACAGGACTTTCACCTCTATCGTTTAGTTTTCCAATCTAATTTTAATTAAATATACCAACTACACCCTTAATCCAAATTCGCTCACCACTACTATTGGATTCTCTGTTGAGTTCTTGTATTCAAATTACTAAGATGTTTCAATTCATTTGAATAAGAAAAAAACATAGATACTGTTAAAAACAATATCTATATATAAATAGCTACATACGAAAAATTTTTTATTCTCGCTATTTATTATCGATTGTAACGTTTTATATTATATACCAAGGTATCCAATAAATACTTACTTATATTTTTTTTTGACCTTCTTTTATTTGATTGTTATTTGTTAGATATCTCTATTTAGTTAGATTACACTATTTAATATATACTTATCCATTACTATAGAAGTTATTTGCTTTTTATAATTTACCTTATTCCAGCCACAGGTTCCCCTACGACTACCATGTTACGACTTCACCTCAGTTATTAATAATCTCTTGAACATTATATTTATATACTCAGACTACAATAACTTATAGCCTTATGTATAATCCAATAATATCATGCAAAATTACAAACTTCTAGGGCGTGACGGGCGGTATGTACAAGATCTGGATACACATTCACCGTAACGTTATCATTTACGATTACTAGCAATTCCTACTTCATGTTCTCGAGTTTCAGAGAACAATCCGAACTATGATAATTTTTAAAGATTTGCTCCAACTCACGTTATTGCTTCTTTTTGTAATTACCTTTGTAGCACATGGATAGCCCAATCTATCAAGGCCATAATGACTTGACGTCGTCCCCTAAATTTATAGTTTTTTTGTACTACGTACTTAAATATAAATGAGGGTCTCGTTCGTTGATGGGAATTAACCTAACGCCTCACAACACGAACTTACGACAGCCATGCAACACCTGTATCAGATATTATATTTATGCCATTATATAAATTAACAGCTATATAGTATTCTTTATGAGAGATAGAATTTGCATTTATACACTATTATATGTATATCTACTATCTATATCTGATATGACAAAGATTGGTAAGATTTCTCGCGGTGTATCGAATTAAATCACATGCTCCACTGCTTGTAGCAGATCTCCGTCAATTTCTTTAGGTTTTAATCTTGCGATCGTAGTTCCCAGGCGGAGTGTTTAACGCGTTAGCTGTAATATTAGAAATTCTAACATTTAACACTCATCGTTGACAGCATAGACTACGAGGGTACCTAATCCTCTTCGATTCCTATGCCTTCGTGCCTCAGTGTCAGTCTATTATAGATAACTGCTTTCGCCTGTGGAGTTCCCTCTATCTTTAATGCATTTCAACTCTGATTATAGAAGTTCCGTTACCTTTTAATAAACTCTAGCGTAATAGTATTGAAAGCCTTATTATCATCCATATAAAATTTAGCTTAAAACTTATTACACAACCTACGCACCCTTTACGCCCAGTCAAGGAGAGTAACACTCGCGCTACTCGTATTACCGCGGCGGCTGGCACGAGTATTGGCCAGCGCTTGCTCCTAAATACTGTCATTATCTTCTATAGGGCAAGAGTTTTACGACTAAATGCGCCGTCCTCACTCACATGACATACCTGGTTCAAGCTTTCGCTCATTGACCAAGATTCCCCACTGCTGATTTCAAATGAAATTAGGACCGTGTCTCAGTTCCCATGTGGCTGAACAACCTCCCAGAACAGCTAAGCATTATTGGCTTGGTGGGCTTTTAATCTCACCAACTACCTAAAACTATATATGAAAATCTTTAAGCGACAAATCTATCTTTTTTGGAATTCATATTCTTGTAAAATATACATTCCAAACTTAAAGGTATCCTCAATATATTTTCTACACCCGTTCGCTACATTTCTCTTACTATTATTTATAATAATTCTTTGTTATTAGAAAAAAAACGTACAACTTGCATGTGTTAAGCCTGTCACAAGCATTCACTCCGAGCCAGAATAAAACCCAATATCAATGAACAAGTGTTACTTAGAACACAAGCTCTTTTAAAAAAACCACATCTTTTAAAACATAATTTAACATGTTTTAATTAATTAATTACAACTAAAAAAATATTTGAATATTAATAACCATAGCACAGTTACATTATGCAACTGGTTAAATCTCCAATAGCAAATTATTATTTTTTAAATTAATCGACTACCTTTGTGCTCTTAATTTTATGTGACCTTTACGGGGTTTGAACCCGTGTCTTCTCCGTGAAAAGGAACTGTCTTAGACCACTGGACGAAAAGGCCACTCATATATTACTTATGAATTTAAGGACCAAACTGTGTTTGTTTCGTATTTTCTAAAAGATTGACTTAAGTTTACTTTCTTTTGAACAACACTAAAATAAAAAATACTATAAACTAACTCAACGAAACCAGTTAAAGGAAAATCTTTACGTAGAGGGTGTCCTACGAAACCATAATCCAGTAATAATCTACGTAGATTAACATTATTTAGAAAAAAAACTCCAAAAAAATCCCAACATTCACGTTCGTACCAAGAAATATTTGGATATATATAAGTTAAGGAATACATAGTTTCTAGTTCAGACAGAAAAAATTTAAAAAATACTCGAAAATGATAAAAAATTGAAATGACGTGATAAATTAAATTAAAACGTTTTTTTTTTAAAGAATAATCAACACAGGTAAAATCAATTAAAGACTTAAATTGACAATTCAGGTCTTTATATAAAAAATAGCTAAGCATCACTGCATATAGTTTGTGTGTTCTTATAAAAATAAAATTGTTATTTTTTCTTATTGAAAAAAGTAACTTTGGAATATTTAAAAATAAATAAGAGACTATATTAATAGACTTCATTGTTATATTTTGGTTGTAATTTTATATGGATTCAGTAGGACTCGAACCTACAACCAAATGCTTAGAAGGCATCTGCTCTACCAATTGAGCTATGAATAACTATACCTTAACACATAAATAGAAAATACAAAATATAATATCTTACTACACCAAAAAGAATAGAATACTATTAATTATAAAAATAACGTAAAAGTAATGTACATATACTAAAACATACATAACATTAAACAAGAACAGAATATCAACCATAGAATACATATCTTCTATATGTATATTACATATACATACAATACTACAGCTTTCCTGGTTTCCTTTAATTCTATATAAAATATAATAAAAAAACATTTGAATTAGGTAACAAATAACTAAATTCTATTGAAACGAAAAATTTTATAGAAAAAAAAAAACGATGAAAAAATATTTAAGTTTTATTGTAAAACGAATATATGTTAAAGACATATAATATGATAAATATAATAATTATCAAATTAGAATTAATTTATTATTATAAAAGTATGACCATACCCTTTACTTTTATAAAAATATAAAAATACAAATAAAAAATATTTACATTTAAACATAAAATAAATGGGTGTTTTAAAAAAGTTTCAATATTTACACATTTATATCTTGTGTTGAATTTGCTACATTAATTATATAAATATAAAAATTATTATCGATATTTAAAAATATAATAATAATACTACGTGAACCTGGCAGGAATCGAACCCGCAACCGATCCCTTATGAGGGGAATGCTCTGCCATTGAGCTACAAGTCCAAATGCACGCAGTAAGGATCGAACTTACGACCAGCTGATTAAAAGTCAGATGCTCTACCGACTGAGCTATGTGTGCAAAAAAAATAAGAAAATAAAAGTGCAAAATTAGTGGTGTAAAATGCACACAGTAGGGATCGAACCTACGACCAGCTGATTAAAAGTCAGATGCTCTACCGACTGAGCTATGTATGCAAAAAAAGCAATAAAGGCATAATTATGCCATTAATAAGAATACTATCATAATTGTAAACAGAGCAATAGCTTCTGTTAATGCGAATCCTAAGATTGCGTAGTTAAATAGTAATTTTGAAATACTAGGATTTCTTGAAACTGAGTCTAATGAGTTACCAGAAATAATTCCAATTCCTACTCCTACTCCTGATAATGCAATAGTAGCTAAACCAGCACCGATTTGTTTAAATTCTGTTACCATATTAAATATATATATATTAAATCGAATTTATATCCTCCAAACCACCTATATTAAATTCGAAATCTGTTATTGCTGAGAGCGGGACTTGAACCCACAAATATGGAGCATGAATCCATGGTTTTACCAATTAGACTATCTCAGCAATGTAAAACATATATACTAATAGTTACAATTAAATTAATTTTACAAAATTAACATGATATAAAATAGAAAAGTAATAAAATAATTTTTTTTGTTCTTTAAATAAAGTATTAACGATCATTGGAGAAACAATAATGTTGTTTTTCTTACTGTAATAAAAATATAATCTAAACTTGAATAAAAAAAAATATAAATTAATAAAATTATTTAAGTATGAAAGATTAAAAATATTATGTTTTGTAAGAGTACTTGAATTATTAATAGTATAAGAGACATTATTTAAGTAGTTTATATTATTATTAAAGAATAAATCTTTTTTTTTTTGTTTTAAAAAAAAAGGGAATTGAAATTCAACTTTATAATTACCCTTATAAACATTTAAAAGATCGAAATTATATATACTACTAAATTTATTTTTTTTTAATTTAAAAAAAAAACCAAATACTTCGTCCATTAAATCTATATATGATATACCAATCATATTTTTTATTTTTTTAGAAGATGGAATTTGAGTTAAATATAAATTTACGGATGAAAAATTTTTTATTTTTTTATATAATTCAACATAATAATATAACTTAATGTTATTTAATTTTTTATAAGAATATTTGTTCATAAAATCAAAAAAATATTTTAATGCAAATATATATAATTTTTTAAAATTAAGTAAAAAACTAGAAGGTATCTGTAATAGATCATATTTATTTAAAAAATAATGAATAGTTTTAATTCTTTTATTGTTAACCATAACACCAGTATTAAAAATCATATCTCTAATATTAGATATAGAAAAAAATGATAACATTTTAAATAAAAAAAAATCTAATCTATATAAAAAAAAAGAAATCAAATTAAAAAAAGAAAGAAACTTATTTTTTAATAAACTATCTTTTTTATTATGCTGTCTATAATACTGTAAAAGAGAAGAATATTTAGATTCTAAAGATAAAGTACTAAAAAAATCAAATAAAAAAGTTTTTTTATTTAAAAAAGCATCACTTTTAACAAATAAAAATTTAATTTTACGAAACATTTGTACTAAATAATAAAAAAAAAACTTTTTATTTAATTTTTTTTTTATTAAAACAAAAAAACGTTTAAATTTTTTATTTATTAAATTATAAAATTTTTTTCTATTTCCAAGCGGTAATAATTGCGAAGGTAAAAAAGTGATAATAAAATCATTGAAGGCATCAATTTTTTTTTTTATTAGCATATCAACCTTACTTAATAAATAAAGTTGTTTTGTAATTTTAAAAAATAAATATGGTTTTTCTGATAATATGTTCTTACGTACCTGTAAATTAAATTTATAAAGTGATTTTCGTAATATATTTTTATATTTAATTAATTTTTTTTTCAAAATTAACAATTTAAAATATTTCTTCATTAAAAAAAAAATTAAATCTAAAAGAATAAAAAATTTAAATTTTTTATTTTTTTTTAAATAATAAAAATAATAAAAATATTTAATTAAAATTAAATACATACTTATAATAATTTGTATAACAGTATACAAATGCTCACTGTAGGACTTGAACCTACACGCCGTAAAAGCAACAGATTTTAAGTCTGTCGTGTCTACCAATTCCACCAAGTGAGATAATTAAATAAAACGGGTTAGATGGGATTTGAACCCACGGCTTTTGGCGTGACAAACCAACACTCTACCAAACTGAGTTACTAACCAACCTATTGTATTATAAGAGTAACAGGACTTGAACCTGCACAACATTACGTCATTAGATCCTAAATCTAACGTGTCTACCAATTCCACCATACTCTTAGGATAGGGCAGGATTTGAACCCACGATAACTAAATTTCAAATTTAGCGCTTTTGACCGCTCAGCCACCTATCCAGTCGCCTAGATGTCTATTATTTCATTCTACATAAAAGAATTATATTATAAAACAATATATCTTATACTTATGCTCATATTTATACTTTCATTAGTCACAACAAAAAGTAAAATATTATTTTTATTTATTTTATCTCCTATAAAAAAAATAAAGATAGAAGAACTTGCTATAAAATACAATATGGAAATAACTAATCACAATTTAGAAATTAATAAGGAACAAATTAATACTTTTATACCAATCATGGAAATAAATCTTCCGTTTTTTACTACGTCATACATTTATATAAAATATATTATATTAATTTCTATATACTTATTTATTCCTATATTAATTTATTTTATATATATAAGTATTGTAAATGTATTAAAAACAAACGAGGCTTTTAAATTACAATTTATTTCAACCATAATAAGCGTATTTGTTGTTTTAAATCTAGTGTTTACTCATTATATAATAATACCTATATTTATAAATTTCATATTTAGTCATTATAGTGAATTTTTATTTTATGAATTTGATGTTGAATTTCAACTACTTAATTATTTAGATTTTTATATTAATATACTTTTTTTAAATCTATTATTGTTTACTATAATAACATTAAAAAAATATTTAAACATTAATATACATGCACTAATACTTTTAGTTATTCTTTTTTTATTGTTACCATTTGATATTATTATACAAATTATATATGTTATTATTTTTTTAATTTATTATATAATTAACTCTATTTTGTATAATTACTACCAAAATATTAAAAAATATAAACAAATGGAGTACTAGGTGATAAATTAAAAAGAACTTTATTTTTTGAAACAAAACATTGAATTGAAATAGATTGGTTAATTCCATTTTGTTTCATATTTTTTTTAAATAATCCAGAAACTTTAAAGAAAGTTATTTTTGGAGAATATAATGGAAAGATTAGATTCAAATTTTTATTTTTTGTTTGTTTATCAAAAAAGAATGTGCTTTTTTTCAAATCTTTTTTTATTTTATTTAATATGATATTATTATTTTTTTTATATTTAAATAAAAAAGTACGCATAAATATTAATCGAGAAGATGGCTGAGCGGTCAAAAGCGGCAGACTGTAAATCTGTTGTATTGTATACTACGTAGGTTCGAATCCTACTCTTCTCATACAAGAATATAAATAAAATATAAATGATCTTTTATATTACTATATTACCTCTACTATTTAGTCTTATTATACTTATTAGATATGATACATATGAAATATATTTAAATTCAAATTCTAACTTAATAACTAATATAATATATAAAATAAGTAACTATTGGAGCCTAATTGAGAATAATTTATTTTTTTTATTAATTGGTATATTAGTATATAATTACATAAATAAAAATAATAGTATTAATACCAATGCATATAATCTAATTGTAATATTTTTATTATTTATAATTAAGTATTTTAGTTTCTATTTAAATTCTAATTTATTTTATACAAATAGTTCTTTATTTAATCCATTACTAACTCATTTTTTAGTTTTTATACATCCACCAATAATACTTTTATTGCTTTTGTTACTAAAAAACAATAACTTCCGTAACAAAAATATAAAGAGATATTTTTATTTTTTTACATTTACATTATTTCTAGGTAGTTATTGGGCAACTTCTGTATTTGGGTGGGGAGGTTGGTGGTCATGGGACCCTATTGAAAATATATCACTTCTATATTGGTTATTATTATTATTCTACATACATAAATTAACAAAAAATAACAACATTACATATTATATAATATTTACTGTTGATTTTTATTTGTTTTTTTTTATGAAATTTAATAATTTTCAAAGTATACATTTGTTTAAAATAATATATATTAATTTACAAAATCATTTCATATATTTATATTTATTGCTTACTATATTAGCATGTTTTTTACTATACAAAAAAAATAATCTCAAGTATAAATTAACTGCGCTGCTATATTTAATAATACATATTATAATAGTAGTAGTATTATTTATATTTTATTTCTATATACATACAATAGTAAATACTATGTTTTTATATTATATACTAGTGTACATTACATTAATAGTTATAGTAACCATTATAATGCTACAAAAAATAAAGAAAATGCAATATAGCATTTTTATAATATATATAATAACAGTAAGTAATATTATGCCAATTATATCATTTTATTATATATTCTATATTAGTTTTTTTTATAAATACATAATAAAAAAAATATATTCATTTTATACAATTCATATGTTTATTTTATTGGTTATATATATAGTATACACTATTAACAATCAAATAGAAGAAAATATCATAACTTATTTATATGGTTATAAAAATAATAAGAACTATTGTTTTTTGAATGAAATAGATATAAATATTAACTATATTGAATATTATTACAAATGGAATGAAAACAATATCACTAATCTATTTATTAATAATTATTATAATATATATAATATCTTCGAAAAAATTGAATTCAATATATACAATGCGGTATTTGAAAATACATATTTTAATTTAAAGAATAATATTATTCAAATATATTATATAAAATATATTATATGTTTGTTTACTGTTATTATAATAATAATATTTAAAAGAACATAAATGCGCTTGAATGGACTCGAACCATTGATCGCTCGCTTATCAAACGAGCGCTTTACCAACTAAGCTACAAGCGCATAAAATAGTAATTTTTTATATCAATGCGCTTGAATGGACTCGAACCATTGGTCGCTCGCTTATCAAACGAGTGCTTTACCAACTAAGCTACAAGCGCAATTTATAAAAAGCTATCTATCTACTTCTCCAAAAACAATATCTAATGTACCAATAACAGTAACTAAATCAGCAATCATATGTCCAGAAATAATATGATTTAGTCCTTGTAAATGTGCGTAACCAGGAGAACGTATTTTACATCTGTACGGCATATTTGACCCATTTGAAACTAATAATGCTCCTGTTTCTCCTTTGGGAGCTTCAACTCCTCCATAAGAAATACCTTGTGGAACATGTATACCTTCACTATAAAATTTAAAATGATGAATTAGTGATTCCATTGATGTTTTTATTTGTTTTCTAAATGGCGGGGATATTTTATGATTATCAACTCTAACTAATCCATTTGGTATTTTATTCAAACACTGATGAATTATAGAAATACTTTGACGCATTTCCCCTATACGTACAAGATATCTATCGTAACAATCACCATATATACCAACAGGTATATAGAAATTTAATTGTTTGTATATTTCATATGGCTCTGACTTACGCAAATCCCAAGGAATACCAGATCCACGAAGCATTACTCCAGTAAAACCCATATCTAGTGCATCTCTATAATTAACTACACCTATATCCACTAAACGCTGTTTCCATATTCTGTTAGTAGTAAGTAATTCCTCCATTTCGTCAATTCTAGATGCAAATGAATAGATAAAATCATATATATCATGTAACAAACCCTTAGGAAGATCGTATGAAACACCTCCAGGTCTAAAATAATTAGCATGCATCCTAGCACCAGAAACACGTTCATAAAACTCCATTAGTTTTTCTCTTTCTTCAAAAGCCCATAAAAATGGAGTAAGAGCACCTACATCCATTGCGTGTGTGGTAATAGATAATAAATGATTAAGTAGACGTGTTATTTCTGAAAACAAAACTCTAATATATTGTGCCCTTAGAGGAATTTCACATTTAAGTAATCTTTCAATAGCTAAACAATATGTATGTTCTTGGCACATCATCGAAACATAATCAAGACGATCAAAATATGGAAGACCTTGTATGTATGTTTTATATTCAAGTAATTTTTCAGTACCTCTATGTAATAATCCAATATGTGGATCCGCATTTTTTATAATTTCACCATCTAATTCTAAAATTAAACGTAATACTCCATGAGCTGCAGGATGTTGTGGACCAAAATTTAATATAAAATTATTAAACGTTTGTTTTTTATCTAAAAACATTATTAATTAATTGACTTTTTTTTATAACTTATTAGTATGAAAAAGGAAGGTATGGGATTTGAACCCATGTAAATCGTTTTAGCAGAACGACGCCTTAGGCCTCTTGGCTAACCTTCCTTATAAGTGAAATTAAAAATATATATTACTATAAAATAGTTAACCCCATCCCTTTGCTGTTTTTCTCATTTTCACTTTCAACATAATTATATACCTTATCTTTTTTCCATTGTTCTTTTATTTCATCTATTGTATATTTTTTCGAATTCCAAAAAAAAAATTTATTATTTATAAAAACATGAATTTTATTTTGGAAATATACAAAAGATAAAAATATAGCAAGTAATGGTAAAAAAAAAAATAAAACTATATATATTATTTTTTTATGTAACGGTTTCATTAATGTAATATAAAAATGATGCCAAGTTTGATTCATTAATATACGAGGCCACCAAAAATGCATATTTGTTTCTTTGTTATAGATATCAATTCTATATTCTTGATTCCAACCCATAAAATAATCACGGGAATCACAAGCAAAATAAATCCATATCATACATACAGAATACCACAATACATATGCATATATAGGTGCATCATCTACTAACTTGTATAAATTTAACCATGCTAATGTTCTAAAGTAATGATTTAGAAAATGACTAAAATAATAATCTAACTCTACCCATCTATGAATAGCAGCTTTTTGTTCTCTTTTTTGTTTTAACCAGTAATATACTGATAAAAAAGTAAATAAATAAACAAAAAAATAAGTAAAAAATTCCATATTTACTATGTAAAATTGAATGATGTAATAATTAATAAAAGAAAAAATAATATTATAAAGATAACATACAAACATTAAAACAAATAACTCTAAAGAAATTAATGATCCAGCATAAAGACAATAGTCAATTTCAATACCTAAATCAAATTTTTTAGAAATCTTACTTCCTTCTTTCCATGAATCTGCCATATCTTTCGCTGTTAATTCTTTTTTTGATTTAAATAAGGATAAACCATTTTCATTTAAAATAAATTCAGCTCTTTTCAACTTAATGTTTAATTTATATAAATGATAAAAAATAAAATAGCATAGAAACAAAACTAAAAAAAAAATAATACTTAAAAATAACTCTATTACATCAATATTATCAAATCCTAGAAATTTAACTTTCATTTGAATATTCCATGATAATAATTCGGAATCATTAAACTTGAATTTATTATAATATGTAATATCACTAAAAGGATCAAGAGTTAATTCTTTTTTTTGTTCATCTTGTTTATATTTTAAATCTTGATAATATGTTTTTAATGCTAGATCTCCCATCATAGTAGCCTTCTCAGGGTCAGCATAATACATTTGAGGACTAACAAATCTACGTAAATGACCAGATTTGGTTTTTTCAATTCCAAACTCCATTAAATCTTGATTTGCCATATGCTTAAAAGTATTATATGGAATATCAATGGGCATTGAGGGATTCCATAAACCTCCTAACTCTTCTTTAACAAATTTTGGATTCCATCCTTGTGCTACAGCTTTTCCAGACCATATAGGATAAATATGAACATAAAACAAATATTCTAATTGATCATAAATCCAAACAAAAGGATATGTTATAATATATATAAAAAAATTATCGTCTTTTCGCATTTTTATTTATTTAAATTTTATTTTATAATACCTAAAAGGCAGAGATGTGCCTAACAATAATTCAATACTTACTTTTTAAAATAAATAGATGAAAGTGTATCATTCACATTCATGCTATTTACTACGTTTGCAACTAAGTTAGTATCTAGTGATAAAAAAATCCAATCAATAAAATATTGGTTTTTTACTATTTCAACGCAAATAGGCATAAATGCATGATTTACTCCACATAGCTCAGAACATTGTCCATAATATACTCCTTCTATACTAGAATATAATACAAACCTCATTAATCTACCTGGTAATGCATCTATTTTAACTCCTAATTGAGGTACAGCCCATGAATGTATTACATCGTGAGATGTAATATAAAAACAAATATTATGTCCATTCGGTAAAACTAAACATTTATCTACATTTAATAATCTATTTTTTTCACTATCTTTTACCATATAAGAATCAAATTGTAAAATTGGAAAATTAAAATTAGCATCAAATAAATTAACAAGAATATCAGTTCCTAATTTGGTGTCTATTTCATATGTCCAATACCATTGGTGACCAATAATATAAACATTAAATAATGTCTCTAAAAAATTTTCATCATATTCAAGTTGAAAAATAAAACCTAAAGCAGGTATTAGTAAATAACTAATTAATACTGTTGGTAATAAAGCAAAGATAGTATCTAAAAAAGCTTCTATTTTTTTAGAAAAATGATATGCGACAGGATTGATATTACTATTAAATCTACTAATACTCCATAAAATGATAAAACCTACTACAAATGCAACTGCTATTAAAACACTCATTGTTTCAATATATAATAAAACAACAGATAACATTTTATCATTTGCGGGCATACCAAAACCAAAATAACGTGTTAATTCATAATTAATTTCAGGAAACATAAATGCTCTTTTTGCTTCCATGCTAGGAATAGCATAGCTTTCTTCGTTGATTGCTACTACTCCTGAAGATTGTCCTCTGTAATAATTCCATAAATCTCTCATTGCTAGTGTTATTATAAAAGAGGAAATTATATTTACTTATTTCGCACCTACGAATTATTCTTTATTCCCATTCTAACGCTCCTTTTTTCCATTCATAAACAAATCCAACTAAAAGTATAAAAATGAATAAATACATAGTGTAATAACCAAAAAACATTAATTCTTTAATACTAATAGCCCAAGGAAAAAAAAATGCTACTTCTACATCAAAAATAATAAAAATAATTGAAATTAAATAAAACTTTACATGGAAAGGATTTCGTGCATCAGCGGATGGATCAAAACCACATTCATACCCATAATTTTTTTCTGTATATGGATTTTTTAATGTAATAATATAGCAAAGCAATAGAATAATAAAGCTTATCGCTAATACTAAAACACCATAAAAATAAAACTCGTAATATTCTGTTAAAAAATACATTTTTATTTTATTTTATTTTTTATTGTAATTAATGTGCTACGTACACGTCTTTTAAATAAATAACAGACGGAATGACAAAAATATAACCTTGTAGAAAAGCTACAACAAGCTCAAACAATATTAGTATTATACATAGAAATAAAGGTAATATGCTAATTAATGAAAATTTAATAGAAAAAAATAAGGGGTTTACTAATTTATAAATAAATAAAGCAACTGTATCTAATAAAATATGACCAGCTACTATATTTGCAAATAGTCGTAATGCAAGACTAACAGATCTAAATATAAAACTAATAAATTCAATAAGTGCTAGAAATGGAACTAACACAAAAGGAATACCACTTACATAAAATAAAGCAATGAAAGCTAAACCACTTTCATAGAAACCTAATAAACGAATACCCCACCATACCATAAAAGATAAACTAAAAGTAATATTAAGATGACTTGTTATAGTAAAACTAAAAGGTATAATTCCTATTAGATTACTAAGACAGATAAACAAAAATAAATAAAAAAAAAAAGGAAAAAACATTTTTGTTTTATCTCCTAAATATGAATTAATAGTACTATAAATGAAATTATAAATACCTTGAAAAATACTGTAAAAAAAAGTACTAAAATATGAATAAGAAATTTTAAAATTTAAAGTTAGATAAATAAGTTGTAGTAAAAAAATTAAATTTAAACTTATAAGAATTGTATCTGTGAAACCATAAGTAAAATTTAAAATATTATAATTTTGAATTTGGAATTGTTCAAATGGACTAAATAGCATTATTTATTATAAGAGCTAATAAATTATTAAAGGATAGGGCAGGATTCGAACCCACGACATACTTGTTCTCCAAACAAGCGCTTTTGACCGCTCAGCCACCTATTACATGATATAAAAATAAGATGCATCAAATAATAATGTTTGATGCGATAGTCAATAAAAGACTAAAAAAAAACATTTGAAATATGCTAAAACTAAAATAAGTCTATTAAAAAATATTCTAATGGTATTAAAATTAAACTTGGTTTTAATACCAGTAAAATGTTAAAAAAAATAACATAAGACAATAATAATGCTGAGGAATATGAAAGATTAGTAAAATAAAACCAAGTTTTATTTTTATTATATAAAATTATCTTTGAAATACGTAAATAGTAATAAAAACTTAATACAGTAGTTATTATGATTATGAATATAAAAAAATAAAATCCATTATGAAATAAATTAAAAAGAAAATATAACTTTGCTAAAAAAGAAGGAAATGGTGGTAACCCTGCAATAGAAAAAAAAAGTAATACTATAAAAATAGCAAATAATCTATTATACTTCAATAAATCCGAAAGTAACGAAAAACGTTCTATTTGATATTTTTGTTTTAATAGTGATAAATTAGAAAAACCTATAAAAATACCAAAAATATTTATTAAATATACAATAATAAAAAAAAAAACATTTTTAACAAATGAAAAATCTGGAAATAGAAATAACATTAAATAATAACCAGTACCTGTAATACTACTATATGCAATCAGTCTTCTAAATTTTTTTTGTTGAATTGCTCCAATACTTCCAATTAACATAGAACCAGTAGAACTAAATAACAGAAATAAAATAAAATTCTCATAAAAAAAAAAATATATATAAAAATAAAGCTTCATAAATAAATAAAATAAAGATAAAAATGGTATAAATGCAAAAAAAAAAGTAACGGCAAATGGAGATCCTTGATATATATCACTTACCCAAAAATGAAAAGGAAATGCATACAATTTAAATAATAATCCAACAAGCATTAAAGCAATTGCAAAATTAAATATTGATGTTAAATATACATTTGAATCAATATTATTCATATTTAGAAAAAATAAATGTAAGTCTTCAAAATAAAAAATACCAGTAAATCCATATATTAGTGCAATACCAAATAAAAGTAAAACAGATGAAAAAGAACCAAGTATAAAATATTTTAAACCTGCCTCGAAAGAATATTTATTTTTTTTTCCGTATGAAGCTAAAATATAAAAACATATACTTTGGAATTCTAATAGTAAATAAAAAGAAATTAAATTAACAGTTATTAGTAATAAATTCAAACTTAAAAGACACAATAATATTAGTATTGTAAATTCAAATGTACTTAGTGAATACTTTACTAGTAACGATGTAACAACAAAAAAAAATAGAAATACAAAAAAAATATTAATTAACTCAATACCATTACTAATATCATCTTTGAAAAAAATATCCTTAATTCCATAATTAAAAGAAAAAAAGGAAGCTGTTAAAAAGAAAAAATTAATTAAAACTAGCTTTGCTAAATATTCAATAAATTGATTTTTCTTGGGGAATTTTTTTTCTGCAGAAAAAGAAAAAAAAATTAAATAGCAAAAAATAAAAAAAATTGAAAATAATAAATAATTTTCAGGTAATAAAAAAAAATAATTAAATAACATTCTTGTTTATAATTAAGATACAAATTATGGATTTTTAGCTATATTGTTTTTTAGTGTATTATTATACTCATTTAATGAAAGTATAATAAGTATGTAATTGAGTATTAGGAAAAATAAAAAAAATAAAGAAAAATTATCAATCAGTGGTAAATGATAGAAAAATGAAAAAAAACTACTTGATTGATGTATTTGTGAAGACCAATTCATCTTTATTTTTAATATAAAAAAATGAAAAAATAAAATAATAAATAAAAAGAATTTATATTTGATACCTATACTCGATACAAAATAATCAAAGACATAAAAAGAAAACAAAAGTAATATAAATAAAATACGTATATCGAAAAAAGTAAATGTTTTCCATATTGAATAACCCCATAATACACCTACAAATAAAGTATAAAATGTAAAAATAATACCTAAATATGAAAAATTCACTTTAAATATATATATTTTGTAATAAAATAGAAAATAATAGCAAATTAATAAAAAAAATAATATATAACTTATAAATATTAAACATATATGAAGATATAATAAATAGTTATATACAAAATGAAAATAATAATCAGTTGTGAAATATGAAAAAAATATTAGAAAAAAAAATACAAAAAAAAAATAAATATAAGTTAAGTATAAATTGTAATACATTAAACAAATAATTACTTATATAATAAATCAAAGTAATAATAATTAACACTTGTATCTAATATAGAAAAAATCGAGTATGGGTATATACCTAACCACAATACAAAAAATAAAAGAATAAATAACAAGGAACATTCTAAAAAACTTAAATCATTGTAGTATTTGATGTACTGATACTTTGGTATCATAAATATTAATTTATTATATAACCACAAGGAATATACTGTACATATAAAAATACCAAGAACTGCAAATACTAAAGCATAGTAATTAAAAGATAAAAATAAACTAACGAGTATTAGAAATTCACCAATAAAATTACTAGTAAGTGGAAAACTAATATTACTTATTATAAAAATAAATAGAAAAAAAGAAAATAATGGCATTGTATAAATTAATCCACTATAATATTTTAATAATTTAGTATGGTACCTATTATATAGCATACCTACTAGAAAAAATAATGCACCTGATACTAATCCGTGAGCAATCATTAAATGAATACTACCAGCAATACCTAAACTATGGAATGAAAATAACCCTAATATACATACATTCATATGCGAAACAGAAGAATATGCAATAATACGTTTAATATCTATTTGTTTTAATGTAACAAAAGAAGTATAAAAAATACCAAGACAACTTATTAAAATAACTAATGGACTAAAATAATAAGTAGAATTTGGAAATAATGGCATTAAAAAACGTAAAAAACCATAACTACCTAATTTTAACAATACACCTGCTAATAAAACACTACCTTCTGTTGGTGCTTCTACATGAGCTTCAGGAAGCCATATATGAAAAGGAAACATTGGTATTTTTATTGCGAATGAAATAAAAAAAGTTAACCAAATAATATTTTCTCTATAGAAAGAATATTTATTATTAAGTAATACTTCAATATTAGAAGTACCTGTAAATGAATAAAGTGCAAAAATAGATACTAGCATTAAAAAAGAACCTACTAATGTATAAAAGAAAAATAAATAGCTAGCATGTATTCTTCTTTTTCTATAACTGCTAACACCTATTAGAACAAAAAATGGTATCAGTATAATTTCAAACATTATATAAAAAACAAGTACATCCAATGCAGAAAAAACAAAAACTAATAAAAATAAAGTTAGAAATAAAAAAGATTGATACATTTTCACTTCTTGTTCTGATTTCTGTTTCATATTGTAAAATGAAAATAAAATACACAGTGGTATTAAAAGTGTACTCAAATAAATAAAAAATAAAGAAATACCATCTACTCCAAATAAAAAAGAATATTCAAATATGTTAATAAAATAAACAAACTGAAACGATGTTTCAAATGGATCAAACAAAACCCAAATTAAATTTAAAAAAAAAAATATAAATAATGAAACATCAAAATAAAAATATTTTGTGTTATAAAATGATTTATTTATTAAAGAATTAGACATAATATTATTAGGATTTATTATTACTTATGTTTTTAACTGTATTGCTTTTTTTTTTTTTTTTACTTTTTTT
>Ga0209512_1000704_pt1 | contig 50322 bp, 47 predicted proteins | sample frozenSSSSmetaG_FD_184142 | JGI IMG/M metagenome (GOLD analysis project Ga0209512, IMG submission 184142) | Glacier valley bacterial and archeal communities from Borup Fiord, Nunavut, Canada, to study Microbial Dark Matter (Phase II) -... | ecosystem: Environmental > Aquatic > Freshwater > Ice >...
CGCGGGTGAAACCGCGCGGCTGCGGGTGATCGCTGTATCCGGCTGGCTGCTGGGCGCAGGATATTCACTGCTGGGAGCGGCGGTGTTTCTGGGTTTCGGGAAATTTCTCGCGTCCCTTTTCATCAGCGAGCCGGGCGTGATCGAACTGGCGGGCGCGCTGTTGGTGATTGTGGGGATTTTCCAGCTTTTCGACAGCCTGCAGGTCGTCTCATCCGCGATGCTGCGGGGACTTCGCGATGCGAAAGTGCCGGCGCTGATGGGATTTGCTGCCTATTGGCTGGTCGGGCTGCCGGTCAGCGCGGGGTTGGCGTTTTGGTATCACATGGGGGCGATCGGCGTCTGGTGGGGGCTGGCGGCGGGACTTTTTAGCGCCTGCATTACGTTGGTCCCGCGCTTGTGGAACAGAACCAAATCGGCTATGGTTGGTGTGTGAGAAAAGCTCTGGCCATTCTATTTCTGTCACTTACACCGATTCTACTGGGTGGGGAAATCACGAAAATTCTGGACTGCGTGCTCATTCCCACCGAATGGGCGGACGGCGACAGCTTCTCGGTGCGTCTTCCGGACGGCAAGGAGCAGACGATCCGCCTCTACGGAGCCGACTGCATTGAAATGCATTTGCAGGGCGATGATTCAAACGCCCGCCGCCTGCGGGACCAGCGCCGCTATTTCGGGATCAGGGAGATTCTGACGGCGAAGTCGATGGGTGAGGCGGCGAAAGTGGAGACGTGCAAGCTGCTGGCCCAACCCTTCACGGTTTTCACCAGTTTCGCCGATGGTCGGGGCGACGGCCGTTTCAACCGGATTTACGCATTCGTGAAAACGGCAGATGGCCGGGATCTCTCGGAGTGGCTTGTATCCCAAGGGATTGCAAGGGCGTTTGGCGTCGTGCATCAGCTCCCGGACGGCACCAGTGGCAACGAGTGGCGGGCCACGTTGGTGGATTTGGAGCTTACCGCCGCCCGCGCCGGCCGCGGAGCCTGGGCAAAAACGGATTGGGAAAAACTGCCGCAAATCCGCAAGGAGGCACGTGAGGAAACGGCCGAACTCGAAGCGGCCAGGGGCGAGAAGAAGGCCGACCCGGCAGACAAGATCGATCTCAACACCGCCGCCCGCGATGAATTGATGGGCATTCCCGGGATCGGTGAAAAAACCGCCGATGCGATCACTGAGGGCCGCCCGTATAAGACGACCCAGGATCTGCTCAAGGTCGGTGGAATCGGCACGGCGTCGCTGAAAAAAATCGAGCCGTTCCTGTCGATCAAGGCTCCCTGACCACCCGCAGCCGCCAAAGATCGTCCCGTTTCAGGATAAAAGTCCGCCGGGTCCCCTTCCCCCGCCCGGCGTTGCCGTATTCAACATCCACCGAAAATTCACCACTTCTGGGCCGGATGGCAAGGATCCGAAAAACCGGCTCACGCCGCATTCTTAAAAAGCAATGCATCGGAATGTCCGGATGCGCGGCGTTCCACAGATACTTCGTCGGCGGGAAATCCGGCGCATCCGCCAGCGCTACCAACACTTCACGCAGGAGCCGCCCGCCATGACTGCGAGCCAAGCGACCCGCAGAGCGTCTCGCCAAAAGTGTCTCGACCAAAGCCGCCGCCGGATTCTGGTGATCTTCCTCCATTTCGTGGATCAACTCCCTCGCATGGAGGGCCATCAGCGCGTGAACTTCATCGCGCTCGATCTCACCTCGTTCGAAGCTGGCGAAAATCTGATTGGGGGTCGGGATCATTTCCAAAGACCCACGTTGATCGCACAGCCGCGTTCGTCCCGCAAGTGTCTGAGTCGATGGTTTTCGCCGTGTCCGATGCACCCGGATTTGAGTTTTTTATTCGCTATTCGCAGATTTATAAAAAAACCCATATATTTAAGTTTTGTTGAATAGTAATACAACTAAATCAAAAAAGTCTCACAACCCATTTAAAATCAAACACTTGAAAATCAGCCATCTGGTCGTGAATCGGACCATGATGATCAAGAATTGCCAAGCATCGAATTTTTGATTTTACTTTCGCCGTTCCCCCCAACCTATGAAAACACCTGTGTCCCCCCACATGGTTGCTTTCCTTCTTCTCGGCTCGTTAGCCCCACTGACGGCCCAGAACTTGGCAAGCGCCCCCCGCTCTTTCGAAATCAGCTCCAAAGCTGACTTACTCGACGATAGTAGCGTCTCCCGTTTCGCCGAAGACAGCATGCTGCTCGGCAAATACGAAGTTCCCACGCTGAAGAAGGCCCAGGGCCAGATTTCCGAAGGAAAAACCGTCTTCGCCGCCCAAGACGCCCTCACTCTCAACCCCGAATCCACTGCTCCGCGCAATGTGGAGTCCGTGGTGGATCTCAATGTGCTGCGCAACCCCTCGCCCTACCGCAAGGTCATGGTGAGCTCAAGCGGTGGCGCACCTTACGAAATCTCCGCAGACAGCCTACAAACCGGCCTCGCCCTCATTTCCGCCGTTTACCGCGAAACCGGGAAATCGGAAAAAGGTGCCGACTGCCTCAAGGTGGCTCTTTCCGTCGAGCAACGCATCAAGCTTGATCCGGCGAAGGTTCTCGAAGTCGTCGAGTCCGAAGTCGGAGCTAACCCGACCTGCGCCTGCGAAATCGTAAAAATGGCGATCAAGGCCAGCGAAGCGGACGTGCAACTCGTCGTTTCCATCGTCCAGACCGCCATCACCGTTTCTCCGGACAGCATGCGTATCGTCTCCCAATGCGCCATCGCCACCATGCCCGAGTCGATCACTGCCGTGCAGGCCTTGCTCGCCAAGCTCGATCCGAACAGCGGCGACGAAGCCGTCAGCTCGAAGAGTTCGAAAAGCGCCAAGAGTGCGAAGGTCGCCGCGATCGTATCCGAACCCCTTCCCAATCCGCTCGACCTGCCTCCTTTCCCACCGCACATCCCGCCGATCATCATCATCCCGGTGACTGATGTGAATCCACGGTAATCGGACCTATCGGAGGCATCTGTTTTTCATGACCAAAAAGAGTGCGGGCGTTGATCGTCCGCACTCTTTTTCATTTCCGATGATCAATGATTGAAGATGAACTCCTTCGAGTTCAGCAGCGCCCAGAAGATGTCTTCAAGGGTTTCCTTGATCAGGGCGGGCTCCTTCTGCTCCGCCACGGCGCTGACGAGCTTCTCTTTCTCCATCTCTGTCGGAGGACGGCAGAGAACGGTCAGATAGAGGCTGTCGATGATATCCGCAGGTGACTTCTTTTCGTTGAGAAGCGTTTCCACCTTTTTGCCTTGGCGGACGCGCTGCTGGGTGGTGTCGCCGTTCAAAAGATGCAGCGCCTGCGAGAGGTTCGGTTCCATTTTTACTTCGCAGGAACAAACAGTCGCCCGGCTGGCACGGCCGAAGGTGGTGAGGAAATAGTTCGAGGTGTTTCCATCAGCGATCTGAACGGCACGCGCGCCGAGCGGCAGGCCCTTGAATTTGTTCGGGGTGGCGGTGACTTGGGAAATGCAGTCGAGCAACACCTCGGCCCGCACGCGGCGGATCATGGCGTGGGAGAAATTGCGATTGTCCGTGAGATTGGTTTCGTTGGTGCGGGTGGAGAGCTGATAGGTGCGTGAGGTGCAGATGTCGCGGACGAGTTTCTTGAAATCATAGTTGTAGAAAACGAATTTCTCCGCGAGCGCCTCAAGGAGTTCGGGATTCGACGGCGGATTGGAAACTCTTACGTCGTCCACCGGATCGACGATGCCCACACCGTTGAAATGCGCCCAGACAATGTTCACCACGTTCTTGGCGAACCACGGATTCTCCGGCGACGCCAGCCAGTCCGCCACGGCCACGCGACGGGACTGTTTGCCCAGATCGGGCGTCGGACCGCCGAGGAACTTGGGTGCCATGTTCTTCTTGGTGACCGGATTCTGGATTTCCCCACCCTCGTCGTAAACGATGCGCTCGCGGGGATCCTCGGCGGGCTTGCGTTTTACTTGGGCGAAAAACGCGGCGAAACTGTAGTAGTCATCCATCGTCCAGCGGTCGAACGGGTGGTTGTGGCACTGGGCGCACTGGATGCGCGTGCCCATGAAAACCTGCGCGACGTTTTCCGTCAGCTTCAGCGTGTCCTGCTCGATCTGGAAAAAATTCGTGGCCGGGCTGGAGAAGGTGCCGCCTTCTGCTGATAGAAGTTCCCGGACCAGTTTGTTGAACGGCACGTTGCCGGCGATGCGCCCGCGCAGCCACTGATAGTAGCTGAGCGCCGCCTTGTAGGAAACCTGCTGCGGGCCGTTGTTGAAGGTGCGGATCTGCATCAGCTCCGCCCATTTCATCACCCACATCTCGGTGAACTCCTTGCGGCCCAGCAAGTCATCGACCAAGGCGTCCCGCTTGTCCTTGCGGGTGTCCGCTAGAAATTTCACGCGCTCATCCGGCGTGGGTGGCAGGCCGACAATGTCGAGGAAGACGCGGCGCAGGAAGGATTCGTCGTCCGCGAGTTCGGACGGGACGATGCGCAGCTTGTTGAGTTTTTCGAGGACGTGGTTGTCCACGTAGCTGAACGTCGTGATTTCCGGCCGGGTGTATTTCAAATCCGCAGGGACGACGATGGCCTGCGAGCCCTCGGTGAAGGTGTGAAAGCGTGCTAACAAGAATGCCTCGCCCCGGTTCTTGGAAGCGGCGGTGCCTTCGCTCGGCTTGATGGTCACCGAATTGTCGTTCGAGGTGGAGAAGCGGGAGAGCGTCGTGACATCGCGGTCAGTGCCGTCGGAATAAATGGCGCGGATGGTGAACGGAATGCGCACGTCGGGACCGGTGAGCACGAGTTGTTTCGGCTGCACCTCGATGCTGGTGGGTTTGGCGATCTCGCCCTCATCGAATTTCGCGCCGCCTCGGATCCATTCGATGAGGGTGTTGTAGAACGGGCTGTCCTTTTTCATCAGCTTGCCGCCGGTGTGCGGCACGCTGCCGAGTGCCTTGGTGATCAGGAGGGATTCGTCGGGCACGGCCAGATTGACCCGACGGCCGGCCATCTCGGTGGTGAGGCGGAAATGGTCGCCCTTGGGATCGAAGCCGAAAAGTGAGAGATGAAATCCATCCTGCCCGCGCGCGGAACCGTGGCAGGAGCCGGTGTTGCAACCGGCGGCGGTGATGACGGGCATCACATCGAGTTGGAATGAAACAGGGCGGGTTTTTTCCGCATCTTTCACCACGACGGGAACTTCGGTGGAGAGGCCCCGGTATTCGATTTTCAGCGTGGTAGAGCCGTCCTTTTTCGGAAGAAGCGAGGTGCCGGTGAGCGTGGCGAGCGATGAATCCGCGAGGGTGAGTTTCGACTGATAGGTGATGTCGTGAGTGGAGGCGTCCTTGAAACGGGCAATGACAATGACGCGGTGGAAATCAGCGGAAGTTTCCAAGCTGACCTGTTTGGGAAATGCCTTGATCGACACGATCCGCGGGTCCGGCGCGGCGTCCCAGCGCGGTAGGGCGGTTTTCGCCCTCGGTACGACCACCTCTCCGGCCGGCCATGGAGCTCCGGCTGTGATCCATTTTTCCAAAGCGGCGATTTCAGCGGGCTGGAGCGGTTCACCTTTTTTCTTCGGCGGCATCCGGTCGTCGTCATCGGCATCGAGCCGGACGCGGTCGAGGAGCGGTGAGGCTTTGGGATCGCCGGGTTTGAGTGCAGCCCCCTCTTTTCCTCCGCGGATCATGGCTTCCTTGGTTTCTAAAACGAGGTCGCCCTTGGCAGTATCCTTTGTGTGGCATTCGAGACAGTGGAGCTCCAAAGTCTCACGGGCAGCGTCGAACGGAGAAACACCCGATCCGGCCAAAGCCAAGCCTGGCAGGCACAGAAAAATCCCCCATTCCCATCGCATCTGAGCCATACGTATCTCCCGGAAAGATCATTGCACCTGAAATTTCCGCATCCGTTCATTTCCGCTGCGCGCTCGTTTTCAATCGGAATCACCGATGATCCGGAAAAATTCAGCAAATTTCTCAATTTCCTGCCACTGGCGGATTGACAACCCGCTTCCGACTCCTAAAGTTCGCGCCCCGAGCCGCTGACCGACTCGGACAAAGAACATTTATTGAGGCCCCGCCATGAGCAAACGTACTTATCAGCCATCCAAGCGCACACGGAAAAACCAATTCGGCTTCCGGGCCCGTATGGCCACCAAATCCGGACGCGACATCCTTCGCCGCCGTCGCCAGAAAGGCCGCAAGCGCCTTATTCCCAAGGGCGTTGAGCTTCAATACAGCCGCCACACCACTCAGCACAACTGAGTTGATGCCCACGGGCCGCTACGGGAGCACTCCCTACCATGCGACTTCCGAGGAAATGCAGCATGACACACCGTGCGGACTTCGCGCGGGTGAAAAACACCGGTCAGGCGAAAGCCGGCCGGTTTGTCATTTTAAGCACGTTGCATGATCCGGCGCTGGAAACCATCCGCACCGGCTTCATCACCACCCGCCGCAGCGGCAAGGCACACGACCGTAGCTTACTGCGCCGACGTTTCCGCTCACTGGTGCAGGCTCATGCTCCGGATTTTTCCGAAATCCGCCGCTATTTGGTGACCATCGCCCGCCCCGGTGCTTCGCAGGCCACCTTTGCCGAACTTGAGGCGGATTGGCTGCGGCAGGCCAGACGACTCGGCCTCCTTCCCCGCCCCGACGCCAAATCGTGATTTCGCGATTCCTCACATTTGTGATCCGCGTCGTGATCCGTTTTTACCAACGGGTCCTCAATCCGATGATTAAATTCACCGCCGGTCCGGCCGCCGGTTGCCGGTTTTCCCCCACCTGCTCGCACTATTTCTTGCAAGCCGTTGAACTTCACGGACCCTTCCGCGGCTCATGGATGGGAATTTGCCGGATTTTCCGCTGTCATCCATGGGGCGGCAGCGGTTATGACCCCGTCCCGTCACCTCGAAGTGCGCCCGGAGAAAAACATTCCTGCTGCGACCACCGCGAAACACCCCACCACTAGCACTTTCCTAACACGCCTCCATGTACGACAAGAAAACCTGGGTCATCCTAACGATTTGCGGCTCATTGCTGGCCGCGAATTTCTATTACATGAACAAGAACCAGCAGGCGGAGGCCGCACGCCTCGCTGCTGAGCAGAAGCTCGAAAAGACTGTCGAACCCGGAAAAGATCCGGCCGCCGTCACCACGGCGGAGCTCACTGTCGAGCCACCACCCCCGCCGACCGAAGAACAGCTCGTCGTTCTCGAAAACGACAAGGTTGCCTTCACCCTCAGCAACATCGGCGGCGGTGTGAAATATGCGGAATTCAAAACGGAATTCGAAGTCGGCAGCACGACCACGCGCGTCCGCACGAACCGCTTCGGCTCCGGCCCCATCGGCGCGATCGCCGGTGCCGGCGAGACACTCGAAAACGTCGCCTATGCCTACAAGGCGGAGGATTCCGTTCCCGGCAAGAAGGCGGTTCTCATCGCGAAACTGCCGTCCGGACTGATCGCCAAGAAAACCTTCAGCCTCGTGGAAAGCACCGACGCCGGCGCTCCCTATCTGCTCAATTTCGATCTCCAGCTCGAAAACTCCGCCGCCATTACCGTCAATCTCAACCAGTGGAGCCTCTTCATCGGCGAGGCCGCGCCGACCTATCAGGCGGAGGTCGGCCAGCAGACCGGATTCTTCTGGCATGAGAACGGCAGCATGAACTTCAAGGACGGCAGCAGTTTCAAGGGCGGCATGATCAGCTCGGCGCAGGAAATCCAGACGAGCGGCAGCACCAAAAATGTCGAATACGCCGGCGTAACCAATCAGTTCTTCGCCACCGTGCTCCGCCCAAAGGATCCCGCGATCACCAACGTCTGGGCCAAGCACAGCGACGTCCATTTGCCCAACCAGTCCAAAGCTGTCACGTCCGTCCGCGCCGGACTCCAGCTCCCCCCGGTCGTGCTCAACTCGAACGAATCGAAAACTGTTTCCTATCTGATCTTTATCGGACCGAAGCACAACGACATGCTCCGCAAGATGGAGAAATACTGGGGCCCTGGCTGGGGTGACGTGATGCAATATGGCTGGTTTAGCATTGTATCGCGAACCCTCAACTGGACTCTCAACGCCTATCACCGCGCCATCGACGGCTTCGCCAAAAACTGGGCGTGGGGCCTGGCGATCATCTTCCTGACCATCACCGTCCGCGCCGTCATCTGGCCGCTCCACGCGAAGTCCACCCACACCATGAAGCGCATGGCCAAGCTCCAGCCGGAGATGGCCAAGATCAAAGAGAAGTATCCGGACGATCCTAACAAGCTCAACACCGAGATGATGGGCCTCTACAAGACCTACGGCATCAACCCGCTCGGCGGCTGTCTGCCGATGTTCATCCAGATCCCGATTTTCTTCGGCTTCTATCGGATGCTGCAATACGCCGTCGAACTCCGCGGCCAGCCCTTCCTCTGGGTGCACGATCTTTCCCAGCCGGACACGCTCATGCACATCGGCGGCGTGCCGCTCAACATACTGCCCATCGTCATGGCGATCACCAGCTTCCTGCAGATCCAGATGACGCCCAAGACCGGCGACAAGATGCAGCAGAACATGATCAAGTTCATGCCCTTCATGTTCTTCTTTTTCTGTTATAACTTCGCCTCCGCCCTCGCGCTCTACTGGACCACGCAGAACATCTTCTCCATCGGCCAGACCTGGCTGATGAACAAGATCCCCGAGCCCGAGCTCAAGGCCCGCGCCGTCAGCGGCAAGAAATCCTGGGTCCAGCGCGCCGCCGAGCGTCAGCAGCAGATCCAGCGCGAACGCAAGGACTCGCAAGGCATGAAGGACGTGACGCCGGACAAGAAGAAGCGTCCACCGCGCACCGGGGGCTGAGAAGACCACCGCACTCCCTGTGGTGCTGGAGGCTGAAATAAGGAGGCACCACATTTCTGTGGTGCTGGCGGGTGAAGAGCCGATGGAAAGCGCGAAGCCCTCTTCATCGGCATCTCATCCGCATCCACGACAAGAACGTCTTGGCTCCATATGGCGGAGCGCACCGGCGGTTGATTCCACATTTCCAAGGCCGAGCGAAATCCGCAAAAGTTCGGATGGCACAATTAAATCTTTTTATGCCACCCGGAAAAGTTCGGATGGCACAATTAAATCTTTTTGTGCCTCCCGGAAAAGTTCGGATGGCACAATTAAATCTTTTTATGCCACCCGGAAAAGTTCGGATGGCACAATTAAATCTTTTTCTGCCACCCGGGAAAGTCCGGAGGGCACAAAGTCGCGGCTGGGTAACATTGCGCATTTTCTGCTCAGACCACCGTCTCGAATACCCCACCGCCCAGCATCCTGCCGCCGTCGTAAAAGGCGCAGATCTGCCCCGGGGCGATCGCGCGTTGCGGGCGTTGGAATTTCAGTCTCAATCTGCCGTCGCCGGTCGGCTCCATCACCGCCGGCTCCGCTTTCGCCCGATAGCGCGGCTGGGCGTCGATCAGGCGCTTTTTGTCGAACGGCTCATTGATCGCCGACAAGGTCCCGACCGTGCATTCGGTGGCGTAAAGGCCCTCGGACTCAGGCGTGTCCCAACCGACAATGAGGCGATTTCTAGCAGCATTCTTACCAACAACCACATAAGCCATTCCCGCCCGCGGCGATGCGACGCCGTGCCCCTTCCGCTGGCCGAGCGTGTAGAGGTGCAGCCCACAATGTTCGCCCAGAACTTTTCCTGACGGATCGACGATCTCGCCCGGCGTGTCGGCGACGTAGTGGCGCAGGAAATCACTCATTTTCACCTGACCAAGAAAACAGATTCCCTGGCTGTCCTTCTTTTCCGAAACGGGAAGATTGAAACGCCGCGCCACCTCACGCACCTCCGGTTTGAGCATTTCCCCTGTCGGAAAAAGCGCGTGCGCGGCCTGCCATTGGGTCATCAGCGAGAGGAAATAACTCTGATCTTTGTTAGGATCGGCACCGCGCAGGATGGCGGCAGCGCCAGCGGAAAGTGTCCGCCGCCGGGCGTAGTGGCCGGTGGCGACGAATTCGAAATCCTGCGAGAGCGCGTAGTCGAGAAACACGCCGAATTTCATCTCGCGGTTGCACCACACGTCCGGATTCGGCGTGATCCCGGCGCGGTAGCCTTCGATGAGATACTCCACGATCCGGTCACGGTAGGAGTCGATCAGGTCGATCACGCGAAACTCAATGCCGAGGGTTTTCGAAACCGCGCGGGCATCCTCGATGTCCTGCTCCCAAGGGCAGTCGCCTGGAATCCCCTCGTCGTTGATCCAGTTTTTCATGTATCCCGCCGCCACCTCGTGGCCCTGTTCCACCAGCAGCGCCGCCGCCACCGCACTGTCCACGCCGCCTGAGAGCCCGACCAAAACCTTCGCCATGCGGGAGTTTTGAACATCGAACATCGAACGTCCAACGCTGAACATCGAAGTGGGGAAAATTCCTCTTCTGCTGCCAAGGTCCGGTGTTCATGATTCCCACATGCATTCAATGACAGGATTCGGCCGCGGTTCGGCGGCGACGGACGGGTGGCAGGCGACGGTGGAAATCAGCGCAGTCAACCGCAAGCAGGCCGAAGTGGTCGTGCAAGCGCCGCGCGAGCTTGCCGAACTCGAGGCCCGCATCCGCAAGACCGTGCTGGCTGTCGTTTCCCGAGGCCGCATCCAGGTTGCGATCAATCTCGAGCGTTCCTCCGGTGCAGCCTCGGTCATCCGCGTGGACGCGGCTCTGGCCCAGTCTTTCGCGGGTGCCTTCGTGGAGCTTCGAAAAGCCGTCGGCTATGAACTGCTTCCCACCGCCGCGGACTACCTGCGCCAGCCGGGCATCATTTCCACCGGCAGCAGCGAGATCAATGCTGAAGCCGCGTGGAGCGCCATCGAGCCGGCACTAACCGACGCCCTCACCCAACTCGCCGCGATGCGCGAAACGGAAGGCTCGCATTTGAAATCCGACTTCCTCGCCCGCCTTGAAACCTTGGTGTCCTTCGCTGGAAAAATCGCCGCCGAAGCACCCGGCCGGCCGATCCGCCAGCGCGAGATGCTCACCAAACGCCTGCGTGACGCCGGCCTCGAACTCGACCTAGCAGACGAACGCGTGGCCAAGGAGATCGCCCTGTTCGCCGACCGCTGTGACGTCAGCGAGGAACTCACCCGCCTCGATTCCCACTTCGCGAAATTCCGCGAATACCTCGACGCCGCCGAGCCGCCGGGCCGCGCGCTGGATTTCCTCTGTCAGGAGCTGTTCCGCGAGTTCAACACGATCGGGTCAAAAGCGAACGACGCATCCATCGCGCAGACGATCGTCGAGGCGAAGACGGAGCTGGAGAAGATCCGCGAGCAGGTGCAGAACGTGGAATAACGTGATCCAGGCATTCCAGCCTGTTCTTTCACAAGCACCGGTATGAAGAACAGGCAGGAATGCCTGTGTCACGTCAGACCTCGCCGATTCCCAACAAATCGCGGTCCTCGCGCGCGGTTTCCTGATAGGAATCATCCATCGTGATCGCCTGCTTGAGATGGCTCCGCGCGCGGTCGCCTTCGCCGAGTGTCCAGAGATAACAGGCGAGGTTGTAGTGGAAGAGCGCCATTTCAAACAAGGTCTTCGGTCCGCGCAGGAGCTGGTTGCAGGCGGCGAGCGTGTCGCCCGTTTCGTGCAGGCAGTAGGCGGCGCGAAGGAAGAATTCCGGCTCGTCTGCTGCTTTCAAACACAACAGCCTGGCCGTTTCCGATGCTCCGTTCCACGACTGGCATTCCATCTGCGCGGCCAGTTTCACTTCGAGAAAATCGCGTCCCGTCTGGTCCTCGAAAGGCAGCGAGTGAAGTTCGTAAAGAGCCTCATCCGCCAGACCGAGTTCGATCCAACCGGCCGCCGCGCGCAACGTTTTTGTCACAACCATTTTCTGGAAACTAAAGCAATCCGCGGGCCGATGCAAACATTCAGCCGCGTGAATTTGGAGGATGTGCCGGAAGGCGCTTACGTGATCGCGTGCAGTGGTGCCGTTGACACCAATGGCCCGGGACATAGAATGGGGCGTTCGCCACTCGGCATCAGATACTTCCGTTGCTTCCCCCTTGTATGAGAATCGTCGTTCACGACTATGCAGGCCATGCTTTTCCGATCTCGCTGAGCCGTGCCCTTGCGGCGCGCGGGCACGACGTCGTGCATGCGTTCGCAAGCTCGTTGCAGACTCCACGTGGGGACCTTGCGAGAAAACCCGGCGATTCCCCCACCCTGGAGTTCCGGGAAATCCAGATGAATCCGGACTACGTGCGTTACAAGTATTCCTTCCGCCGCCGCCGGAATATGGAGGTTTGTTACGGAAAAGAGGTCGCAAATTTCATCACCGCTTGGAAGCCTGACGCGGTGCTTTCCGGCAACACCCCCACCGAGACCCAGGAGCCGATCACCCGCGCCGCCATCGCCAATGGCGGACGTTTCTATTACTGGGTGCAGGATTTCTACAGCCTCGCGGTGGACAAGATCCTGCGTCGCAAGATCCCAGTGGCCGGGGCATGGGTGGGTGCCTGGTACCGCCATCTGGACCGCCGCCAGTTCGGGCGCAGCTCGCGCATCATCGCGATCACCGAGGATTTCACGCCGATTCTATCAAGTGAGTTCGGGGTCGATCCGTCGCAGGTCTCCGTCGTGCCGAACTGGGCACTGATCGAGGAAATCCCGTCGCTGCCGAAGGACAACGCGTGGTCCCGCCACCATGCGCTGCATGACAAGTTCGTCTATCTGTATTCCGGCACCATCGGCATGAAGCACAATCCGGCGATGCTGTTGGAACTCGCCCGCCGTCATTCGGGCGATCCGCAGGTGCGTGTGGTGATCGTATCGGAGGGCATCGGCGCGGAGTGGCTGCGCAAGGAAGCCGCCGCTGCGAACCTGACGAATATTGTCATCCTTCCCTATCAGCCGTTCAAGGACCTGCCGGAAGTGCTTGCTTCCGGTGACGTGCTTGTCGGCATTCTTGAGGAGGAGGCGGGAACGTTTTCCGTTCCTTCGAAAACCCTCAGCTACCTCTGCGCCGGACGCCCGCTGCTGCTGGCGATGCCGCTCGACAATCTCGCCGCCCGCATCACCCGCGACCACAAGGCCGGGCTCATCGTGGCACCGGGCGACCTCGATGGATTCCTCGCCGCCGCCGCGCGCCTCCGTGATTCCGAAAGCCTGCGATCAGAGCTCTCCACCAACGCCCGCGCTTACGCCGAGGAAACCTTTCCCATCGAAAAAACCGCTGCGATTTTCGATCGAATCCTGGCCATGTAACTCCCGTGCTTTTCGCCGCCGCAGATCCTCCGGACCACATCATCCTCCCGAAGGCCCGCGAGGCCGTCTGGGTGGAGCGGCTCGTCTGGGTGTTCATGCTTTCCTTCGCGCTGGACCACCGGAATGAGATTTCCAACGTCAGCGGCGGCAGCACGGGACTGGACCAGCTTGTTTTCCTCGGAGCCTGCATCTGCTCCACGCTGGGAATCGTGAAACTGGGATGGCGTTACCTAACTGTCAAGCCGGGGGCTTGGCTGATCGGCTTCTGGGCCCTCTTCATGGTCTATATGCTGGCGAACGCCGCGCTGCAGGGTGTTTCTCCCGGCCGTTCCATCCGCGTGATCCTGCCGCTGATCCTCTGCCTTTTCGGAATCGTCAACGCCCACATCGCCGGTTGCATGGGCATTCCGGCATCGCGTATCGTCCGGCCCATTTTCATCGCCGCCTGCACCAACGTCGTCTGGCGGATCATCCACGGGCTGGTGTTCACCTCAGCAACGTTAGAAACGGTGCGGCTCGAAGTGCAAAGCCCGGCCACCAACTGGGTCGCCGCATGGATCGGCTGCGCGGTGCTGTTGCGCGGGCGCTTTCATTGGAGTTTGCTGGCCGCCAGCGGCATACTTTTTGCTGGCATCCTCATCACCGTGACCCGCTCGCTGTTTTTCCCAGTCATCGCCTCCGGCCTCGCGTGTTCGGTTTGTTTCATGCTCGGCGTGCGTTGGAAACAATTCGGCTGGTCCAGCCTGCTCAAACGCCTGCTGCCGGTGGGAGCAGGGGGCGCGCTGATGGTCTTCGCGCTCATCGTCGTGGCGGTGGTCAAACCGATCATGCTGGAACGCTGGAACGAGCGGCTTTTCCACAATGCCTCCGCGCAGAACCTCGGTTCCGACATCTCCTATCTCACCCGCAAGGCGGAGGCGGACGCGATCATGAAAATCCTCAACGCGGATCCCGTGCATTTCATCAACGGCCGTGGCATCGGCTCGTCGTATTACTGGGACCCCGCCTACCTACCGGAAATCTATCTGGTCTTTCCGCAGGAAGGGGAGAGCTTCGACGACATCTGGTTCGCCGGGCACTCGGTGTGGACCTACGGACTTCTATCAGGAGGCGTGATCGCGCTGGCGAGCTACCTGCTGCTCTTCGGCGGCACCTGCGCCTTCAGCCTGCTTTCCGCGCGGGCGAACGCTTCCGATCCCGGACCGGATCAGTGGCTTGCATTTCTCCCGTTCGTGGCTACCTGCTGTCTCATGAGCGAGACTCTCACCGCCAATCCGTTTCAAGAACGCCTCGTCGGCATCATCTTCGGCATGATGGTGGGGCTGCCGCAGGCGTTCATGGTCCGCTCGTCGTGGATCCACACCACGGCCCAACCGTTTCCCGCCCGCGCCGCATGAGTTCATCCCGAGCAAAAACCGTGGCGCTCATCGATCCCTTGTGGATCGGGCATCATCCGATGTATTTCAGCCAGTTCACCGCGTCCTTCCTGAGAAACGGCGCGAACGTGATCGGCCTCTGCCCCGCACCGGAAGCGGCGATGACCGATCTGCGGAAAGCGATCGGTGGGGAGGCAACGGACATCGACGGCCGTGTCTTTTTCCACGAACTGCCCAGCGGAAAACGGAGCTTCTTCAACGGCCGCTTCGAGGGCGATCCGCTGCGCACCTTCCTCCGGTGGAAAACCGCCGCCGACCATTTGTCGGACGCGGAAGCTCTGTGCGGAATGAGCACGGACCTCGTTTATTTCCCCTATCTCGACAGCTACCTGCGTTTTCTCCCCTTCTCCGGCATTCCGCAGTTCCTGCTCAACCGGCCGTGGAGCGGTCTCTATCTGAGGAACCACCATCACGGCGAAAAACCGTCGCCAATAAAATCGCTGCGCCTGTTAGCCAAGGGCGACGCCATCCTGCAGAGCGACCTCTGCCCCGGCATCGGCGTGCTCGACGAGCGTTTCATTCCGGCGATGGAGAAACTCAGCGGAAAACAAGTCATCGCCTATCCGGACGTCACCCAGATCAATCTGCCCGAACATCCTTCGCCACTGGCCGTCGCGGTGAAACAAAAGGCCGCCGGCCGTGGCATCATTGGCATTATCGGACTGGAGCGCCGCAAGGGATTCCTCACCCTGCTGCGCACGGCCGAACTGGCGCGCGACAGGGATCTGCCTTACTATTTCGTCTGCGCCGGCACCATCCGCATGCAGGAATTCAGCGCCACCGAGCGCGAACATATCTCGGCACTGGTGAAAAAAATCGCGACCGGTGAAATCGACAACCTTCATTTCGATCCCAACGCCGGACGCATTCCTGACGAGGCGGATTACAACTCGCTGTTCTCAACCTTCGACCTCGCCTGGGCCGCATACGAGGACTTCCAAGGCAGCAGCGGCACACTCAGCAAGGCAGCGGCATTTGAAATCCCCTGCATCGCCACCGCCGGGGAATGTGTAGGACACCGGGTAAGGAACTACCAGCTCGGTATCAACATATCCGAAGGCAGCGCGGACGAAGCGCTGACCGCGATTCCCCTGCTTCTCGCAGCTATAGGCAACGACGGACAAGCGCTCTCGCCGGACTACGCCGCCTACCGCGAGCACCACTCGCAGGACCGGCTGGACAGCATCCTCGCCGGGCTATTGGAGCTGGTGTGAATCGGCCACATGGCGTCCGGCATGCGCTTCTTGCCGCCTGACGAGATATCATCAGGCGTTCCGATGGCACCATCTGCTAGAAACGAAGGACCTGTCTATTTTCCGCGGTAGTCATTGGGTGACTTTGATGCGCGCGAGCACTTTCCCGCTGGAATTGGGAATGACGACGCGGACATGGTCGGCCGGCATGCCCGGGGTGGCGGTCACGGCACCCGAAGTCGTGGCGGGGATCGTGACGTCGCCCACCACTGTTAGCCCTCCGCCGTATTGCACCCCCTGGCTGGTGGCCGGGGACTGCGAGCCGTCATTGCGGTCGTATTCAAAGACCCACTGTCCGGCGTCCTGCTTTAGGGTTGGAAGCGCAGCGCGGGACGGAGTCATTGGGGCGTTGCGGAGAACGAATTCCAACAGATTCTGTATGCCATCAAAGTCGGGGTCCATCAGCGGGCCGTCGTTGATGGCGGCGGGGCCGGAGCATTAGGCGGGGGTTGTTCAAGCATGGTCATGCGAGTGGCATTAAAGATCCGGCCAAGCGATCACCGGTGGCTGGCCCTCCCAGATCGGATTGGTTGGATCCATCAGATTCAGTCCGTTCACCATGGCGTGACCATCCTTGATCAAAATCGGCAGCGAGGTCACGCTGTTGTCCGCTTTCAAAACCACCGCCTTGCCATCGAAGGGTTTCGGATCGAAGCGGTCGGTGCCGGGAATCATCGGCGTTATCGCGATGGGTCTGGCCGGGTTGCAGCTCCTGGTCGTGCCCGTGAAGTAGGTGAATCCGCATTCGCTCTTTTCCAAGGCCTTGGCTCCGGCGAAGACGTTGTCCGGTTTGCGCGTTCCCGCGATCTTTGCGTAAAACATGGCTTCACTCTGGGCGATCCCACCCGCCATGAGCTGTCGGAAGAAATCGTTGGAAGACTTGGTTCCCAGTTTGAGATCCGTTCCGGTTTTCTGCCGGACTTTCTCAATCGTGGCGACATCCGGCATCTGCCCGTATTCCTCCTGAAATTCAAACAACGCCAATCCGATCTGCCGGGCGTTGCTCACCGCTTCGGTTTGGTCCGGTTTCTTCCGACAGTGGATCACCATCGGCGCTGTCAGTCCTGCGATCAGCAAGACCACCAAAGCGACTAGAAAGCCTTTAAATACGAGAGACCACAATGACTTCTTGCGGCTGCTCGCAGTCAATGGAGTTTCGGATGATAGAGTTGGATTGGGTTTCATGATTTTGAGGTTTCAAAGGTCCGGCCAGGCGATCACCGGCGCATGGCCGTCCCAGATCGGATGATGCGGGTCCATCAGGTTTCTGCCATCGATGAAGATGTGGCCGTGTTTGTCGATGGGCAGCGAGGTCACGCTGTTGTCGATCATCAGCATGACTGCCTTGCCCTCGAAAGGCTTGGGATCAAAGCGATCCGTTCCGGGAATCATCGGAGCCACGACGATGGGCCTGCGAGGATTATCGGTGGTGGTGGCTGCCCCCAAGAGGTAGGTGAATCCGCACTCCTTTTTATCCAAAGCATGCGTCGTACCGAAAACATTATCCGGCTTTCGCCCGCCTGCGGTTTTCGCGTAAAACATGGTTTCACTTTGGGCAATTTCGGCAGCAAAGAGCTGCCTGAAAAAATCATTGGAGGTTGTTGCTCCCAATGTTAGAAGAGTGCCGGTCTCTTTCCGCAGCGCGGGAATCGTCGTTGCGTCGGGAAATTTCCCATACGTCATTTCGAATTCAAACAGCGCAAGCCCGATCTGCCGGGCGCTGTTTATGGCTTCTACGATGGGGGAATGACAACATCTGCGTCTTCCCAAAAACAAAGGACTAGCCGAAACAACCGCCATCGAGCCCAGCCCTACGATCCAGAGCCACTTCCATTTCCGTCGGGATAGGAGCGCAGCCTCGGATGGCGGAGGTGCCGGAGCGTCCGGCGGGGGTTGTGGGAGCATGCTCATGGCGTTGGGTTTGAAAGCCCGCCCGGACCATCAGCAACTCACGAGCTCCAGCAGCGGAAGTTCAGATAGAAGGGCGATATCCATCACTATTAGCCCGCTTGCCGAGGAATCGCCAGAGATTACGAATCCTTCACACCTTTTTCACATAGGCTTCATGGAGAAAGCTCCCCTAAGGAGCAGCGGACTCCGATCCGCTGTGCCAATGAAGTTTCAATGCGTTGAGGCTGGCCGCTATTCCATTGGCTTCCCATGGGCATCGGTGGATCGGAGTCCGCCGATCCTTGGGTTAGTTCCGGCCCATCACTTCCGTTAGGAGACCGATCATCGCCTGCGCGGCTTGTTTGCCGGTTTCCAACACCTCGTGGTGGTCGAGGTGGGCGGGAGTGATGCCGGCTGCCCAGTTGGTGAGGCAGGAAAACGCGGCGACGGGAATACCGAGCGAACGCGCCTGGATGGTTTCCAGCACGGTGCTCATGCCCACCGCGTCCGCGCCGAGAGTGCGGAGCATGCGGATTTCCGCTGGAGTCTCGTATTGCGGGCCGCGCAGGCTGGCATAGACACCTTGGTGGAGCGCCATGCCGGAAGCGGCGGCCGCTGCCAGGAACTCGGCGCGCCAGTCAGCGTCGTAGGCGACGGACATGTCGATGAAATCCGCGCCTTCTAACGGCGATGTGCCGGTGAGGTTGAGGTGGTCGCTGAGCATCATCCAGGTGCCGGGAGCGAAACCCAGGTTGAGCGTGCCGGCTGCGTTGGTGAGGATGAGTTTTTGGATCCCCTGCTCCACCATCCAGCGCACGCCGGCGGTGACCATCCGTGGCGGGTGGCCTTCGTAAAGATGGATGCGGCCCTTCATCAGCACGACCGGGGTTCCGCCCAGTTTCCCGAAGACGAATTTCCCCGCATGCCCGGGCACCGAGGAGGCGGGCAGGCCGGCATCCGCGAATGACACCTCACGCTCGACGACCACGGCATCCGCCAAAGGTCCCAATCCTGATCCTAGTACAATTCCAATCATGTTGCGATGTTAGCAGCTCTTCAGCAGCTATCGAGCCGATTCTGCCCCAGAACCCATTTGTGCGGGCGTCTTGCCATCGGAGCGTTTGGCTGGTAAAGTGCGGGCATGGCTGAGAAAAAGGACTCAATTCAGACTTTTGAAAACAACCCGCTGGCTCAGGCGATTTTGCGCGAAGGCCGCTTGATTCAAGATCGTTTCGCAGCCGAGCCTATTTACGCCAAGACTGGCAAAGGGTATTTGAAAAGCGTCGGAGTGGAGGAAATCGAGAAGGCGAAGAAGCCCATTAAAAAGCAGGGATCATGAACTCCCGCAAATGGCTGGAGGAGATTTGGCTGGAGGAGATTTCGTGGGACTTGGTGGTCTGGCAAAACCTGCAACTCTGCAACTCTGCAACGACAAACACGCCCATCACGGTCCCACTTCGGACGGACATGCCGCCTGCCGGGAGTTGTGGGAAACGGCGAGAACGCAGTCGATGACCTTGGATGAAATGGTCCATCTCTGCAGGAAGTGCCACAGGCTGGCACCTTTTACCAACTACAACGGCAATACGTTCGCCGCCATCGCGCGGACATTGATCGACGGACTTGAGTTGCCACGTGAGAAATCCGCAGTCGCACGGAGTCTAGCAGGCCACATCGTCGCCGGGGTGGCGAGTGATGAGGAGGTCTGGGCGTTTGAGAAGTTTTGTGCGTCGATTGGATGATGCATCATGGACGGGACGTCCCTGCTCTCCCTAGGCGTTCATGAGCTCTTCGATCTCTTCGGCTTCGATCGGGATGTTGCGCATGAGATCGAAATTTGCGTCTTTTCCGATGACCACGTCGTTCTCGATGCGGACGCCGAGGTTTTCCTCGCGGATGTAGATGCCGGGCTCAATGGTGAAGACCATGCCTTCCGCAAACGGTTCGTGCGGCGGGCAGACGTCGTGCACGTCGAGGCCGAGGTGGTGCGAGGTGCCGTGCATGAAATACCTTTTCACGAGCGCCTTGTCCGGGCCCTGCTCGCGTGCTTGCTTCGCGGTGAAAAGACCCAGGTTGACGAGTTCGCGCTCCATCAGTTGCATGACCTGGTTCTGATATTCCATCGGCGTGTTGCCGGGGCGCAGGATGGCGTTGGCTCCGCTGAAAACGTTCAGGACTGCGTTGTAAACATCGCGCTGGCGTGGGGTAAATTTCCCATTCACGGGCACGGTGCGCGTCAAATCGGACGCCCAGCCGCCATACTCGGCGGCGACATCCATCAGCAGCATGTCGCCATCCTGACAGACCTTGTCGTTTTCCACATAGTGAAGCACGCAGGCGTTTTTCCCGGTGCCGATGATCGGCGCATAGGCGAAACCCCGCGAACCGCGGCGGACGAATTCGTGCAGCAGCTCCGCCTCGATCTCCCACTCGCCGACGCCCGGCTTGATGAACGGCAGCAAGCGGCGGAACCCGGCCTCCGTGATGTCGCAGGCCTTTTGCATGAACTTGATCTCCTCCTTGTCCTTGGTGATCCGCAGGCGGTGCAGCAGCGGCGCAAGGCGTTCGTAGCGGTGCAGCGGATAGCGCGACTGGCAGTCCTTGATGAAACGCGCGTTGCGGGTCTCCACGACGACGCTGGCTCGGAGGTGCTCGTTGGTCGTCAGATAGATGTGCTCGATCTGCGGAACCATGCGGTGGAGAAATCCCTCGAACGAATGCGCCCACTCGATGCGCTCGATGCCGGTGGCGGCGCGGGCCTGCTCCTTGGTGAGCTTTTCACCTTCCCAGATCGCGATGAGCTCGCTGGTTTCCTTGACGAAAAGGATCTCACGCTCTTTCGGATCACCGGCGTCCGGCATGAGGAGAAGCGTGGTTTCCTCCTGATCGACTCCGGTCAGATAGAACAGGTCGCTGTTCTGCTTGAACGGCATCGTCCCGTCGGCGTTGGTCGGGTAGATGTCGTTCGCATGGAGGATCACCATGCTGTTCGGCTTGAGGACGGTGCGCAGGTTCTCGCGGTTGCGGATGAAAAACTCCGGGGAAATTGGTTCGTAACGCACGTTCGGACTTCACGCCATCTGCCGCCGCAGGGCAATCCGGATTTTCGGAAGTGCGGGATTACCCGCCGGGTCTGGCGAAATGGCTGATCATGCGCCCTCACCACCCGGCTTGAGCCAGTAAAGTACCGCCATCCTAACTGCGATGCCGTTCTCCACCTGGTCATTGATGAGGCTGCGTTCGTAGTCCATCACCGCGTCGCAGAGTTCGACGCCGCGGTTCACGGGGCCGGGGTGCATGAGGTAGAGCCCGCGGTCGCGAATGTCGGCGAGGCGGGCATCTGTGATGCCGTAGAGCCGGTGGTATTCGCGCAGGCTGGGGAAAAACTGGACGTCCTGGCGCTCCATCTGGACGCGGAGGAGATAGACGAAATCCGGCTTCCAGGCCATGGCTTCCTTGTAGTCGGTGAAGCGTTGGATGTTTTCCGGACCACACTTCGGTACCAGTGATCCGGGGCCGAGGTAGGCGACGTCCACTCCGAGTTTTTTCAGGATCGTGCTGGTGGAGCGGGCGACGCGCGAGTGCAGGATATCCCCGATGATGAGAACCCGCTTGCCGGTGGGATCGGGAAACTTTTCCTTGATGGTGAAGGCGTCCAACAGCGCCTGGGTGGGATGGGCGTGGGAACCGTCGCCGGCATTGATGACAGACGCTTTGGTCTGGCGGGCGATCATCGCGGGCAGGCCGGACGCCTTGTGGCGGACGATGATATAGTCCGTGCGCATCGCCTGGAGGGTCTCGATGGTTTCTCTAACGGACTCACCTTTCGTGATCGAGGATTGGGCGACGTCGAAATTCGTGACATCGGCTGACAGGCGTTTCGCGGCGACCTCGAACGACGAGTGGGTGCGGGTGCTGGGTTCGTAAAACAATGTTAGGACGGATTTCCCCTTGAGCGCGGGGACTTTTTTCACGGAACGGGTGAAGAGTTCCTTGAAGGGGATGGATTGATCGAGGAGATGTTCGATTTCCTCGCGGTCGAGGGAAACGATGTCGAGTAGGTCTTTACGTGCCATGCCGGAGTTGGGGAAAATAATGGAGCGCGCCGAAGACGATCACGAACAGGGCGATCACCGAGATGAAGGCCGCGTGGTGGCGTGAGAGCGGTTTTTTCACAAAAATGAATCCGGCGATGAGCAGGGCGGCGGCGACACAACCGCCGGTGATGCTGATAGAAATCTCGTAGTAGTAGAAACACGCCGCCGCGGCGATGGTGAGCAGGTAGCCGGGGATGAGCAGCGCGAGATGCGCGGTCATGGAGGCAAAGGGAACGGCGGCACCCTGTTGGGCGATCGCTGCCATGCGGCGGAGATCGTTCAACTCCCGATCGCTGTGGCGGTGTACGGGCAGCTTGGAATCCGCAGGCGGCGTGTGGATGTCGGCTGGAGTGATAGGGACGAGTTCCGACTTGCGCAGGGAGTGAACCACCTTCCGAGCGTTCGGGCCGGGCGCGGCGGTCGCCGGAGTGATTTTCACCGGTTCCGCTTCATCGACCGGCAGCACCGGCACGCGCTCGGAACGCTTCAACGAACGGACCGGACGCGGACCATGCGATGTCAGAACGGGCGGCGGTTCCAAATCGGTGACAGGCGGAAGCGACGGATTGTCAGGTTGAGGTCCCGGAGCATCCGGCAGGGGCGGACTCGGTTTCGGAGCAGGTGCTTTGCCAGCGGGCTCCGCCTTGGGGATTTCCACCGGAGCACGGGAAACCACGGCACTGGCAGGCTCGGCCGCAGGGGGCACTTCCTCGGCCGGGGATTGGCCGGGAACGCCGAAAGTTTCGCGGAGTTTTGCGATCTCTTCGGCGGATTTTTTGCGCTGCGGCAGAAGGCTCATGGTGTTTCTTTCTCGACGACCTGGACCTGATCCGTCCCGTCCGTTCCTTCGAGGGATACCAATACATGATCGAGACGGCGGGTGTCGAGAACGATGCCGACATAATCCGGCTGGATCGGCATTTCGCGGTGACCGCGGTCGATTAACACGGCGAGCTCGACTTTCGCCGGGCGGCCGTAGTCGGACAGCGCGTCGAGCGCGGCACGGATCGTGCGGCCGGTGAAAAGCACGTCGTCCACGAGGATGATGTGCGCGTCATCGACTGGAAACGGGATGTCGCTTTCCTGCAGCGAGGGGTTCGTGTGGAGGTGCTCGAAATCGTCCCGATAGAGCGAAATATCGAGCACGCCGAAATTCAGCTCGCGGTCGTCCGAAGAAAGCAGCGTGAGCACGCGCTCCGCCACCTCGTCGCCACGGCTGCGGATGCCGACGAGGCAGATCGGTTTGTCCGGGTTCTTCTCGCGGATGGCCCCGGCGAGGCGTTCCACTCCGGCGGCGATGTCTTCGGCTGTTAGCGTGCGTTCCATGAGGGTATCAGTCAAAATTGAGGATGCCGATGTCGCGGCGGCGCTGGAGTCCGTCGAAGCGGACGAGATCAGCGGCAGCATGGGCTTTTTCCACGGCCTCCATGCGGGTGCTGCCGCCGGAAACGACCGCGAGCACGCGGCCGCCGTTGGTTTCCCACTGGCCGTCGTCGGTGGGTCTGGTGCCGGAGTGATAGACGCGGGCGTCGGTGATTTTTTCGAGGCCGGAAATGCGGTCGCCATTGCGCGAGGATTCCGGATAGCCGGCGGAGGCGAGGATGACGCAGACGCTCCAGCCGTCGTCGAAGCTGATGAGATCCTCGCGCAGTTCACCCTTCGCCCCGGCGAGGCAGAAAGCCGCTAGGTCACCTTTGACGATCGGCATCACCGCCTGGCACTCGGGATCGCCGAAGCGGCAGTTGTATTCGATGATCTGCGGGCCGGTCGGCGTGAGCATGATGCCGAAGTAAAGAAATCCACGGTAAGGCAGCGACTCCTTGCGCAGGCCGGCGACAGTCGGTTTCACGATCTCCTTTTCGATGTGATCGAGGATTTCCTGCGAGACAAGACGCCTGCTGGCCACCGCGCCCATGCCGCCGGTGTTAGGGCCGAGATCGCCATCGAGGGCACGCTTGTAGTCGCGGGCCGGGGTGAAAATGAGATATTGGTCATCGATGATCGCGGCGAAAACCGAAACCTCGGGGCCGGTCAGGCATTGCTCGACCAGCACCCGCCCGGGACCAAACCGCCGCTGCGTGAAAACCTCGTCGAGAAACTCCAGCGCCGAAGCCTCATCCGGACAAACCGCCACGCCCTTGCCAGCAGCGAGCCCGTCGAATTTCAACACCGTCGGATACTCCCCGGTGATTGCCGTCACCGCCTCCGCCAGCGAATCCGTCGCCGTGGCGCGGGCCGTCGGGATGCCATTCCGCACCAGGAAACCTTTGGCAAATTCCTTGCTCGCCTCCAGTTGCGCCGACTCTTTCGGTGGGCCCCAGCAGGGAATTCCGTTTTTCGCGCAGAGGTTCGCAAGCCCCTCCCCTTTCACCAGATAGCTTTCCTCGCCCGCCACGCAGAGGTCGATGGCATTTGATTTCATCCACTCCACCAGCGATTCAAGACCATCCGCCGCGACGGGTTTCGCGAGTTGGAAAATCGCCTCGCTGCCGGGAAAACAAAACATCTCGGGACTGCCCGGCGATTCCGCCAGCGCCCTCACCAGCGCATGCTCGCGCCCGCCTTTGCCTACGACCAAAATTCTCATCCGCCGTGGTTCTCGCGGAATCCGGCGGCAGACTCAACCCTGAATCTCACACCGTCCGCAGATCGCCCGTCCGATGGAAAATTTCCTACCGCCAAATTCGCGGGGCAGGGACAAAAGTGAGCCGGGCGATTCTTTCAGGTTTCCACTCCTCCACTCAGGAGGCGCGCTCCATTTCCTGATGCACTTCGGATCTGGACCTGAGCTCGTCCGGCTCTAAAATATGGATCGCACGGGACTGATAGACAGCAAGCAGTTTTCCAAAGATTTTCGGGAAAATTTCAGCGGTTCCGCTTTCGCTGTTCGTCCTGGTCCTTCTGGTCCTTCTGGTCCTTCTGGTCCTTTTCCTGCTGCTGACGCTGGCGCTGGTTGTCGTCCTGCTGTCGCTGGCGGGCTTGTTCCTGCTGACGTTGGCTTTCCTCCTGCTGCCGCTGGCGGGACTGCTCCTGCTGTTGTTGCCGCTGGCTTTCCTCCTGCTGCTGCCGGGAACGTTCCATTTCACGCTGCTGTTGCGCCTGCTCCTGGCGGGACTGTTCCTGCTGGCGCTGACGGGCATCTTCCTGTGCCTGCTGCCGTTGGCGCGCCTGTTCACGCTGTGCCTCCATCGCCTGCTTCTGGGAATCGCGAGCCTGCTCGGCCTGGCGCTGGCGTTGCTGTTCTTCGCGTGCTTGTTGTTGCTCCTGTCGAGCCTGCTCGGCCTGTCGCTGTCTGGCGGTTTCACGCTGTTGCTGATCGGCGGCTAGTTTCTGTTGCTCCTCGCGCACCTTTTCGGCCTGGCGCTGGCGTTGGTTGGGGTCCTCCTGCAGATCCACGCGCGGCTGCTCCACAGGTCTTTTCATCTGTTCCTTTGGATCGCGCGGTTGGATGCGCGGCGTCTCGTCCACGACATCGGCCGGCGGATTCTGAACGGCGGGACGTTGCTGCGGTCTCAGCCCTTCCCTCGGGTAGGAGCCGGGAGTGCCGATGCCGGGGCGCCTCGGGTCGTTTCCATCCAAGGTTCCCGGCCGGTTTACAACAGGCGGTTCAACCCGGTTCTGCGCCGCAGTTCCAGCGTTGGGCCGGTTTTCCACCGGGTGTTCGACACGCTCCGGAACCTGCGGCCGGACATCCACCGGCTGCGGAACCGGATCGGTTTTCACCACGTCGCGTTTTTTGTCCGGTGGGCGGCTTTCGCTAACGACCTGCTTGCGGTTTTTATCTAACATTTCAATCCGGCGCTGGCGGAAATTGTCGGCACCGCCCATCTGCTGGATCGAGCGATCAGCGATGCGCAGGTTCTCCTCGCGGTTCTTTTTATAGCGGTCCGCGATTTCCGGACGCAGCGGCTCGCTCCGCTCCACCACCATCGTGTCCATGCGGCCCTTGATGCGGCCGGGCTTCAGGCTGCCGTTCCAGTCGGCATCCATGTTAGGTGCGGAGACAAGCAGGCGGTCGCCCTTGATCTGCGGCCGGATGCCGATGATGTTGCCACCCGGACGCGGATGACGGTCGATCTCCAGCCTGCAAAAAGGGATAGGCCGGCCGAAGCGGTCGCATGCATCCCTGTAGCGGGGGCCGCCGCAGATGACCTGATTTTTTTCAAAATGGATATAAGTGATGTTCGTCGTCGAGCCGTAGCACCCGAGGTTCTGCGAGAGCGGCAGGCAGTGTTGATAGAGTGGGCTGCCAAAATGACGGTATTCCACGAAAGTGAAACACCCCGCACCGATGCCGAACTGCACGTCCACCGACGAGTCCCAGAGGTGGCTCCGATAGGCCATCGTTTCGGGCGGCAGCGGCGCCCAGCCGATGTGGCTGCCGTTCTCACGCCACGAAACCCAGCAGGGAGCCCACTCGGTGCCCGGCACCCAGACCCAGCCGCGGTCACGGACCAGCGCCCACCGGCCGTAGTGATAGGTGGCCCAGCCGAAAGGTTCGTCGGAAACCCAAGTCCAGCCGCGGTCGGTGCAAACCCAGCGCCCGCGGCAGTAGGGACGCCAGTTAGAATCGCTCACCACCACCGGCTGCCAGACGTAGCCGTAGTCCGGTGTATCAAACCAAGAGCCATAAGATGAGAGTGATTCGTAAAAATTGCCGTAGTCCCCCACCGGCTTGGTCTGTTGCTCGTCGTCCTGGAAAGGCAGTGCCTCGCGTCCGGCAAGGTCACGCTCGCGGTCGTTGAGCTGCTCGCCACGGTTTGATAGATCGTTTTGCTTTTCCTCAATGTCCGCCTGCACGCGTTCCAACTTCCCTTCCCGGTTCGCGAGAGCCTCCTCCCGTTTCCGGATTTCCTCGGCCTTCGCGGCGGCTGCGTCGCCCTGCTCGCGCTCCAGTTCAGCCCGGTCGTTTTCGATCTGCAGGCGGTCGCGCTCAATGGCGTCGCGCTCGGCGGCGACCTTCTGCTCCTCGATCTGCCGCTCCAGATCCTTCTGCCGATCCTCCGCCTCGTTCGCTTTCCGCTGGAGTTCCTGAAGATGCTTGGCTGTCTCGGAGGATTTCCTATCGCAGCCCGCAGTGAAAAGCAGTGCGAACGCTGCGACCGGAATCAGATATGGATTTTTCATGGCAATGGGGAAGTGCTGGCGACTTCGACGCAGGCAGCGGAAAGAACATTCAGGAAATTTCTCACCGCACGCCGAGAGTCGGGATTTCAAAAACCACCCGTGGCGGCACCGATCCGCTTCCCGGCAGTTCGCGCCTTGTCACACGGGTTCCCAACAGTTGCTCCAGCATCCTGAGTTCCATCGCCACCGCGCGCGGATAGCTCTCGAAAATCCGTTGCAGCGGGTTGTGGTATTCCTCCATGCGAAAGCCCGCCTCAGGGTCGTATTTGCATTGGCCGAAACATCCGTCCTTCACGCGCAGCGCCGCCAGCTTGGTGGCCTTTTCGACGAGCGACTGGCATTTCTCGAGCTTCTTCTGCCACAGTAACTGCTGTTTTTCAAAATACTGGAACAGCAGCTTGTCCGGGAAACTTTCGCCGTAGTGCGCCTTCAGCTCTTCCAACAGACCCAGCGTGAAACTCACCCCCGCCTGCGGAAACAACGCGTCAGCCTTGTCCGTGAGCCGATAGAAAATCTCAGGCCTGCCCACTTCCGTCCGCGGCACCCGCGTACGTCCCAGGTAGCCGAGTTTTTTCAACTCTTCGCACTGCTGCTTCACCGCCATGTAGGAGGCCTCGACCCGTCTTGCCAGTTCGGCAACGGACAAGCTCCCCGAGAGTTTCAGCTCCTCGAGCACTTTCCGCCACTGGGGCTTGATCAGATCTTGGAATACCGGAAGCAACATGGATGACTTCCCGATCCTTGGGAAATCCGGTCATGCAGGCAACCTGCAATTTTCCCGGCGCACCCGGCTCAGGAATCGTCGCGGGCCACCTTGATCGGCACCAGCACCGGAGCCCGGCGCGGCGCGACTTTCGCAGCCTCCTCGCTCACGCGCTTGAACAGGGCGAGCAATGAAGCGGTGAGGAAATACTCTTTCAGAAGCGCCTCACGACGTTCTCCATTGCGGTTGATGCGGGTAATTTTCATAGAGTTGAGATTTTTCTCTGCCGGACCACAAAGCACTTCGAGGCCCAGACAATTGGCCCTTACGCGTGGAAAATCCGCGGCGCAATCTGAAATCCCGCATTCGTTCGAGAAAATCCAACAAACTTCTCGATTCCCCCCGCCCGTTCGTTTCTACATCCTCCCCACATGTCCGCACGCACCGGCATCCTCCTTGTTGTTTCCGGCCCCTCGGGATCGGGAAAAACCACGCTCTGCCGCCTGCTCGCGGAATCGGGCGAGGTCCACTATTCCATTTCCTGCACCACCCGCGCCCCGCGCCCCGGTGAAACTGACGGCAAGGACTATCATTTCCTCACCCGCGAGGATTTCCAACAGCGCCTCGATGCCGGAGATTTCCTAGAAAGCGCCCTCGTCCACGGCAACCTCTACGGCTCGCTCAAGTCCGATGTCACTTCCTACCTCAGCGACGGAACCGACGTCATCATGGACATAGACGTCCAGGGTGCCGACCAAATCCGCACCTGCCCGGACGCGGAAATCCAGCGCGCCGTCGTCGATCTCTTCGTCCTCCCGCCCAGTGAGGAAATCCTGCTCAAACGCCTGTCAGACCGCGCCACCGACAGTGCGGAAACCATCGCCCTGCGCATGACCAACGCGCTCGAGGAAATGCGCCACTGGCACCGCTACGCTTACTGTCTTGTCTCCTCATCCAAGGAACAGGACTACGCCCAAGGACTCGCCCTCGTCACCGCCGAACGCCTGCGGGTCTCCCGAATCAACGAAGCTTGCCCGCAGCCGTGAAACACTCGAACAGGGCGTTCGCGGCGATCTGATTGCCCCACAGATTCGGGTGGTTAAAAAAGGTTTCATGGCGGGTTGGAGGGCTTTGTTCATCAAAATGACACAGGTGTTTCCATGCGGCTCAGACCGACTCGATAATGATGTTCCCATACGGCGTCGCGTCGCCGGTGCGGATCAGGCCGATGGCATGGGGCACGCGCTTCTTGAAATCAACATGGGCCTCGCGGGTGAGCGGGATTTCTCCGAAGGATTTCGCATAGCGTTCGACAACGTCAGCCGGGTTCGTGGCCACAAATTCCTCCGCCTGCCAGATGCGGCCGATCTTGAAAACCGGCGTCAGTAGGTCCAGCACGTCGAGCACGGTCGGGATGTTATGGGTGAGCGAGATGTCCACGGTTTCGATTTCCGGCCAGTAAGGAAACGCCCAGTCCGAAATCACCAGCGTGTTCGTGTGGCGGATGCGGGCGATGAGCTCGAGGACGTGCGGATTGAGGATGCCTGATTGGAGCATTGTTTTGTGGGTTGGATGCTGGAAAATTACTATCAGACCGACCACTGCGGGTGCATGGACTGCCGGAAACGCGACGGCGGGGCGTGATGGACGGATTTGAAAACGCGCGAGAAATGGAACGCATCCTTGAAGCCAAGGGCGGCTGCCACCTCTTTCACAGTGGCGTCGCTTTCCAACAGAATCCGCGAGGCATGCACCATCCGCAGGCGGGTTAGAAACTGATAGGGACTCTCGTCGTGGAACCGCGCGAAAAGGCGGCAAAGATACGGACCGTCCAGCTCGCAGGCTTTCGCGATCGCGTCGAGCTTGCTGAGTCCGAGGAAGTTTTTCTCGATGTGCTCCTTCACGCGGGAGTAGGTGGCGAAGGCCAGCGTATCCGTGTTTCCCAAATCCGCCGCGTCGTCGCGACACATGAGCAGGAGCTGGCGGGTGATCGCCGCACACAGCGGCACCGCGAGCCGCGATTTCCGGATACCGCGGTCGATCAGCGTGTCAAAAGTGCGCCGGATCGGCTCACCCTTCAGGCAGCGCGAAATGTATCCGGGCCGGATATCGTATTTTTCGAGAAACTCCTCCACGCCGGCCCCTTTGAATCCGACGAAGTATTTTCCTAGAGGATTGTCTGGGGAGCTTTCGATCTGATGCGGCAGGCCGGGACCGTAGAGAAAAAAACTGCCCGGGCGGAGCACCTCGTTCACCCCTCCCAAACAGAGCGTGCCCGCCCCGCGGCTGACGAATTCGAGCGAGAACCACGGGAAATTGCTGCGGTCGATCTGGTAGTCAGGGCCGCAACTTTCAAAGCCGCCGAAGACCACTGCAAAATCATCGTCCTCGGCGTTTTCGAGGAAAAACAAGCGGGACGATTCAACCTGCTGGGAAACATAGAAATTGGCGTCCTGTATCTCGCTCATGTGCGAAGGCTGAAATTCTCCCGCCGAAAATAAAGACAAAATCATCTATTGTCTGAAATTCTTTCATCCCGCTTTTTCGGAAACTCCGGAACCCAAAAAATTCAAACCGACCACCCATACCGCTCACATAGGTGAAATTTTGCATGACATTCGCAGGTAGGATGGCAAGGATCAGTCCCTTTCCGACAGTTCTCGTCATTTATGCTAAACTCACCTTATCCAAAAATCGGCATTCGCCCGGCCATCGACGGACGTCTCGGTGGCGTTAGAGAATCCCTCGAAGAGCGCACCTTGCAGCAGGCCCGCGCGGTCGCGGCGCTGATCGGTGCCGAGCTCCGCTATCCGGACGGCACGCCCGTCGAATGTATCATCGCGGACACCTGCATCGGCGGCGTCGCGGAAGCCGCCGCCTGCGCGGACAAGTTCCGGCTTTCAAACGTCGGCGTGTCCCTCACCGTCACTCCCTGCTGGTGCTACGGCTCGGAAACGATGGACATGGATCCTCATTTGCCCAAAGCCGTCTGGGGATTCAACGGCACCGAGCGCCCCGGTGCCGTCTATCTGGCAGCCGTGCTCGCCGGCCACACGCAGAAGGGCTTGCCCGCCTTCGGCATCTACGGCAAGGACGTGCAGTCCGCCAGCGACACGGAAATCCCCGCCGACGTACGTGGCAAACTGCTTTCCTTCGTCCAATGCGGCCTCGCTGTCGCCCTGATGCGCGGCAAGAGCTACCTCTCGATGGGCGGCACCTCGATGGGTATCGCTGGCTCCGTGATCGACTCGAAGCTGTGGGAAAAATGGCTCGGCATGCGCGTCGAGGCCATCGACCTGACCGAGTTCGTCGGACGCATGATAAAAGGCCAATACGACCCGGCCGAATACGAAAAAGCCATCGCCTGGGTGAAGGAAAACTGCCCGGAAGGAAAGGACTACAACTCCCCCGCCACCGCCCGCTCGCGCGAACAGATCGACAAGGAATGGGAGGACAGCGTGAAAATGGCGCTCATCGCCCGCGACCTGATGATCGGCAATCCGAAGCTCAGGGAAATGGGCCTGGGCGAACAAGCCCACGGCCACAATGCCATCGCGTCCGGCTTCCAGGGCCAGCGCCAGTGGACCGACCATTTCCCTAACGGAGACTTCCTCGAAGCCATCCTCAACTCCTCCTTCGACTGGAACGGCAAACGCCCGCCCTACATCGTCGCTACCGAGAACGACGCGCTCAACGGCGCCGGCATGCTCTTCGGCTACCTGCTCACCAACACCGCCCAGATTTTCGCCGACCTCCGCACCTACTGGAGCACCGACGCGATCCAGACCGCCAGCGGCAAGGCGTTCAGCCATCCGTTAGTCAACGACGGCATCCTCCACCTCATCAACTCTGGTCCCGCCGCGCTCGACGGCACAGGTGAGCAGGAAACCGACGGCAAACCGATGATGAAACCCTTCTGGGAGATCACCGACGCCGAGGTGGGAAAATGCCTCAAGGCCACCACCTGGCACCCGTCCATCACCGAGTATTTCCCCGGCGGCGGACTCAGCACCCGCTTCCGCACCCGCGGCGGAATGCCAGCCACCATGATCCGCCTCAACCTCGTGGACGGCCTCGGACCCGCGCTGCAAATCGCCGAAGGCCACACCGTTGACCTGCCGGAAGACGTGCACAACGCGCTCGACCAACGCACCAACCCGACCTGGCCCACCACCTGGTTTGCCCCCATCCTGACGGGAAAAGGCGCCTTTACCAGCGCCTACGAAGTGATGAACCACTGGGGTGCCAACCACTGCGTCATGACCTGCGGCCATGTCGGCCATCTCTATCTGACGCTGGCCTCCATGCTGCGTATCCCGGTTTACATGCACAACATCAGCGACGACCGCGTCTTCCGCCCCAGTGCTTGGACCGCCTTCGGCACCGCCGACCTCGAAGGCGCGGACTTCCGCGCCTGCGCGAATTACGGCCCGCTTTACGGCAAGGCCTGATCCGCTCCAACAGCAGTATCTGTAAGGTTCACCGCTTGACATTTTCCGCCCCATCGACCGAATAACCAAAACCCAACCCTGCAACTTATGTCCAAACCCGGAATTTTCACCTCACCCGAAGGCAAAAGCTACGCCGTCACCTTCGCCCTTGTCAGCTCCTTGTTCCTCCTGTGGGGATTCTGCAACGGCATGATCGATGTGATGGACAAGCATTTCCAACAGGAATTGCACCTCACCCTCGCGCAGTCCGCCTGGGTCCAGTTCGCCCACTACCTCGGCTACTTTCTGATGGCCCTGCCCGCCGGTTGGCTTGCCAGCAAGCTCGGTTACAAGGGCGGCATCATCGCCGGTCTGCTTATGGTCGCGGTTGGTGGATTCTGGTTCATTCCCGCTACGAAAATCGCCACATTCCCCGCCTTCCTGCTCGGTGTCTGCGTCATCGCTTCCGGTCTGACTTTCCTTGAAACCGTCGCGAACCCATATACCACGGTGCTCGGTCCTAAGCAATACGGTGCTACCCGCATTAACCTCGCCCAATCCTGCAACGGCGTCGGCTGGATCTTCGGCCCCCTCGTCGGCGCGCAGTTCTTCTATGGAAAAGACGCGGCCGGACAAAGCACCGGCTCCGAAACACTCTGGATCCCCTACGCGGCAATCGGTGGTTTCGTTCTCGTTCTGGCGGTCATCTTCTCCTTCTGCAAAATGCCGGACATCGCCTCTGAGGACGAGTTCCATCTTGACGACTCCGACAAATCCGCAGCCCACGCCCCTCCCGCCAACCGCGGTGCCGCGCTGTCCCTTTTGTGGCTCAACATCGTCGTCCTGTCCGTCGCCGTCGGCATGATCATCTCCGCGTTCGTGGCCATTCCGTCGGTCTCGAAAGCGGTAGGCTTGAGTGAGAACCAGTCGCTCTGGTATGCTTCCGGAATCCTGCTAACAATCGGAACGGTGGTGTTTTTCCTGAAGAACCACAAGGTCACCAACCACAGCATCTGGAGCCATCCGCATTTCTCGGGAGCCACTCTCACCCAGTTTTTCTACGTCGCTGCCCAGTGCGGCATCTTCGCCTACTTCATCAACTACATGACCTCACAGATTCCCGCAGTGCCGGAATCGTTCAAGTCCGGCATGTTCTCCACATGGGTCGAGGTTCACAAGAACGGCATGCTCGGGCTGAGCGACAAGGGCGCTTCGAACCTCGCATCCGTCGGTTTCCTCTGCTTTCTCATCGGCCGCGTCGTCGGTGCGGCGCTGTTGAAAAAATTCCCCGCCCACAAGGTTCTCACCGCGTTTGCCGGACTAGCAGGAATCTGCAGCCTGCTGGTGCTGCTCAAGCTCGGCTGGCTCTCCGCCATCGCGCTTTTCCTCACCTACCTCTTCATGTCAATCATGTTCCCGACGATATTCTCACTCGGCATCTACGGACTCGGAGGCCGTGCGAAAAAGGCTTCGTCGTTCATCGTCATGGCCATCATGGGCGGTGCGATCATGCCGAAGCTGATGGGTCACATTGCCGACAAGGACGGCATGTCCGCGGGCTTCATCGTCCCGCTCATCTGCTTCGTCTGGGTGGCGGGATACGGTCTTTTCTGGAGCAAACTCAGCGGTTCAGACGGAGTAATCGGAGTGGAAGTGAGCAAGGGCCACTGATCGGAATTACCGGAATCTGAATATCCGGGAACGGGCTCAGGCAGCCCGCCCCTATTTCATGCGGACTATCTGAAACCGATTCGATAGAACATCTTGCCGTTGGCCGGCACCCGGTCATCCGCGAATTCGACAGGTCCCGGCGCGGAGAGCACCACCGTGCCGATCGCCACCCAGTTCGTCAGGTCTTCGGAGCGTTCCAGGACATAGGAGCCTGCCTTGGACGCGTTCATGCCGATTCTGCTAGCACCCGGAACTCCCGAAAGCGCCGGCGTATCGACGCTTCCCCCGAGGGTCGCGATCGCACTGGAAGCATCCGCCCCGGTCACCCGCACGTTGTCCAGCAGAAGGTCGATCGCACTGTTGGCGGCGGAGGTGTCGCGGAAACTGATGGTTGAGGTGTTGGTGTCTGCGACAAATGTGAAACTCTGTGGAAGCCAGCGGGTGACTCCCCCACCGATGCCGCTGACCGAGACGGATCGGGAAAGCAGGACATTGATACCAGTCACCGCGACGACCAACGACTCGGCGCTCGTGTTGTAGGCCAGCGCACCCACATCAAACTCGACGGTATAGCTCATGCCGGCCACCGTGGGGAACGATTGTGTCAGGACCGCGTTCGGCTGTTGTTCGTTCGCATTGCAAATAACCAGCTTGCTGCCATTGCTCGATTTGTAAAAAGCTCCAGTTGTTTCCACATACTGGTTTCCACTTGCCGCCCAGCCAAAATAACCGGACTCGAAACTCCCGTTCACCAGCAACTGGCGGCTCGGCACCACCTGGATCGACACGGTCACGACCGGGGAATGCGCGAAACCGTCGTTGGCATAGTAAGTGAACGCATCCGCTCCCACAAAGCCGGTCGCCGGGGTGTAGGTGAATCCGCCGTCCGTGTTCATCACCATGCTGCCATGCGCCGGTTCCGACGCGGCGACGGCGGTTAGAATATACGAGCCCACATCCTTGTCGTTCTTCAGGACACCTGCCGCCGGAACGACCAGCGGCTTGTCACCGACTGCCGTGTAACTATCAGAAACCGCGACCGGGCTGGGAGAGATGGTCACCACCAGCTCTTGTGACAGATCGCTTTCGAGACCGCCGATCATGACGGACTTCACCGCGAAATAGTAGGATTTCCCCGCTTCAACGCCGGTGATCGTAAATGCAGCGGTGGAGCCCGCATCGTAAGTGGTGGTGTATTGACGGCTCGTGGTTCCTCCATAAAGGCGATAGCCGGAGACGCCACTTTCAGCGACCGCATTCCATGCAAGCTTCACCGAGTGGAGAGAGGTGGGCAGCGCCGAGAAACCCGCGAAAGAAAGACCTGTCGCGAGTATCCAACAGGAGACGATCCACCTGATAAGGAAAGTTCCATGACGCCGAGATGCGGGTCCGGTTGATGATTTGGGGTTTTTGAATGACACGCTTGACGTTCACGGAGCGAGCATCCACTGAATAGATGGCTCATTGCCTTTAATCATGTAGGTAAAATCGAGCCCGGCAAGTCGGGCATATTCCCTACGTGGAAACCAATCAATGCTGGTGCAATCCGACGCAATCCGTTCATGTTCCGCGCATGAACGCTGCCGCCGCTGGATTCAGAATGCCGCCCGAATGGTCGCCCCAGAAGGCGGTCTGGCTGTCGTGGCCGGTGGACGACCCACGCCACTGGGGCGGAGAGAAGCGGCAAATGATGTGGGCGAAGTTCGCGGAAATCGCTGCGGGCATATCGCGTTTCGAGACCGTCCGGATCAATGCGCCTGGCGAGGACCACCCCTCCATCCTCGCCGCCTGCAACCGCGCGAAGGCCGTGCCCGAACACGTCGAGCTTTTCGATCACCCGCACAATGACGTCTGGTGCCGCGACCACGGGCCGATCTTCGTGAAACACGAAAGCACCGGCGAAGTCGCCGTAACCGACTGGGAATTCAACGCCTGGGGCGGGAAATTCCCGCCGTGGGATCAGGACAACGCCATTCCGGGAAAAATCGCCACCGCACTCGGCAAACGCCTCTTCAATGGCGGCATGATCCTCGAAGGCGGTGCCATCGAAATCAACGGCGCGGGCCAACTGCTCACCACCGAAGCCGTCCTCCTCAACTCCAACCGCAATCCCCATCTCAGCCGCGAAGAAATCGAACAACATCTTCGTGACGGCCTCGGCGTTTCCCAAATTCTCTGGCTGCGCCAGGGCATCGAGGGCGACGACACTGACGGCCACATCGACGATCTCGCCCGCTTCATCGATCCACAAACCATCCTCGCCTGCATCGACACCAGCGAGGCGAACAAACAGGTCCTCGGCGAGAACCTCAGCCGCCTCCGCGCCTTCACCGGTCCTAACGGCCGTGCGTTCGACGTCGTGGAAATCCCCCTGCCCGAAGCCTGCGAAGTCGCCGGCTGGCGCCTGCCCGTGCTGCCCGCCTCCTACGTGAATTTTCTCATCGTCAACGGCGGCGTGCTGGTCCCCACCTTCCGCCAGCAGAAAAACGACGACCGCGCGCTCGGCATGATCCGCGAGCTTTTCCCTGATAGAGAAATCACCGGCATCGACTGCCTCGACCTCGTTGAAGAAGGCGGCACACTGCACTGCATTTCCCAACAGCAGCCAGCGTGACCCTATAGCGGCGGTTTGCGACCGTCCCCGGTGGAGATGATGCTGGAGCCAGCACCTCCTCAACCGCCACGCCGGGATAACAGGCCACGATCTCGTAGTTCAGATGCCAATGCGCCAGATCGCGGCCGGCTTGGGAGAAGGCGCGAAAATCCGCAAACGTGTTCACGGCGGGGATGCGCGGGAGTTCCTTGCTGAGGTTGTCGGCGTAGCGGCTGCGGTAGTTGATTTGAACAACTTGACTCACAGCTTTTGCTCCCCATACGGCGGCGTATCCTCCCGCACGACCGACAACTCCGGTTCTTCCTGAAACTTGCCAGTCGTCGGATACCGCACCTCTTTCGCCGGGAAGATCTCCACGATTTTCCCATCCCTCATGATGTGAATCGCCGTGTTGGTGCTCGCCGCCAAGGCTCTGGCGCGGTGGGCCGCCCGGATCATGGCTTGGTCTGCTTGTTGAAACCAGTTGCTTGCTCTCATGACGGGTCGCTGCGGTTGCTCAATCAAATGATAAAGCGGCGATTTCATCGTCGAGCCTTTTCGCAGATGGTAGACGGAGCAACGTTTCCCAAGCCTCAAGAAAATCAGGAATACGCGCACGTTGGGCGGAAAAGTTAAATTTCTTTCTCCGCCGCCCGGACAGACCACTGGCTTCAACGAGTAATGTTTGCAGAATTATTTTGGGATCAGGAATCTTTTCGAGATCTTGCCATGCGGGAAGTTGGAGAGGGTCGCGGCCGTTCGGATTGCCGGATGCGCCACGCAATGCGCTCTCGGAAACCAACAACCAGGCTTCGGTCATCCGGACTGGAATCACAGGGACCCAATGTCGCGCGGGACTTGTCGACAATGATCCAATGGCATCGGCGATTTCCTTCCTTCTATTTGAAGGTGCCTCACGGTCCGAATCACGGTGGATGAAGATGACATCCGCAGGGAATAACTCGGACGCTGTGGCGATTTTTTGCGGTAAGGTGCGCGGCGGTTTTGGTAACTCGTGGAGATCTGCGAATTGGCCCATCCATTCAAAATTCAGATGATGACGTAACAACATCCAGCGAAGAATCGGAATCAAGACTCTGTCGGACGTGCCTTCGGCGACCAGTGTGAATCGAAGAATCTTCATTTTCCGGCGTCTTCAAGTTGGGGCAAAAGCATCTGTAGATCCTCACGGTCCACGACTCGGCTCGGATTGCGCTGATCCTGTTGTTTGACTCGAATTGGATTCAGGTAGGGAATCAATAATCCCCGGGCGACGGCTTCGCCTGATTCGCGCTCTCGCCACGTATTCGGCAAGCCCAGAAAACTCGGGGTATGAACCAACCGATCCTGATAGTATGCCGCACGATCCACAGCAATTACCAAACTATCATCTGGAACTTCGGATACGACCGATGGGGAATGAGTATTGATGATGATCTGCCGTAGTGGATTGTCGTCACCGCAGGGTTCCTGCGTATCGACAGCGATTTCCTTGAGCAGCGCGATCATCGCGGGTAGTCGCTTGGGATGGATTCCGTTCTCGGGTTCCTCAAGACAGATGACTCCGGTGACGAGCGGGTCCTGCTCCAAAATGGACAGAGCCAGGAAGCGAAGCGTCCCATCGGAAAGGCCACGTGCCGGAATCTCATTTCCGGAATGATCGGCCACGAGAATGCTGTAAGCACGGCGAACGGGATCGGGATCGACTCGAATCCCTTTCACATTCTCAATCAATTCCGTGAGACGTTGGGCGATACTCTCGCCCACAATTGGCCCCAGACCTTCTGTCTGCATGAGACGATGCAGGGTGGCTGGCATGTGCCGCCCATGTGAATCCATGATGTTTGGCTCGGTGAAATCATCTGGTGCCCGCAAACTGGATGCTTCCAGTGCCAGAAAACGCCACGACTCCATTTCTCGCTTTGCGCAAAGCGCAGTTGGCGATTCAGTTGCATTTGCGATGGAGAGAACCGTGCGTGGAAGATTGGACGCGAGATAGGGATAGGGTTTGCCGCTGCTGCCACCATCCTGGTGCCGCTGGATCACCGTCTTTTCATTCTCCGTTTTTGTGGAAATGAAGAAGTCCCGGCGGCCGCCCTTGGGTTCTTGCTTCAGACTGTGCCGCCACGCAGCTGAATGTTTGAATGGCAATAGCTTGGCGGCTTCTGTCCATGGATGATAAGTCAGGTTCTCCTTGACCATCTGCAATCCAGAATCGCCGTTGCCTGCTGTGCGCTCCATGAGCGAAAGCTCATACGTCAGGAATGTGAATGTTGCCCGCGCTTGTTGGTTCAGTTCGTCGTATGCAATTTTTGGCACGATCATCTCCACAATGAAATCAATCCGCCTGGAGCCAACGGGATGATCGAAACAAAAAATATGGGCCGGATCAGATGACATCGCTCCGTCCGCCCGAATTGCAAGGGCGGCTTCCAAAAGCGTCTTCGAAGCGGTTAGACTGAGGAACTGGATAGCGTCGAAAAGATTCGATTTGCCGGCACCATTCGGCCCGGCAATGCAAGTGAACTCGCCGAAACGTAGGTCCACATCCCGCAGGTTTTTGAACCCGTTGACTTTCAGGCGTGTGATCATGATGATGATTCTACAAGGATATCCAGCTTCGGCAACCCATTCACCACCTTCATCGTCTCCAGCCCCACGGTCACGACCCGCAGGAACAGCTCCAGCGGATACTTGGCATCGCCCATGGTTTCGGTGGCCCAGAGGTTGGCGTCGTTGGTGATGCCGCTGTCCTTGTCGGTGGTGACGGACTGGCGCTCCATCACCCATTCGAGGGCGGGCTTGCCGTTGACGATGTAGTCGTAGGCGGCGAGCGGGATGTTTTTCAGGGTGATGAACTCGTTGTAAATGACGGTGCTCTTGTCATTCACGCTCTTGCCGCTGGCGCCCTTGGTCTTGCCGAACTTCATCTTGGTGACCCGGTAGCGGCGTTGCGCGTCGGCCGGGGCGGTCATGGGTTCCTCCACCGCCACGCCGGGATGACAGGCCACGATCTCGTAGTTCAGATGCCAATGGGCAAGATCGCGGCCGGCTTGGGAGAAGGCGCGGAAATCCGCAAACGTCTTCACGGCGGGGATGCGCGGGAGCTCCTTGCCGAGGTTGTCGGCGTAGCGGCTGCGGTAGTCCGGGGAATGCAGCAGCCCGTAAATGTAGCTTGTGACAATCACTTACGCGCAGTTCTCATCAATGTTTCTTCTGAGTAATCGGGCAGATTCGGAATTCATTTTTTTCGGAACATCCCTCTCGAACCCATGCGATGACTTCCTCGGGCAAACCTGTAAGATCTCCCCATAAAATCTTTTTGTATGAGCCGAGATGTGGACATGCCCGACGAAATAAATTTCTCGCGGCAGCATCTTTGGAAATAATTCGCCCGCCCGTAGCTCCAGCAGCCTCCAAAAGATGGGCGTCTTTGAGAACAGCAACCTCTTGGGATCTCGCGTCTTCAGGCTGGGCATCAACCAGGGTTTGTCGAAGTGCGGCATCCTCACTGTAATCCCAATATCGATGGAGCCTCCGAGAAATCATATTGGCTCTCCACGTAGCGGAATACCGACTTTCGTGCTTTTTATATTCCGCAATAAGCGGGCCACACCACACCATCCGGTGCTTTCCGTCACGAATGGCGTCCAGGGCCTTCTTTGCATTGCTAGCAAGTGGTGCCTCGCTGGTGCTGGCGGCTCTCATGATATCAGCGTCTATCACAAGATCTTGGCATGAACTCATGGGTGAAATCGCGCCTCCACCGCATCAAGGTATTCGCGCTCAGATTCGAGGTAGGTGTCATCGAAGTCTTCCGGCCAATCTGCCCCGAAGGCACCGTTTTCATCCAGATCGGCCGAAGTGACTTTGGTGGCTCCCGTGTCATCATCCCGCGTGAACCAGTGCAGTTTCACCAGCTTTGGATCGAGCTCTCCTTTCGCGACCAATGTCTGAATCCCACGGATCAGAATGGAGCTATGAGTTTCTACCACAAGCCTTCTGTCTCTGGCTGCTGCCTGGCCAAGAAGCTTCGCCAGGTTTCTTTGAGCCTTGGGATGAAGATGAATTTCAGGTTGCTCCAAGTGGATCAACTGGCCCGCGACTGCAACTTCCAAAGCAACCAGCGCTGGCAAAATTTGCGAAACACCGAATCCAACGTCAGCTATATTCACAAAATCGTTAGCACCTCCGCGTTTTGGGTCTTTCAACCGGCCCACTACGATTTCAACGCGGGTGGCGTCCAATGGCTTTGCAACAACCTTCCATGTCAAACCCAAGTGATGGAGAGCATCGCTCAATCGTCCCAGTTTTTCCTCACCTTTCCAGCCGGCAAGGATTCCCGCAACATAGTCCTGAAAATGCCCGTCAAACCGCGGGCCTTTTGTTTTTCTCAACGGGTAATCCCGCTCTGGATTTCCACGCAGGCCAGGGATGTGAATCAGGTTTAAGAGTTGTTGACGGACAATTCGGTCCACCCCAAAACTTAGAGGGTTCATTCCCATGGTTAAACCCTGCTCAGGGCCCAGAACCACGTCTAAAAAACCGCGAGAGAGCTGAATCTTGAACACAAAAGGAATAGGCCGGTTTTTATTTACGGAATCTCTAAGTTCGCGGACTTGAGGAGGCAAAGATTTAATCTGATCTTCAGTCATCAAACCCGGGCGGAGACTCATTTCAAAGCGTTGATCCTTGGCTTCCTGAAGAGAGACATCCTGTTTTTCCAAACGCAGCTCATTCCCGGACAACTTGTAGTTGAGTTCCAAACGATCAGGCTTCGCCGCATCGCCTGTAGAAAAACCGAATTTCATGTTTTTCGCCGATTTTCCATTTCCCGGGCAGCGGTAGAACATTTGCTCGTAATTGGTAAAATGGACGTTGGGCCCGGCAAGTTCCAGAACGCCAGGGTCCGAGGGACTCGCCAAACTCTGTTTCAGAAGCAGCAGCGGTTGCATCACGCTGCTTTTACCGGAACTATTCGCCCCTGCCAGAATCGTGAGGGGACGGATTTCAAGCTTCGTCTCATCGGCCAAGGACTTGTAGCCCTTGATGCGGATTTCATTGATGGTTTGAACGGCCATGATTTTTGAGATGTTAATTTGATGGTGCCGTATCGGCAAGAGATTGATGGTGCGAAAAAAGTCTGATTATTTCATATCCAGCTTCGGCAGCCCATTCACCACCTTCATCGTCTCCAGCCCCACGGTGACCACCCGCAGGAAGAGTTCCAGGGGATACTTGGTGTTGCCCATGGTTTCGGTGGCCCAGAGGTTCGCGTCGTTGGTGATGCCGCTGTCCTTGTCGGTGGTGACGGACTGGCGCTCCATGACCCATTCGAGGGCGGGCTTGCCGTTGACGATGTAGTCGTAGGCGGCGAGCGGGATGTTTTTGAGGGTGATGAACTCGTTGTAAATGACGGTGGTCTTGTCATTCACGCTCTTGCCGCGGGCGTCCTTGGTCTTGCCGAACTTCATCTTGGTGACCCTGTAGCGGCGATCACCGGTCGCCGCGTCAGCCATCTTCCCTTCTTCCACCACCACCCCAGCATGACACGCCACGGTCTCATACTCCAAATGCCAATGCGCGAGATCGCGGCCGGCTTGGGAGAAGGCGCGGAAATCCGCAAACGTCTTCACGGCGGGGATGCGCGGGAGTTCCTTGCTGAGGTTGTCGGCGTAGCGGCTGCGGTAGTCCGGGGAATGCAGCAGCCCGTAAATGTAGTAGAACAGGTCTTCCTTGGTGATGGAGCTGCCTTCGCCTTTCGCTGGATAGGCTTGCTGGAAATGGGAGAGACCGGGGTCGGTGATGGCGTCGCGGCGGGTGTATGCATCAAACTTGCTGTTTCCGGTCGAGGCAAAGAGATCGGACTCTGAGCCTCCGGCTTCATTTGCCTTTTCATACACATAAAGCGGAAAGCATTGAGCCCCCGCTTCTTGCATATTGAGATCGACCAGAGTATCTACAATAAGGGCAGAAAAGCCGCTCTTGTTGCCTTTTCCTGAAATTGAAATGAGCCTATTCGATTTTTCTCCATCAGGGAAGAACTTCGGCAATTGGTAAACATATTCATTGAGATTTCTTCCAAAATAGACCCACTGCTTATCAAATGGCCTGTAGGTACAAGCCCTTATTGATGATTCCGAGTATGTAATTTTAGTGCCTACCCGGAATTGGTTTTTCAACCCTCTCGACCAGCTGATCTTGGTTGTGTCATATTTTATGAAATCCTCAGGTTGAACGGCGTCCGAAGCTAACGCCTGATATTCATCAAGCTGCTGATTGTAGTGGGCTATGAAACTTTGAATGTTTGACTTCAAGAGAATTTTGGAATTCCCATACGCCCAAGTGTCTCTGTTGGTCGTCAATCCAAGGCTGAACGAATACATCAAAGCCAAGTTATTGCCTTTCTTGTCGCCGAGCAAAATAAACTCATCGAAAGAAGAATCACGCTGGTTGATCCAATCGTGGTGGTCATCCGGTGCGATACTCACCCAAGCATTCGCGTCTGTAATTCCGCTGGTGCTTTGAAATCGACTGACGATACCCAGTTTCTCGGCTTGGGTGAGGTAGTCGCCGATGTCATGCCAAAGGATCCTTCCCGGCTGTTTTGACTGCGGGTTTTTTACAAGGAGAGTAATTGCGATCGGTGCTCTGCTACCGCTACCAAAAATCTTTCCGCCTTCCTTTCTTGAAAGTTCACCGGAGGTCCTTTGATTCCCACGGAGGTGGAAGACATAAATGCTATTGAATTCTTCGGCGAGGCATTTGCGGAGTCCATCCGCTGTATTGGCTTCGAGGAAGCCTGCGTTTGTCACGATGCCAATAATGCCACTTTCTCCAACACGATCGCTCGCCCAGCGAATCGAACGAATGTAGGAATCGTAAAGATTCTTGGCATTACCTCCTCGCGAGGATTCCGCGTAAGTATCGCGGATTCGGCTATCGAGGTCTGGATAGACGACATTTTGATTGTTGTCGTTCGCGCTTTCCTGCCCTGCCGAATACGGCGGGTTGCCCATGATGACGCGGATGTCGAGGGCCTTCTGGCGTTTGCGGCGGTCGCTGTTGTTGGTGAGGAGATTGCTGATGAGGTCGCCCTTTTCGTAGAGCTGAAAGGTGTCGGTGAGGCAGATGCCTTGGAAGGGTTCGTAAGAGGGATTGTTGATTGATGATTGTTGATTTTGGATTTTTGATGGGGAAGAGGAAGAGCCTTGCATGAGGCTGTGATAGACGGCCTCGATGTTGATGGCGGCGATGTAGTAGGCGAGCAGGACGATCTCGTTGGCGTGGATCTCGTGTTTGTATTTGTGCGGGAGCTGTTCCTTGCTGATGAGGCCGCTCTGGAGCAGGCGGGTGATGAAGGTGCCGGTGCCGGTGAAGGGATCTATTATATGGACGCCCTTGCTGCCGAGGGTCTGGCCGAACTCACTTTGCAAGAGGTCATTGATGGAGTGGATGATGAAGTCCACGACTTCCACCGGGGTATAGACGATGCCGAGGCGCTCGGTCATCTTGGGGAAGGCATTGCGGAAGAACTTGTCGTAAAGCTCGACGACGATTTTCTGTTTGGCGGAGACGTCGTCGATGCTGGCGGCGCGGAGTTTCACGCTGGCGTAGAATTTCTCCAGGGTGTCCGCTTCCTTTTCGAGGCGGTGTTCCTGGAGGACTTCCAGCACGTGTTGCATGGCCTGGGAGACAGGATTGTGACTGGCGAAGCTGTAATCCTCAAACAGGGCGTCGAAGACGGGCTTGGTGATGAGGTGCTGGGCGAGCATCTCGATGACTTCGGCATCGGTGATGGAGTCGTTGAGGTCGTCGCGGAGTTCGTCGGCGAAGGACTTGAAGGCGAGGTATTCGCGGGAAGGTGGCTGCGGCGTCTCGCCGCTGTTCTTCGGGTCAAGATGCGGCGGGACGCCGCAACCACTTTGGACGATCTGGGTGATGCGGGAGATATGGGTCTTGGCGATCTTGGCGATGTCGGCGGCCCATTCCTCCCAGTGGTTGGGATTGCCACATTTTTTGACGACCTTGGCGTAGAGGGCGCGTTCCAGTTCGCCGACTTGGAATTGGAGATCGGTCTGGACTTCGGCGGGGTGCGAGGTGGCAGGAGTGCCGATGCTGTCGCCGCCTTTTCCGCTGCTTTTCCCGGAGGCGTCTTTGGAAGAGGTGGATTTCTTCTGCGCCTTGTCGGTGATGGCGATGACCTCCATCTTCCGGGTATCGTGCCCGGTGAGATCGATCTTGTTGATCATCGCGTCGAAGGTGTCGTCGTGGGAGCGGAGGGCCTGGAGGACCTGCCAGACGACTTTGTAAACCTTGTTGTCGTTTAAAGCTTCGTGCGGCTCCATGCCCACGGGGATGACGACGGGGAGGATGACGTAGCCACGCTTTTTCCCGGGGGCATTCCGCATGACGCGGCCGACGGACTGGACGACATCGACCTGCGAATTCCGGGGAGTGAGGAAGAGCACGGCATCGAGCGCCGGGACATCCACGCCTTCAGACAGGCAGCGGACGTTGCTGAGGATGCGGCAGGTGTTGTCCGGGGAGTCGGCCTTGAGCCAGTTGAGTTTTTCCTCTTTCTGGCCGGCGTTCATGCCGCCGTCCACGTGGTCCGCCTGGCAGAGGAGCGTATTGTCGGAGTTTTCCTGCGCCAGATAGGCGGCGACGACCTTGTCGAACATCCCGGCGATCTGCTTGGAGCTGACCTTGTGGGTGCGGCCGGAGGAACGCTCGATGACCTGGCAGAAGGCGACGGCGCGGCGCATGGGCTCGGGATCGGAGCTGAGGTCCTCGGTGAGTCCTTGTTTGGCGAGAGCCTTCCAACAGCCGATGATGCGGGCGGCGTCGTCCACCTTGAGCTGGTTACTATCGTCCTTTAACAGATCCTGGATGCGGGCGGAGACGTGAGCTTCGTCGATGGTGAGGACGATGACCTTGTAATCGGTGAGGAGCTTGAGCTGGACGGCCTCGGAGAAGGTGATGACGTGGAGCTGCTTGCCGAACTGCGCCTCGTCGTTCATGTCGTAAAGGACGGTGTTGTCCTTTTCGGCGGTGGCCTTGGCCATGTCTCCGTAGATCCGCGGGGTGGCGGTCATGTAGAGGCGTTTGGCGGCGCGGATGAAGCCGTTGTCGTGGATTTTGACGAAGTTGCTTTCCTGATCGCCTTCGAAGCTGGCTCCGGTGGTGCGGTGGGCTTCGTCGCAGATGACGAGATCGAAGGGTGGGAGGCCGTGGAGGTGCTGGGCGCGGCTGATGACGTCGAGCGAATGATAGGTGGAAAATACGACGCTCATGTGCTGAGCGTCGTGGCGTTTGGCCATTTCCAAGGCGAGGCGCTTGGCATCGGTGGTGGCGGGGTAGCGGAGCTCGTGGGCGAAGGTCTCGACGATGTCCTCGTCCTTGTTGCGCTTTTTCCCGACCTCGACATCGGAGCAGACGGCGAAGGAGTGGAGCGGGATGGCGCTTTCCTGAGTCCATTCGGTGAGAGTCTGGGAAAGCAGGTTCAGGCTGGGGACGAGGAACAGGACGCGCTTGTCCTTGCCAGCGACTTCCTCGGCGATCTTGAGGCTGGTGAAGGTCTTGCCGGTGCCGCAGGCCATGATGAGCTTGCCACGGTCGGCGGATTCCAGGCCGGTGGTGACTTTGCCGCGGGCGCTGGTTTGGTGGGGGCGGAGTTCCTTCTTGGGCTTGAGGATGGGGGCGGCGCTGGGTTGGTATTTCGCCCAGTCGATCTGGCTGGTTTCGAGGTCGTGGAGGTCGATCTTGTAAACGGGCGGGGTCTGGCTGTGGAGCGAGTTTCCCGCGTTGTCGCTCCAGTCATTGGTGGTGGTGACGATGTAGCGGAGCGTGAAGGGCTTTTGGCCGGAGGCGGTGAAGAAGCTGTCGATGTCGGACTTTTTCACGGTGTAATCCTCGGCGAAGCACTTGCACTGGATGGCGTGATATTCCTCGGTGCCACGGGTCTTGGCGACGAGGTCGATGCCGGTGTCCTTGCCGGACATGCCGAACTGCGGGGTGCCGATTTCCTTCGCCCAGTCGGAATAGAGCCAGACGTCGGAATAGAGATCGGCGAAGCGGGGCTCGTTGCGGAAATAGGTGCGGATGAGTTCCTCGAAGTAGCTGCCCTTTTCTCGCTCGGATTGGGAGGTGGCGCGGTATTTGGTGAGGATGCTTTGGAGCGGACTCATGGATTGATGGGAATCTAATGAACGGGCGGCAGCGGCGGCGAGGGAAATTTCCCAAGGTGGTGGGAATTGTCGTTTCATGGGCATCGACGCTCGCAGAGCGCCGCTACAGAGCGGTTCACCGGCATCTGTAGCGGCGCGTCTGCGACCGTCGCTAATTGGAAAAAAGCTCGCAGAACCCTCTGCCCTCCATCCACGGCACGCTGACTGCGCTGTTGATATAAAAACGCCCGGCCTCGAAAGATAGGCCGGGCGTGGGGAGACGGGTTTGTGGGATTATGGCTGAGGGGCGGGTGGAGCGGCGGATTGCGGTGACGCGCTGTGGCCGAGGTCGTTAATGCGGCGGGCGTTTTTCCAGCCTGCGGCGAATTGTTTTCCGGCGGCGTCGGTGCCGAAGCGGAGGACAAGGCGGTCCATGCTGACGAGGATTTCACTCACGTCTCGGAAGCTGGGGCGGAGCGTGACGGTTAGGGTCTTGCGGGTGACTTTGGCGGTTTGCGGGGATTTGATGATTTCCGCGTATTCGTTGATTTCCTTGAGAAGGGCGGCGGCGTCCGCGGCATCGAGAGCGTAGTCATCGACCCCGGCGGCATCGGTGGCGAGTGCGGCGAGAAGCTTCCCATGAACGAAGCGGGCTTTTTCCAACAGGGAAGTCTCACGCATGACATGCCAGGCTGTGGCTGAGTAATCGGTGAGAGCGGCCTCGCCCTCGCGGCCCGCGTCTTCATGATAGCAGGCGAGGGCGGAACCGATTTCCCGGGCGAGGGTTTCCACGTCCATGGCCTCACGTTCTTTCTGTTCGGCGTAGCCGGTGATGATGGCTTCCTGCCCGGCGATGACAGGGCCGAGGGCTGTCACTTTCTGGCGCAGCAGGGCGGCTTTGGTGGTGAATGCCTTGGGCCGTTTATCCTTCCAGATCGTGATATTTGAGAGGAGATCAAGATAGCCAAGGACGGTGAGGTGCATGGCGCGTCGGTTAGAGAATTCGTCGTTCATAAGGGATGGTCGGGAGTTGTTATGTCGGAAAAGGCGGAAGTGTCTTTTCTCGACGCCTAGAGAGATGATAGCTGATTAGATGTCAAGAAGCATTGCGATTTGCCCGGTAGATTTCAGGCGCAACTGCCGGGTGTATGTGGCAGGCACCTGTGGAATAATGCCGAATGTTTCGTTTTTACCATCGAAGGGGACATTTTTGTCATCGAAGGGGACGTTTTTGTCATCGAACGTGACGTTTTTGTCATCGAAGGGGACGTTTTTACCATCGAACGCTTCATTTGGGGCTCCGAATGATTCGTTTTTACCATCGAACGCCGCGTTTATACGATCGAATGCGACGTTCACCCCATCGAATGCTGCGTTCACACCATCGAACGCTGCACTTTTACCATTAAATGCTCCCGGTTTGGCTTGCCGCCAAGTTCGCTTTGTTAGTTGGAAATGGCGACGCTCCTTTTCAGGATTTCCTGATCAGGCCTCGGTTCCGGTGATGATCTCGCAGCTTGGCAGTTTCGCCTTGAGGGCTTTGACAGCGTCGGGGGTGACGGCGGTCTGCCAGAGGTAGAGGCGCTTGAGATTGGGCAGGGCGGAGAGCTTGCTGACTCCGGCGTCGGTGACCTTGGTGCCGTAGAGGTTGATGGACTCGAGCGAGGGAAGTTTCAGCAGGAAGTCGATGGCGGCGTCGGTGATGCCGGTTTCCGCGAGGCGGATCATGCGGAGTTGGCTGGCGGAGACGAGCAGGGCGACGGAGCGATCGGTGATCTTCGTGGCGGATAGATCGAGCGTGACGAGATGGGGCAGGAGTTTTTCCAGCTTGTTGAAGCCGGCATCGTCGAAGTTTCCGCGCAGGGAAACGGCGGTGAAAGTGAGCGCGGAGGATTGCTGGGACTCGAAGGTGAGGGCTCCGGGAAATTCCTTGGCGAGGACGGTCACGGCGGATTGGAGCGCGGCATCCGGTGCGGTGGCCTTGGGCGCTTCCTTCACGGCGGGGTGGGACGCCTGGGCGGATCCGGCACCAGCGGCGGCGGGTGCGAGCTTGGCGATTGCCTCCTTGATCGGCGCGGGGATTTCAATCTGGTTGATGGCCTTTTTGGCATCGGCACCGTTGTCGATCCACCATTTCAGCACGGCGATTTCGTGGGCCTCGATGGCTGGCTTGCCTTCCGGTGGCATGTGGTCCTCGTCGTCTTTCGGCAGCTCGATGCGCTCGATGATGTGGCTTTTCGCGGCGTTGCCGGCTTCGATGGCCGGGCCGTCCGAGCCGCCCTTGACGAGCATTTCAAAGGTGTCCATCCGGAGCTTGCCCTTCGCCTTGCCTTCCTTGTGGCACTGGACGCAGCGGCGTTCGAGGATGGGGGCGACGATGTCTGCATAGACGAGTTGGCTGCCAGCGGCTACGGCCGGAGCGTCCTTTTGCTTGGGAGCTTTCTTGTCCTTGATGCCCATCGCACGGCGCAGCGGATCGGGCGCGAATTTTGTCAGATAATCCTCACCATGGGTGATGGAGCCTCCGTCGTGACTGGCGAATCCCATCACTGCGACGCTGAGCAGAAGCAGCAGGCGGTAGAATGCGGGATTGCTGGAAAGAGCAACGGTCCAAGCCTTCAGGATGAAGGTGAGCACGGCGGCAACAGCGAAAATGAGACCGCCCCAAAGGTGACGCTCAACGAGGGCGTTTCCAGCATATTCCTCACCGCCTTGGAAAAGCATGAAGCCCGCGAGCACTGCGGCGATGGCGCTGACAGCACCGAAAAACAATGGAAACATCGCCCTGTTTGCCACCTGGTCGTGATGGAGCTTCCCAAAAATCGCACCCAGTTCCTGCAGCACGATCAGCAGGAAAATCCCGATGGGAAGGTGAAGGAGAAGCGGATGGAAATGACCGATGAAGCGCACCATGTCCGGCATTTTCGCGCCATCCGGCGGACCTGCCAGAAACGGCATGGCGATCAGGCCACCAATGGCGAGAAGGCAGAAAAAGGTAAGTGCCCAAGGTTTGCTGGAGCGGGTGGCGGACGAGGTTTCAGACATGGATTTGGGCGGTTATGTCGTAAAGCGCGGCCATCTTCCACGTGGATTTGAAAAAGTCACACATCAATGGTGACCTCAGGCCTGCTGCGGGGGGCCGGTGATTTGACGGATTTCCCCTTCTTCAGAAACGGGATCCAGCGGGTGACATCGTAACCGAGATAGGCCATGGATTTCACGAAAATCAGCAGGGCGACGGCTTCGTCGATGACGGGAATCGGATCAGGAAGCGGTCCGACAATCAATAGATACAGTCCAGACAAGATGGCGAGCAGCCAGGCGACGCGGCGTTTCATGGCGGGCAAGGTAGCATGGATTCACTTGCCCGCAAATCGCGGAACTTCCTTGATTATGCAACGCCCGTGAAGAGACTGCGGCACACGAAATTTCCCCACATGGATCCCCTTCTCCTCAAAACACTGCACATCGCCGGCGTCATCGGACTCTTCACCTCGCTCGGAGCCACACTGCTCGGTGGATCGGGAAAAAAAGGCGCGTCCATCCTCCACGGGATTTCGCTGCTGCTGATCCTGCTGATCGGCTTCGCGATGCTGAAAAAGCCGCCGATGGGACAATCCTGGTGGATGATTAACCCATCTTTAGCACCTTGAATCGTATGTTGCACATATTCAGCATTTTACGCCAGTTGAAAGAGTGCTTCTGGCACTACATTCCGCGCATTTTGTTAAATTGTGATTCTTTGGAG
>Ga0209512_1000707_pt1 | contig 50228 bp, 47 predicted proteins | sample frozenSSSSmetaG_FD_184142 | JGI IMG/M metagenome (GOLD analysis project Ga0209512, IMG submission 184142) | Glacier valley bacterial and archeal communities from Borup Fiord, Nunavut, Canada, to study Microbial Dark Matter (Phase II) -... | ecosystem: Environmental > Aquatic > Freshwater > Ice >...
CGTTGCCCATCTCTGCGGCGAACTCAACGCCACCGAGACCATTTATCCCGGCACCGATTTGCGCATGATTTTCAAAGCGGTATCATCGTAAGCGCACCCAAATCCCTGCCGAGGTCAGGTGTTCTGACCTTGCCGCAGGAACTCGCCACCCGCCTCACGATGGCGGCGGAGCTCCACAGTGCCACGGTTTTGAAAAACTGCCTCACCGACGTGGAAGCGCTCGGCCCGGCAGGCGAGCGCCTCGCCCGCCACCTGCGTGAGTTCCTTTCCAGCTACGACATGAAAACCATCCAACGACTGGTCGCACAGATCCCCGCCGCATGAGTGCCGGACGCATCCTCATCGCGGACGACACCGCTGCCAGCCTCTCGCTGCTCAGTGATCTGTTGGAACCGCAGGGCTATGAAATCCTCGAGGTGTCCGACGGCCGCGCCGCCATTGATCTAACGCACCGCGCCAAGCCGGATCTGGTGCTGCTCGATGTGGTGATGCCGCGCAGCGATGGCTTCACCGTTTGCCGGGCGCTGAAAGCGGATCCGGAGACGAGCGACATCCCCGTGATTTTCATCACCAGCCGCCAGAGTTCGGAGGATATCGTGCGGGGATTCCGGCTCGGCGCGGTGGACTACATCCTCAAGCCCTTCCATGCAGAGGAGGTGATTACCCGCGTCGCCACGCATTTGAAACTCAGCCGGATGACGCGCGAGCTCATCGAGCGCAATACCGAGCTGGAGGAGGAGATCACCCGCCGAGAGGCCGCCGAAAGCGCGCGCGACAAGGCAGCGGAGCGGCTTTCCAACCTCGCATCCAGCGAGGCGAAGCGCTGGGGGATTTCCGGCTTCGTCGGCAGCAGCCCGCATCTGCGACGCATTCTATCCGATATCGGCAAGCTCCATCAGTTTGGAAAAACCAGCGTGCTCATCACCGGCGAGAGCGGCACCGGCAAGGAACTCGTCGCCCGCGCCATCCACCACCAGAGCCCGCGCGCCGGCGGGCCGTTCATTGCGGTGAATTGCGTCGCCATCCCGGGCGAGCTGGCGGAATCGCTTTTTTTCGGCCATTCGAAAGGTGCCTTCACCGGCGCGACATCCGACCGCAAGGGCTACCTCGAACTCGCCGACGGTGGCACGCTTTTCCTAGACGAAATCGGCGACATGCCTGCAACGCTCCAGGGGAAACTCCTGCGCGTGCTGGAGGACGGCGAGGTCACGCCGGTCGGCTCCAACAAACCGCGCCACGTCGATGTCCGTGTCGTTTCCGCAACCAATGCGGATCTGCCGGACAAGATGGCGGGCGGCGGTTTCCGGCAGGATCTGTTTTTCCGGCTCGCCCGCTTTACCGTGCGGACGCCGCCGCTGCGCGAGCGCCGCGAGGACCTGCCTCTGCTGGCCGCGCATTTCCTGGAAGTCTTCTCGTGGGAAATGGGCATGACCGCGCCGCCGCTTGCTCCGGACGCGCTGGAACTGCTGCGCGTCTATCCGTTTCCCGGTAACATCCGCGAGTTGAAAAACGTCATGGAGCGCGCGCTCATCCTCAGCGGTGGAAAAGCCGTCTCCCGCCAGCACCTCCAGCTCATTCAGGAAACGGCCGTGCCCGCCGAGATTACGAAATCCGCTCAGCCGCCCTCCCATCTCCCGCTCAATCTTGACGCCGCAGAGCAGGTCCTCATCCAGCGTGCGCTCGAACAGACGGCGGGCAACGTCGCCGAGGCCGCTCGGTTGTTAGGTGTGAGCCGCAGCCGCATCTACCGCCGCTTTCCCCACTTGTCGGTGTGAGTGTGTCGCGGGTGTCGCAATACGGGACAGCGGTGGATGGCTACTCTATGAATCTTCGGAATCGGAAATCCGTTCATGACGAGAGGGTTGCGGCAGGTCGAAAATTTCTGGCACCGCCTTTGCAGAACACGACCGCGACTCCGAAACCATAAACCACCATCCCATGAAATTACCAATCATCACTTCGTCACGTTGCATCGGTTCACTGCTCTCCGCCATGGCCCTTCTTTCCGCCGGAGCCAAGGCAGGGGGGATCCCGTTCAATGTCCTCTTCCAGTCGGATTTCTCCGACCACTACATCACCCCCCGCGGCCTCAATATGGAGAACGCCGGCCTCGTCTACCAGCCGCTTCTGCTGACCTTCTGGGACCTCTATTCCGACAAGGGCGGCGTGCTGACCGACGTCTCCCTCACCGCCGGTTTTTGGAACTCGTTCCACACCGAAAAGTCCGGAGCCGAACCCAGCCACTGGAACGAGTTCGATCCGATCCTCGGCCTCACCTTCTCGTTCTATGATTTTCTTAAGTTTGAAACGAACTACACCGCATTCGACTCGATGACGGATTCCTATCCGACCTCGCAGCACCTCGAGCTGAAACTCAAGCTCGACGACTCCAAGTGGCTCGGTGACTTCGCGCTCAACCCGTATGTCGCCTATTGGCTGGAACTCGACAACAAGGCCACCGTGACTTTCAACGAGGCATCCTCCGACGAGAGCTACTACTTCACGCTCGGCATCAATCCATCCTGCAAGGCCGGTCCCGTGAAAATCGAGCTGCCCACCTACATCAACCTCTGCGGAGATAACTTCTATCAGCAGTTCGACGGATCAGGCGGCGGCTCCGGCCTCGCGGTCTTCGGCACTGAAATCAAGGCCAGCACGCCGCTTACCTGCATTCCCAAGGAGTGGGGCTCTTGGACCGGCTACGTCGGGGTGAAATACTATCACCTCTACAACGACGGCCTGCTTGACGGAAACACCGTTCTCGCCGGCGGAACTAGTGACGACCTCTTCCAGTTCCACACCGGCATCAGCATTTTCTTCTGAATCCGTTTCTGCCGAGCACCCCTCACCGGATCCCATCAGGATGGAAACCAAACCGATTACCGCAGAGCCCTATCCGTTCGAACTTATTCCCTCGCAGTGCGCGCTGCTGATCATCGACATGCAGCGCGATTTCCTGGAGCCGGGTGGATTCGGTGAAATGTTGGGAAACGATGTCTCCCAGCTTCGGCGGACGATCGGGCCCAATCAAAAACTTCTCGCCGCATGGCGGACAGCCGGGCTCCAGGTCATCCACACCCGTGAGGGCCACCGGCCGGACCTCGCGGATCTGCCTCCGGCGAAAAAGATCCGCGGGAAATCCGCAAAGACCATCGGCGATTCCGGTCCCATGGGCCGCATCCTGATTCGCGGCGAGGCTGGGCATGACATCATCGAGGAACTCTATCCGGTTGCCGGCGAGCCCATCATAGACAAGTCGGGGAAGGGCGCGTTCTTCGCCACCGACCTCCACGCCATCCTCCAGAACCGCGGCATCACCCAGCTCGTCGTCACCGGCGTCACCACTGAAATCTGCGTCAACACCACCGTCCGCGAAGCCAACGACCGTGGCTACGAATGCCTCGTTCCGTCCGATTGTGTGGGCTCCTACTTTCCTGAATTCCAGGAAATGGGGCTTAAGATGATCAAGGCCCAGGGCGGCATCTTCGGCTGGGTCACCGATTCCTCCGCCATCCTTTCCGTGCTCGAATGAAACGCCACCGCCTGTAACCAACCAAATCTAGCAATACTGAGACCATGAACACCACATTCAAACCTAAAATCTGGGTTCCGGGCGACTGGAACGCCTTCTTCGGGTTCGGGACGAACATCCTCGTCAACCTGCTGACGCTCACCGGACTGTTGTTGTTTGTTTTGAAAATGCCGCCGGAGATCGTCTTCGGCCGCATCCTGCCCGCCACCGGCCTGATGCTCTGTCTGAGCACCGGATACTACGCCTGGCTCGCCTACAAGCTCGCGAAGCAGACCGGGCGCACCGACGTCTGCGCGCTGCCGTCCGGGACGAGCGTGCCGCACATGTTTGTGGTGGTGTTCGTCATCATGCTTCCCATCACCCTGCAGACGGAAAATCCGATCAAGGGTTGGGAAGCCGGTTTGACCTGGGTGTTCATTCAAAGTTTTGTCCTGATGATCGGTGGTTTTGTCGGGCCTTGGATCCGCAAGATCACACCTCGCGCCGCTCTGTTGGGCACGCTGGCCGGGGTTTCCATCACCTTCATCTCGATGAAACCTGCGGTGGAGATGTTTCTAACGCCTGTTGTCGGGTTCACCTGTTTCGCCGTGATCCTGCTGAGCTGGTTCGGCGGGGTGAAATACAAGGGCATCCCCGCAGGCCTTGTCGCCATCGCGGTGGGGACGTTGATCGCCTGGGGATCGAATCTCGTCGGTCTGAACTACGGCGGCATGACTGTGACCGCGCTGACCGAGTCGCTCAAGGGCTTCGGATTCAATGTGCCGCGGCCGGCCTTCGGCCATGTTTTCGGTGGTTTTGAATTCCTCGGAGTCCTGCTCGTCACCGCGATTCCCTTCGGAATTTATGATCTGGTGGAGGCGCTTGACAACGTGGAGAGCGCCGAGGTGGCCGGTGATGCCTTCCCGACTACCCGCGTCCTAACGACCGATGGGGTGATCAGCCTCATCGGCTGCATCATGGGCAATCCTTTCATCAACGCGGTTTACATCGGCCATCCCGGCTGGAAGTCGATGGGCGGCCGCATCGGTTACTCTGCGGCCACCGGAGTTGCGGTGATCTTCCTGACGTGGTTCGGCATCGTCTCCGTCATGCTGGCGTTGATCCCGATTGTCGCCATCCTGCCGATCCTGCTCTTCATCGGCATGTTGATCGGATCGCAGGCCTTCCAGGAAACTCCGAAGCGTCACGCTCCCGCGATCGTGCTTTCGCTGGCACCCCATCTCGCGCACTGGGTGGTGACCCTGATGACCGGCGCGCTCGCCGCCTCCGGCACGGTGCTTGCCATGCTCACTCCTGAGAAAAAGGAGGCGCTCTTCGCCGCGATGAAAAACGAAGGTGTGATGTTCCACGGCCTCGAAATCCTCGGCGGCGGTTCCATCCTGGGTGGCCTCATCCTCGGTGCGATCACCGTATTCATCATTGATAGAAACTTCTTCAAGGCGGGAAGCTTCGCCATCGCCGGTGCCGGTATGACCTTCTTCGGATTCATGCACGGCGACCGCCTCGGCATCGCGCAGAGTCCGGCAATGGCCGCCAGCTATCTGATTGTGGGCGGCATCCTGATGGTCGCCTCGAAATTGGCCGCCGTTTCTCCCGCTCTTGAAACCTCCGCCATCGAGGAGGAAGATGAGGAAATGGACGACGGCGTGCTCGCCAAGTCCTGACAGATTTTGCGGTAAGGTTGCTGCATTCCGACCGGCCTTGAGGCACTCCCCTAAGCTCGAGGCCGGTTCCGGATGAGCCCCTTCCTCGTTCCGACAAAAAAATCACCCACTCTTAACATGCCCTACGTTGACGCCGACCCCTATCCCTGGCCCTACAACGGTGACCTCCGCCCGGAGAACACCGCATTTCTCGTGATCGACATGCAGATCGATTTCTGCGGCCCTGGCGGTTACGTCGATCAGATGGGCTACGATCTGTCGCTCATCCGCGCGCCGATCGAGCCGATCAAGAAGGTTTTCGAGGTCACGCGGAAACTCGGCTACCACGTCATGCACACCCGTGAGGGCCACCGCCCCGATCTATCAGGCCTGCCTGCTAACAAACGCTGGCGCAGCCAGCGGATCGGTGCCGGCATTGGCGACGCCGGCCCGTGCGGCCGGATCCTTACCTGCGGAGAACCCGGCTGGAACATCATCGACGAGCTTGCCCCGCTGCCCGGCGAGGCGATTATCGACAAGCCGGGAAAAGGCTCTTTCTACGGCACCGACCTCGACATGCTGCTTCGCCAGAAGGGCATCCAGAACATCATTCTGGCAGGAATCACCACCGACGTCTGCGTCCACACCACCATGCGAGAGGCGAACGACCGAGGTTTCGAATGCCTATTGTTGTCGGACTGCACGGCTGCGACCGATCACGGCAACCACCTTGCCGCGCTCAAAATGATAAAAATGCAGGGCGGGGTGTTCGGCGCGGTTGCGGAATCCGCGCAACTCATCCAGACTCTCGCCCCATGACCACCGGCCACGGCGAACCTGGCACCACTTTTGCTCCGCTCATCGAACTTGAGAACCTCTTTCAAATCGTCAAAAATCAGGACGACTACGAATGGGAGTATTTCCGGGACGGAGTGGACATCCACCGTCTCTATGGGGATGGCATCACCGGTCCGACCGCCGCGCTGCTGCGCTTCCGCGAGACCGCGCCGATTCCGCCGCACGTTCATGAAGGCTATGAGCACATCCTCGTCCTGAGTGGCAGTCAGCAGGACTGCCACGGGAAAATCGAAGCCGGCACCCTCCGAGTCCACGCTCCGGGGACAGTCCACCGCGGGACAGCCGAAGCGGGCTGCATTGTGCTCGCAATTTACGAAAAGCCGGTGAGGTTTTTCTGATAGCGGCTTCAATAATACGGCCGCAGCATCCAGTAACAGATCGGGCCGGTGACGGCGACGTAGAGCCAGAGCGGGAAAACCCAGCGGGCGAGCCGGCGGTGCGCGGTGAAGCGGTTGGTCCAACCGGCGATGAAGGTGAAGAGGATGAAGGGCAGGCTCACCGCAGCGAAGGTGATGTGGGTGATGAGCAGCAGGAAATAGACGGTGCGGATCGGCCCGACACCACCGAAGCGGGTGGCTTCGTTGGTCATGTGATAGGCGACGTAGCAGAGCAGGAAAAGGATCGAAAGCAGCATCGCCAGCACCATCGTGGCGCGGTGGAGTCTCACGTTTCCGAGCTTGATGAAAATCAGCGATATCAGCAGCACGATGGCGACGGCGGCGTTGATCCCGGCGTGGATGGGAGGGAGAAACGAAGTGCTCCATCCATCCGGCAGCGGCAGCTTGATCTTCTGCATGAAGACGACCAGCAGCAGGACCACGGTCGATAGAATCCACGCGGCGACGCCGAGTTTTTTCGAAAGCGCCTCCTGGGGGGCGCGGGTCAGCCATTGCCTGTGTTCCTCGTTCATCAGTTGGCGGCCGTTGGTTTTTTCGCGAGCTCGCTGCGGATGCGGGCGAAGAGCTCGTCCTTGAGCCGCTGATACATGTTGGGATCGAGTTTTTTCGCATCGTCCGAGCGGGCGTCGGCAAGCGGCCATTTTCCGATCACCTGGAAATCCCGGTTCACTAGAATGAAGCCGAGGTCGTGCGAATACTTGCCGTTCGCTTCGATGTCCGCTGGGTCCGAGCGTTCGCGGATGCCGAAGAATTTCAGCTCATGCTCGAGGTAGTCGTGGGTGGTCTTTGCGTCGCCCGCGTTGAGGAACCACCAGTTTTTGCTATCGGCACCGAGGGCGCTGGAGTAATCGCGGAGGCGCTCGGGGCCGTCGTTCTCCGGATCGACGGAAATGCAGGTCATGTGGAAATCGGGATCTCCTTTGAACTCATCGTAAATCTTCCGCAGCTCCTCGCCATTCCTAACGGCGCAATGCGGACAGATGGCGAAAAATTCCGCGACGATCCAGACCTTGCCGCGTAGGTCGGAGAGTTTCACCGGCTTGTTGTCCTGATTGGTGGCGGGCAGATCTTTCGCGATGGGGAACCACTCGGGCACGGTGTCCTTGCCGGTGTTCACTACGACCGGCGGTGCCTGATAGGGTGTATTCAGCCCCTTGGCGAGATACATGGAAACACTGATGACGCCCGCGCAGATCGCGGCGACGCCGGTGTAGAAGAGGGCGATGGTGGTGGTGCGTTTCATCAGGGCTTGAATTCCTCGGCGAGCAGTTTGTCGATGGTGTGGTTGAGCAGGATTTCGAGCTGCTCGACGTTGGTGTGGTTGACGCCCGCGCCTTCTGGCACGGTCTTCACGTGTTTAGCGTCCCATGAGGCGGCTTGGTCGAAATCAAAAGTGGCGATGTAGGGCGGGCCGCCGCGTTTCTGAGGGACCACGCCGCGGCGGACGTGGCCGTTTTTGTCGATGAGGACGATGGACGCGTCGTACTCCCATTTTCCGCCGACCTCGTTCGGATAAACGTTGGCCTTGAGTTCGTTCTTGATGAATTTGTGGAGTGTTTTTGGTTCGTTGCTGCCCAGCCACCACTGTGGGAGTTTCATGCCTTCGGTGGCGGAGGTGGTGGCGAGCACGCCGATCAGTTGCTCGGAAGGAATCGGATCGATGATCAGGGAAACAAGGGTGAAATTGGGATCGGCGGCCCTTTTTTCCGCCAGGCGTTTCATCACTGCGAGGCTGCGCTGGGCTGCCTGCGGGTCGCGGTTGCTCATGACGTTGAGGGCGATGACCTTGCCGCGGAGGTTCACCAGATCGACCATTTTTCCATCCTGGCGCAGCATCCGCAGGTCGCGCTCCGGGGTGATGCGGTAAACCACTGCCGGGCGGTCGTCGCCGGCCTGTTTGGCGGACCATTGGTCGTAGGCTTTGAGCACCAGCCAGCCGCCGAGGAAAATGACGGCGACAAGGATGAGAGCCGTGTTCCGCAGCTTCTTTGGATCGCGGACGGCGGGTTCGGAATCGGGGGCTGGCAGGCTCATCGGTGGCGCAAAGTAGCGGAGAGCACCGACTTGGCAAGCCGGGTTGAAGATCATTCTTTCCATCGGTGGAGGGACTTCCCATCTTCCGGCCATGCGTTCGCGTCTGTTGTTGGTCGTCGTGTTGGTGCTTGCCCTCGGTGGCGGCGGATTTTTCTGGTGGAAAGGTCGTGAAGGCCACCTGGGGAAAGCCGCCTACGAGTTGACCGCCCGGATTGTCGAAAAAGGCCCGCGCCCGCCGGAATCCGAGGCGCTCAGGGCGGTGCGCGAACTGGTGAAAACCGAGTTGGAAAAAAGCGGCTGGGTCACGCAGGCGCAGCCGTTCGAGCGGATTACGCCGGGCGGAAACATGAAATTTGAAAACCTCCGCGCCCGTTTTTCCACCGGCTCCGGCGATCCATGGCAGCGCCCGGTGAAGGTCCTGCTCTGCGCGCACATCGATTCCAAGTTGTTCAAAGACAAGCATTTCGTCGGCGCGGACGACGCTGCTTCCGCCTGCGCTGCGGTGGTGGAAATCGCCAAAACACTCTCGAAAGACGACGCTGGCAGGGTCGAACTGGTGTTCTTCGATGGCGAGGAATCCATCGGAGACAGCATCACGCCGCAGGACGGGCTTTATGGCAGCCGTTTTTACGCAAACTACTGGCGCACGAGAAATGACAAGCCCGCTCACGGCATCCTGCTGGACATCGTCGGCCACAAGGATCTGTCGATCAAACTATCGTCAGACACGCCTGCGGAACTGAAGGAACTCGTCATGTCGTCGGCGAAGGAGGAAAACGCCGAACGCCACTTTGGCATGGCGATGGGGCCGATCATCGACGATCACGTGCCGCTGAATTTTGCGGGGATTCCGACGGTCGATCTGATCGGCGATTTTACCCGTGGCGGCTGGTGGCACACGCCGGGAGATAATATGAAGATCATTTCCGCCGACTCGCTCGACATCTCGATGCGGGTGGCGATCCGCGTGCTGGGCAAGATGCTGAAGTGATTGGAAATAATGAATCCGGCAGAGACAGCCGGGACACATTTCCGATCCGGCTCAGCCGATCTCGCGCACCGGGCCACGCAGACCTGCGGCCTCCATCATCACGCCGACGTCCCGCCGCTCCTGTTGGAAGCGCTCGCGTAAAACTGCGGCGCTGCGTGCCGCAGCGATTTCACGACTGCCGCAACGCGTTAGGTGCGCTTGGAAAACCTGCTCTTCGCTGCCTCTCACCCGCGCGGCATCGACGTTCGGCCGCTCCCGCGGCAGTAACGGCATGTGGGTGGTGCAGAGGATTTTTCCATCCTTCAGCCAGGTGAGGAACGAAAACTCGCTGACGCTGGCCGTGGGTTTCCGTTCCAGCCACGAGTGGTGGAAACACGCGGCATGGTCGAGGCCGGGCGAGGCGAGCAGTGCGGTCTCGATCGTCAGATCGCCCACCGGCGAGGGCAGTTTTTCCATCAGAAACGGCGTCCAGTCCGGATGTGCGGCCAGCCACGCGGCGGTCTTTGCGCGGAGCGTTTCGTTCAGCTCGTCCTCGCGGATTTCCGTGGCTTCGGTGAAATCAAAGCTCTCGCGCTCCAGGCGTTTCGAGCGCAGCAGTTTCATCAGGAAGACGACGAGAATCATGAACGGGTTTTTTCTGCCATCTCCCAACAACGATGCGAGCGGGAACTTGTGATAGAATGAGGTGAACACCCGGCGCTTCTTGGAAACCGTTGCGTCCGCATTTTTCTCCCGTTCCTGCGCTTCGATCCTCCTGAGTTTGACCATCGCTTCCGGATGCACGTTCCGGATCCGCAGCGCCCCAGCCGGACCTGACTCGCTGCGGGTCTTCGGGCGGTCAAACGCCGCCCAGATGGTGCGGGCCACCAGAAGCCCCAGGCCGCCGAGCAGCGGGTAGAGGTCCGCCGGATAGGACGAGGAAAACAGCCAAGGGCCGCCGATCATCAGGGCAAGTGATAGGAAAAGCATGCCCGCGCGGACCTTCCGCCGCGTCGAGACTTTCCGTTCGCGTGCGGCCTCACGATATTCGGTGATGGTGACCGTGCCGCCGACGTTTCCCCGCAGGCGGAGCAGCCAGTTCACCACAATGGAGCCGCCGATCACCGTCCACAGCAACCACGACTCGTCGGTGTGCAGCACGTTTTTCGCGATCATGTAAACCGCGATGAGCAGTAACACCCGGAAAGCCTGGCCCGCGCCCGCTGGTTGATAGGCGCGGGAAATCGCGGTCATCTCTCCATCAGAAACGCCGGTCTCCAGATCGATCTTCGGCAGCACCGCTCCGTTCCGAGCCACCACCCGCTCGCCGTAGCAATACCATGAAGGCAGGGAGGGCGATTCCACTTCAGTGGATTTCGGCGGGGCGTAGGGATTGGTTTCGGTCATCGTTCAAACGGACGCCACGCGCTCGGACTTGCCGCTGGCGATGGATTTGTAAATCGCCTCGATCACCAACAGGTCGCGCAGGCCTTCGACGCCGGATGGTTCGAAGGGCTTGTTGGTTAGGATCGCCTCTGAAAACGCGTCCATCTGCGTCACGAAATGATCCGTATCCTCGAAATCCAGCGGGTGCGCCGGATCGCTGGTCCAGCCTTTCAGACCGTTGTAGCCGTAGGTCGGGTTCATCCCGAATCTGCCTTTTTGCGCGATGGCGGTGAAAAAATTGAGACCGTTGAAATTGTAGGTGGTGGTGCAGTTTGACGTGCGGCCGGAGGGGAATTTCATCATCCACTGGATCGTCTCGTCCACCTGGGCGAATTTCACGGGATCGGTCTTCGTTTCAAACGCGCTGATTTCCGAAGGCTCCTCTCCCATCAGATAGCGGCAGGCCTGCATCGCGTAAACGCCCACGTCCATCAGCGCGCCACCGCCGGCGAGCTTGCGGTTGAGCCGCCATTGCTTCGGATCGCCAATCTTAAAACCGAAGCCCGCGTCCACGTGACGCACCTCGCCGAAGACCTTCTCGCGGGCGAAGCGGATGGCCTCCAGGTGATGGGGCTCGCGCTGGCAGCGGTAGCCGGTTCCGAGATACTTCTTCGCGGCCTCGCAGGCGGCGATCATCTCGCGGCACTCCTGCGCGGAATTCGCCATCGGTTTCTCACAGAACACATGCTTGCCCGCCTTCGCCGCGCGAATGGCGAACTCGTGGTGCATGCCGTTGGGGAGGACGATGCAAACGACGTCGATGGCCGGATCGTCGATGATCTTGTCGAAGTTCGTGTAGTCGTAAACCTGCTTTTCCGTCATGCCGTATTTCTCACGCCATTTCACGCCCTTTTCCGGTGTGCCGGTGACCACCGCGGCGAGCTGGCAGAATTTCGTTTTCTGTAGCGCGGGGGCGATCTGATTGGTGCTCAGCGAGCCGAGCCCGACGAGGGCCCAGCCGAGCTTGCGGTCTGGTGCTGAGGTTTGAGCGAAGGAAACATCGGCGGCGAGTGACGCTCCGGCGATGGTTTTGATGAAGGTGCGGCGTTCCATGGTTTTGTTCCAACAGCTGCGACGGACCGCTTCTTTCAACCAACCGGTTTCCCGACCTCCCAACACGCCAGAAATCCGCTCGCGAAATCCTCCGGCCGGTTCGCGATCCATGCGTCGATTTCCGCGACGGGGAACCACATCGCGGCGTCGATTTCCGCGCTCGGGAAACGCAGGTTGCCGTCGTATTTCGTGCGGTAAAGCCGGACGTGCTCCCAGCCGGTTTCCACGCAGGGGGCGATGCGGGCGATCTCCTCCGGCGGAGATTCCACGCCGATGCCCATTTCCTCGTCCAACTCGCGGACGGCGGCGGAGGCGTAGTCTTCGCCGGCGTCGAGATGGCCGGAGACGCTGGAATCCCACAGGCCGGGGCAGAGATCCTTGAGCCGCGAGCGCTTTTGTAGCAGCACGTCGCCTCGTTTGTTAGTCACGAAAATGTGGACCGCGCGGTGCAGGAGTTTCTGCGCGTGGACCTCGGCGCGGGTGGCTTGGCCGGTGACGTTGTCATTTTCATCCACCACGTCGAAAATCTCGCCCGCCTTCTGCGGCAGGTCCTTGAGCGGATGCGGATCGTAGGCGCGGGTGAGATCCACCCATTGTGATAGAGTGAGCTCCTCGCCGCGCACGGTGGCGGACACTTTGAGCTCCGCGCAGATTTCCTCCCACGCGGGTTCATCCGGCATCTGCTTTTTCAACTGCTTGCGCCGCTGCGCGAAACCCCGGCGGACGAGTTCGTCGAAAAGCCGGTAGTCGAAGGGTGGCAGCCCGCTCGTCCGCGGCCGCAGTACGGCCACCGCCGAGTCGATCGTCGGCCGCGGATAGAACGCCTCGGGCGGCACGGTGCGCATCGGCTCGACCTCCCAGTTCGCCTGCGTCCGCAGCGAGAGGATGCCGTAGTCCTTGGTGCCAGGCTTCGCGGCGAGCCGCTCGATGACTTCCTTTTGCAGCATGATGACCGCGCGCTCGAACGGGTGCGGGCGGCTGAGTAAATTTTTCATGATCGCGCCGCCGCAGGAGTAGGGGAGGTTGCCGAGGAATTTCAGTTTCCGGTGTTTGAAAAGCAGGCGGCCGTCGAATTTCGCGCCGTCGGCGTGGTGGACTTCCACGGTCGGATCGTCCTTGTAGCGCTCCGCCAGCGCGCCCGCCAGCCGGGGATCGAACTCGATGAGGATCAATTTCCGCACCTTGCCGATGAGATGCACGCTCAGCGCGCCCGTTCCCGGCCCCACTTCACAAACCGCGTCGTCCGCGGAAATTTCGAGCTGCGAGACGATCCATCGTGCCATGTTCGGATCGATGAGGAAATTCTGCCCCATTTGTTTGCTAGGCAGCACCCGTGCCTGATCCAGCACTTCCCGAATTTCCTTACCCGTCATGGCCGCCATCCATGACGCATCCCGTCGCGCCGCGCAACTCCAAGGATTTTCCTCCCAATCATTGACGCCGCCGCCTCCATCGTCTCCCATCCGCCCATGCCTGAGCCGAAACTGAAGAAGCCCCTCTCTTCCCACCGTTGGGTTCTCAGTTACCTGATGCGGGAAAAGCTGATTTTCCTGCCCTCGCTCGCCGCACTTTTTTTCACCGCCATCCTTTCGCTGGCGTTTCCGTATTACCTTAAGGAGCTCATCGGAAATCCCACCGACACCCTCAGCCAGGGTGTCGATCCCGCGCAGGTCGTGGCGAAATCCAACCACATCGTCATCATGCTCATCAGCGTGCTGGCGGTGCAGTCGGTGATCGCCTTCTTCCGGGTCCAAGGCTTCATCCGCTCTGGTGAGGCCGCATTGAACCACCTCCGCCGCGACATCTTCGCACATCTGGTGAAACTGCCGGTGCCGTTCTATCAGGAGCAGCGTTCCGGTGCCCTCAGCAACCGCGTTTCCGCCGATCTGGGCATCGTCCGCGATACGCTGCTCAATGCGGTTCCGCAGGCCGTGCGTCACACCGTGATTCTCATCGGTGGTCTGATTTTCATCTTCGTCGCTTCGTGGAAACTCTCGCTGATCATGCTCGGCAGTGTGCCGATCGTCGTGCTCGCCATCGCCTTCTTCGGCCGGAAAGTCCGCGGCTACTCGCGGGATGCGCAGGACTCGCTGGCAGAGGCCGGCACGGTGATCGAGGAAACCACGCAGTCCATCGCCGATGTGAAAGCCTTCGGCAACGAGGCGTTCGAAGCCCGCCGCTACGACCGCGCGCTGGACAACTTTTTCACCGTCGCCCTGCGCGGTGCCCGGCATCGTGCGGCTTTCCTGTCGTTCATCATCTTTGCGCTTTTCGGCACCATCGCCTTCGTCACCTGGTATGGCTCGCGGATGTATGCCAACGGCGAGATCGGTTGGACGAACTTCGCCGCCTTCATTCTGTTCTCGATCTTCGTCGGCGCTTCGTTAGGCTCGTTTCCGGAAATCATCTCGCAGTTCCAACAGACCGCCGGTGCCACCGACCGCCTCCGCGAAATCCTCGACACCCCCACCGAACGGACCAGCGGCGCGATGGACATCCTTCTTCAGGGGTCGCTCGGTTTCAAACGCGTCAATTTCCGTTATCCCTCGCGCTCCGACGTCCAGGTCCTCAAGGATGTCGATTTCCAAGTCGAGCCCGGCCAGCGCATCGCCCTCGTCGGTCCGTCCGGCGCGGGGAAATCCACCATTTTTTCGCTCATCCTCGGCTTCCATCACCCCGAGTCCGGCCGCATCTTGTTCGATGATGTCAGCATTGAAGAGTTCGGCCTGCCCTGCCTGCGCAAGCAGATGGCCATCGTCCCGCAGGAGGTCATGCTCTTCGGCGGCAGCATTCTGGAAAACATCGAATATGGAAATCCCGGCGCCACCCGCGAGGACGTCGCCCGCATCGCGGCAATGGCCAACGCCCATGATTTCATTAGCGCCCTTCCCGAAGGCTACGACACCCTCGTCGGCCCGCGCGGCACCAAGCTCTCCGGCGGCCAGCGCCAGCGCATCGCCATCGCCCGCGCCATCCTCGCCAATCCCCGCCTTCTCCTCCTCGACGAAGCCACCTCCGCCCTCGATTCCGAGAGTGAGCGTCTCGTCAACGAGGCGCTCGAACGCCTGATGGCCGGCCGGACCAGCCTCGTCATCGCCCACCGCCTCTCCACCGTCCGCCACGCCGACAAGATCCTCGTCTTCAACCACGGCCGCATCGTCGAAAGCGGCACGCATGATGAACTTCTCGCCCGCGATGGCACCTACAAGCTGCTGGTGGAGACGCAGCTTGTCTGAGGCGCGACACAGGCATTCCTGCCTGTTCTTCCATGCGACCCCGTTCTCGGCGCGCAGGCGGTCGATTTCGGCTGGCAGGTGCTGTTCGCGCTGGGGCGTCATTTGCTGACATCACGACAGTGACAGGCATGCCATGCTGCGAGTTGCTAGATATGTTTTTGCATTTCACTCAAGTACGTTCGAACCAGGCGCGGCGCATGCCATCATGCAGGTCGATGCCGTCGGTGAGCATGGCGAGGGCGGCGGGTTCGAGGCTAAGCTTGCCGTTCTTGGCGTCAGTGGCTTTCGGCCAGCGGTAGGTCCCGCGGTCCAATCTTTTTGCGTGAACCCAGAGGCCGGATCCATCTCAACGCAGCAGTTTGATTAGATTGTGCGGGGGATTGGTGAAGACGAAGCCCGCGCCGCCGCGTGGATCGTCGCCGAGACGCGAAACGACTTCGGCATGAAGACCGTCGAAGGATTTCCGCATGTCGCAGGGTTCGAGCGCGAGGAAGACGCGCAGGCTGCCGGAGAGTGTCAGCATGGGCGGCGTAGGGCGGCGAGGAGTTCCAGAGCGAGCGGCAAGGCGGGGCGGGAGGCGATTTCAGGGGCGGCACCGCAAGGCAGGACGATGCGCAACGCCTCGGTGGAAGTGGCGGGGGGATTGCTGACGACCACTTGCGCGAAGGCCGGCCCAGAGGTGTCGAGAGGGCCCTGCTCGCGGCGCTTGCGCAACGAAACACTGTATGTCTGATACTGGACGCCATGCTGGCGGGCGAAAGCTATCGCGCTGATCCCGCTGCGGTCGAAAGCTTCCAGCAGAGATTGCTTCTGGGCAGGCGAATAGCGCAGGCGGCCGTCGCTGCCGGTGCGGATGATGGTGGCGTCGTCGGCTCCGGGTTCGGATGATGTCGATTGCATACCCGGGTATGTATGCTCTGTATGCGACGGAGCGGCTAGTGGCCGAGAATTGACCGCTTATGTTATTGGTGGCTGTGGCTTGTGAAAGAACCGACAGGAATGTCTGTGTCACACAAAAAAAGCGAGGCTGCTTGCGCGGCCTCGCTTTGAAGATTTTATCCGATCAGGAAATCAGAACGGGATGTCGTCGTCCTCCTGGAAGTCATCGACGCGTGCGGCGGAGGCACCTTGCGGCGGGCCGGAGCGTTGTTCGGGGGCGCGGGAGACTTGATAGCCGCCACCGCCTTGGGAGTTTCCACCGCCGCCGCCCTGGGCACCTTGGCCGCTGGAGAGGAACTGGAGGTTTTCACCGATGACCTTGAGTTTGCTGCGCTTCTGACCGGTCGTCTTGTCGTCCCAGGTATCGAGGTTCAGGCGGCCTTCGATGTAAACCGGGCGGCCTTTGGTGAGATACTGTTGGGCGAGTTCGGCTTGGCGTCCCCAGAGGGTGACATCGACGAAGGTGGTTTCCTCCTGCTTGCCCTTTTGCTCGTCCATCCACACGCGGTTGATGGCGAGGCCGAGTTCGGCCACGGCGGTGCCTTTCGGTGTGTGGCGCAGTTCGGGATCCCGGGTGAGATTGCCGATAAGCATGACTTTGTTGAGATTGGCCATGGGATGAAGAGATTGGAGGATGGGAGAAGAACAGACAGGAGTGTCCGTGTCACGCCGGAAGAGCAGGCAGGAATGCCTGGGTCACGTTAGGCGAGACGGGAGAAGTGCTGAAGGTGCACGTGGCCGTTGAGCTTGAGGCGGGCCTGGATCTTCTTGATGACGTCAGCAGCACCTTGGAAGGTGAAGTTGACGTAGTGGCCGGAGCTGAGGTGGCGGGATTCGTAGGCGAATTCGCGGCGGCCGAGCTGGGCGACCTTGTCGATTTTCGCACCTTCGGTTTCGAAGGTCTTGGAGATGCTGTTGACGAGTTCGTCAACGGTGCCTTCGAGGGATTTGGTGTTAAGGACGATCAGGCCTTGGTATTTGCGACTCATCGGATTGAGATGGAATTGGATTGGTACGAGTGTGATAGCGGTTCGCCGCGGTGGCGATGCCTTGGGAACGCGCAAGCTGCACAGCTTCGAGTGCCGTGGCAAGCGTGTTTTCGAGTAGTGGCCGCTCGTCGGGGGAAAACTTCCCGAGGACATGGCCGACCATTTCGCCGGGCTGGCTGCCGCCGATGCCGATTTTCAGGCGGGGGAAGGTGTCATTTCCCAAATGCTGGAGGATGGACTTGATGCCGTTGTGGCCGCCGGCGGAGCCTTTTTCGCGGAAACGAAGGGTGCCGAGCGGGAGGGCGACGTCGTCGTAAATGACGAGCATCTGCTCTGGCGACCATTTGTGAAACGAGAGGATTTGCTGAATGGCGCGTCCGCTCAAGTTCATGAAGGTCTGCGGCTTGAGCAAAATCGTGCCGCTGCCGGGAACCTTCGCGAGGTGGCTCTGCCATTTCGGCGCGGTTTGGAAAACGGCTCCGGAGGCGGCGGCGAGGCGGTCCAGCAACATGAAACCGACGTTGTGGCGGGTTTCCTCGTATTGTTTCCCGGGATTTCCGAGGCCGACGATGAGGGTGAAGGACATTGGGGAAGAGATTGGAGATTTGAGATTTCAAATCAAAAAGAACGCCCGGGCCGCTTGAGCAGACCGGGCGTTTGGGAAGGAAACGGAGAGGCTTACTTGGCGGGAGCCGCAGCAGCTTCTTCGGACACGGCGGCACTTGGCTTGCCAATGTGGGCGACGACGACGTCCGCCGCGTGGGTGGCTTTGACGCCGGCTGGGTAGGTGATGTCACCGATGTGGAGCGAGTCACCGACCTGGAGGTGGCTGATGTCCACTTCGAGGGTTTCCGGAAGGTCGTTCGGAAGGCAGGTGATTTCGATGGCGTGAACGTATTGTTCGACGAGGCCACCTGCTTTGACACCGGCGGATTCACCGTTGAGGTGGGTCGGGATGTGGGCGGTGATGGCGGTGTTTTCGTCGATGGAACGGAAATCCGCGTGGAGAACCTTGGCGGAGATCGGGTCGTGTTGGATCGACTGGAGGAAGGCGAGACGGGTGCCTTGGCCTTCGATGTCGAGGTTGACGATGATGTTTTCCGAGCTGCTGTGGGCGAGGAGGTCGGAGAAGGTCTTTGCATCGACCTTCAGGTTGAGGTTTTCGGTGCCTTTTCCGTAGATGACGGAGGGAACCCAGCCTTCGCGGCGCATTTGATTGAGGCGTCCGGAACCGGTGCGGTTGCGAATTGCTGCTTTGAGAGATGTCTTCTTGGCCATGACGATGTGTCGTTTGTAGTTATGTGCCGCCGGGGATTACTGCACCCAGTACGGGGCGGCGTGTGTAGCCGCCCGGCCAGCACTTGTCAAAAACTTGTTCGAGAAACGCCGCAGGGCGCTCAAACAGAGAAAAGTGAGGTGATCGACTGGCCGCCGTTGATCCGGCTGATGGCCTCGGCGAGCAGGGGTGCGATGCCGACGACCTGCACTTTCGGCCCGGCGGCCTGCGGCACGGAATCGGTGGTGATGACCTCCTCGATCGCGGAATCACGGATGCGCTGGTGGGCGAGTTCGCCGAGAATCGCGTGGGAAACTCCGGCGTAAATGCGTTTCGCGCCGTGTTTGTGGAGAATATCGGCTGCGGCGGTGAGGGTGCCGGCGGTTTCCGTCATGTCATCGACGAGCAGGACATCGCGGCCCTCGACCTCGCCGATCACGTTCATAGCCTCGACGCGGGTGGCGCTGACACGGTGTTTCGCCACGATGGCGAGCTCGGCACCGAGTGCATCAGCGTAAGCGCGGGCCATTTTCACGCCGCCGACGTCGGGTGAGACGACGGTGAGATTGGAGGTGTCCGGATGACGCTGGCGGAGGTAGTTGATGAGCACGGATTTCGCGTAGAGATGGTCCACGGGAATGTCGAAAAAGCCTTGGATCTGCGGGGCGTGGAGGTCCATGGTTAGGACCCGGTTCACGCCGGCGGAGGTGAGTAGGTTAGCGACGAGTTTCGCAGTGATCGGCACGCGCGGCTGGTCCTTCCGGTCCTGACGTGCGTATCCGAAAAACGGCATCACGGCGGTGATCCGCTCCGCGCTGGCGCGGCGGGCGGCGTCCACCATGATCAACAGCTCCATGAGGTTGTGATTGGTCGGCGGGCAGCTCGGCTGGATGATGAAAACATCGGCACCGCGGACGTTTTCATTGATTTTCACTTCAGTTTCTCCGTCGGGAAAAGCGGAGACATGGACGTCAGCAAGCGGTTGTCCGACACATTCTGCGATGCGCTCGGCAAGCGCGCGGTGAGCAGTTCCACTGATGATTTTCATGGGCAAAAGAAGCGGGAAGCGGGAAGACGGGCGGATTGTTGACAGTGGAGGGAGGCTCGGCAATACTTTGCTCGTAATTCGTCTAACCTGTTGCTGCTGATGCCACCAAACTCAACCGAGTCCGCCGCTGGCGGGCGTCAGAAATCCGATGGCGCGGCCGCGAAGCTGGTGCAGTGGATTTCGATCATTCTGTCGGTGGCCGGGCTGGTGTGGTTTTATGGATTTGAACTGCGGTTTGGTGCCAGTCGGGATTTTTCCGCATTCGGTTGGATCATGAGCGCTTGGAACGAGGATCTGGACTACGAGCACGGGGTGCTCTTTCTTTTTTTGATCCCCGGGTTGATCATCTATAAATTCAAGGATCTGAAAGCTGCGGCCGACAACGGGAGTTTCTGGGGACTGCTGCCGGTCTTTTTGGGGATTTTATTCTACATCGCCTCCTACTGGACGCTCCAGCCGCGGATCGCGATGGGGGGCATGCCATTCATCCTGTGGGGTTCGTCCCTTTACTTTTGGGGCTGGCGGGTGGCGAGGCTGCTCATCTTCCCGTTGTTCTTTTTCTGGCTGGCGATCCCGCTGCCTTCTTTCCAACAGGCGACGACGCACCTTCAGTTGTTAGCAACTTCGCTGGCTCATCATGGTTCGGCCTTGTGCGGCGTGCAGACCTATGTGGAGGGGACCACGGTGCTGCCGATCAAGGGGGATTGGAAACCGCTGGACATCGCCAAAGGCTGCAGCGGGATCCGTTCGCTGATGGCCCTGCTGATGATCTCCGCCACCTGGGCCTACATCGCGAAGATATCGATGTGGAAGCGGATCCTCCTGTTTTTCTGTGCCTTTCCACTCGCGGTTCTTGGGAACGCGCTGCGGGTGATTTCCATTTTTGTCATCGCTGAATATGGCAATGCGCAATGGGCGACGGGAACCTGGCACGACTGGTCCGGCCTGCTGCTTTTCTATCCGTTTTCGCTGATGCTGCTGCTGGTGACCCACTCGATGCTTGAAGGCGGACTACCTTGGAAAAAGGGAAAACAGCGCACGCTGAGGCGCGTGGTAGTGACGAACCCGGACGAACCCAAATCCTTTGTTGCCGGACTATGAACCTCAAAGCGCTGGTACTGCCGTTTTTCATCACCGGATCGATGAGCGGAATCTATTTGCTGCCAAGCGTCGGCAAGGTGGCGGAGTCGGCCGTGATCATGGAGCTTCCTGATTCGCTCGGTCGCTGGTCTTTGGACAAGAAGCCGCCCACCGAGGCGGAGATCGGCACGCTCTCGAAGGATACGAGGTTTTCCAAGGCCCGGTGTCTGACCGCCCGTCCTGGTGAGGTCACTTTGGACGGATATCTGGTTCCCGACCAGGTGGACCTCTCCGTCGTTCTATCAGGAGCTGACATCAACAACTCGATCCACCGGCCCGAACGCTGCATGCCGGCCCAGGGGCACAACATCATCTCGTCGTCGGACCAGATCCTGAAGCTGGACAACGGCCGCCAGTTCGAGGCGAAGCGGTTGCTTTCGATCCAGAACATTCCGACCTCGGAAGAGCGCAAGGAGTATCTGAAGTTCAACTGCGTGACTTATTACTTTTTCGTCGGTCACGACCGCGTCACGAACGACCACCTGGCCCGCACGTTCATCGATATGAAGGACCGGCTCGTGCTGGGCATGGACCAGCGGTGGGCGTATGTTTCCGTCTCGATGTGGTATGGCAAGCTGCCATGGATTGAAAAGGAAGTGACCGAAGCGGAAGCGGATTCCAAACTGAAGGGATTTCTGGAAAAATTTTCCGAGCAGCAGATCAACTGGGCGCAGATTTCTCGGGACTGAGTCCTACTCCGAATGGGATGGAGCGATTCCAGCACCCCGGAGGAACGCGATGGTCTGATCTAGATAGGCCATGTATTCCATCCGCTGGCTGGGTGCGACCCCTTGTGGCAGTTGACTGGCTGTCCCGATTTCAGCGCGTGCCTTGATGAAAAGCCCGAGGGCCTCTGACGGGCGTCTGGCGGCCCATGTCTCAGCCGCCATCTTGCCTATCAGAATGCAGGAGCGATAGTGCGCACGGTTGCCGTTCTCAAGGGTGCCTGCAAATTTATAACATTCCAGCGCACCGGTTCTATCACCTGCTGCTTCGCGTGCGGCACCCAGGCTTTCGTGGATGGAGAGCCTTGCCTCAAGCATGTCCGGAGTGATCCACTGCATCTGTTTCACCGCGGTCTCGATGTGCTCCGATGCGAGTTCCAGCGAGTCGAGGGATTTTGCCGGGACTTCAGGACTGAACTGCCGTAGGCCCTTTCGGAGAAAATGAATGGCGAGGGAATAATGTGCCCTGAAGCCGGATTCCATGCCTCCCTGCAGGCGGACACCCGCAGCATAGGCTTCCTCCGCCTCGGAATCACGCTGCAGCTCGCTGAGCAGATTCGCCCGGTTGATCGGCAGGCTGGGTTCATAGGGGTGGAGGGTGGCTGCTCTCCGGTAGTCGGTGAGGGCCGCCGCCAGCGAATCCTGATAGATCTTATCCTCACTTTCCCTGGCGATTTGCTGATAGTTCATCGCCCTCTCCTGAAGAAATCCGGATTGCGGCCAGAGCTGGATGGCTTCGGTCAGCGCGTCGATTTTTGATTCGGATGAGGTGAGCGGCTGTTTGCTGAAATAAACGGGCCAAAGCGCCCTCGTGACGCAGGTCCCGCGCCAGCCGGACGGCAGAAGGAACAGACAACAGACGAGGGCTGACAACGTGAGCAGGATCCGCGATCCTATCATCCGTGGGTATCCGTCTCCGGCATCCGCCGGCAACGACATTTGTCCCAAGCAAATTCCCAACAGGACTGCTCCCGGCATCAGGTGGAATACAAAGCTGAAGCACGACTGCGCCAGCATCCCGATCAGCGCGGCCAGTGCTCCCAACCGCCAGGCATCCCCGGCTCCGGCCGAATCCCGAGCGGATTCCGCGAAAGTAAGCCGGTAAACCGCCATCACCAATAGTGTGCCGAGCAGGCCGATCATCAAGCCCGCGCCGATGAGTCCGTAATCGGTGGCGGCTTGCAGCAGTTCGTTGTGAACCTGCTCAGGCTTGTGGGTGAGGATGTCGCCCTGGGTTTTCGCATCGACGAACCGGAAGCATTCCCAACTGAAACTCCGGCTGCCGCCGCCGATCATGGGGTGGAGGCTGATGCTGGAAAGAGCCACCCCCAGAAGGTAGAGACGGCTGGAGTTGTCGAACATTCCCTGAAGTCCGGGCGCCGAGGCCTGGCGCGCGGCTTGGGCATTTTGCCAGCCCATCCAGAGAAACCCACCGAGCAGAAATCCGATCGCAGGGATTGCAATCAGCATGGGGCCGAACCAGCCCGCTCCCCGTCGTTTTCCGACCATCAGGCTACCTGCGGCGAATATCCCGCCTGCCAGAGCCGCGCCAAAAATCCCACCGCGTGAGCGTGTGAACCAAACGCAGGCGAGTCCGGCGACTGCGATCAGGATCCAGAAAATCCGCGTGGCGAGAGTGTGACGACCGAACAAGGCCGCAGCAGCGACCAGCATGGACGATGCGATGAAATAGTTGGCGGCCTCGTTGTAGTGGGCGAAAAAGCCGGTGATCATGCCCGGTGCCGAGCGCTCACGGAATACCGGGGTGAAATTGGGGTCTGTCATCTGCTTGCCGGCGGCGAACACGTTGGCCAGCAGCAGCAGGGCGATTCCCCAAATCAGGATCCGCTCCGCCAGCGCGTTTCCGGCAACCGCCCGGATGCTGATGAACGTCCCGACTGTTCCGCAGACGAGCAGGAAGTCAGCCTGGCCCAGTTCCGCGACTGGAGAAATCCAAGCTCTCCAGGCAAACCAGCCGCCGACCAAAGTTCCGAAGGCGATGAGTCCGAAGTCCGCCGGGGATTTCCCACGCTTCCAGAATGACGGCAGACCTGCCAGAACCGCGAAACCGAGCGAAAGCATCGCCGGTCCCCATGTCCACGACCGTGTCTGCGGGCCGATGACCACGGCCATGATCAGGGCGAGCACTAGGAAAATGGATGAAATGACCGGCATTTTCAATCAATCAACGAGCCTCGGACCATCGGCTTATTTTGCACCTTTTCCAAACAGAACGGCGGGGATGGTTTTGAGCAGGATTTGGAAATCCAGCCACAGCGACCAGTTGTCGATGTATCTGAGATCCATCGCCACCCATTCCTCGAAGCTGGTGATGTGGTTGCGTCCGCCGGCCTGCCATTCGCAGGTGATGCCAGGCTTCACGCTCAGACGGCGGCGGTGGGAGAATTCATAAAATGCCTCGACCTCGTAAATCGGCAGCGGCCGCGGACCTACCAAGCTCATGTCACCCCACAGCACGTTGAGAAGTTGGGGAAATTCATCGATGCTGTATTTCCGCAGCATCGAGCCGAATCGGAAAACCCGGGGATCGTTGTCGAGTTTGAAAACAGGACCTTCCATTTGATTGCCGTGCTGCTCCTTGATCTTGTCCAACAGCTCTTCCGCATTGGCCACCATGGTCCGGAATTTCCACATCCGGAAAGGTTGCCCGTAGCGGCCGGCGCGCATCTGCGAGAAAAACACGGGTGCTCCGGGGCTTTTCAGCGCGATTCCGACCGCCGCAAAAATCCATAACGGAGATGAAAACAAAATAATCAGCGCGGCTCCCACCCGGTCAAACACTTCCTTGCAGAGCAGCTCCCATGACAGTTCCGGGGTAGAGCGCAGCACCAGCATCGGTTTGTTGCCGACCGCATCGAAGACCGGCCGCGCGATCTGCGAACGGATGAACGACGCGGAAATCCATGCCTCCACGCCCTGCAGCTCACAGGCTTCCACTGCTTGAGCCACTTTTTGGAACTCCGTGTTTTTTGCCGAAAACAGGACCCGACTGACGGATTGGTCCTTCAGCAACGAGAAAAGCTCGGTCACCTCGCGTTTTCCCAGATCGAAGTGGTCCACGATTTTCCAACCGGAGGTAATTTCCGGATCCAGTTCCGCGAGCAGTTCATCCATTTCCCCGTCGGAGCCCGCGATGATCACCCGCTCTTTGGTTGCATCGCTTTCCGTCCTTCGCTTGAGCCAGCGTTTTGTGGCGCGATCCCGGGCCAGCAGGAGAATGAAAACGAACAGCAGACCGATGCCCAGTGACAGGCGTCGGGCGTCCACTTGTTTCGCAAAAATGGCGAACACGCCGATGAACAGGATGATCCCCACCAAGCCTCGCAGCAATTGCCACACCGCCGAGCTGGTGGATTTGTGCCTCAGATGCTCGTAAAATCCAAAGCGCTCAAGAATCAGCGGCGTGAACGGCACCGCGATGTAGAGCACCCAGTTCATGGCCGCCAGGGCTTCCTCCTCGGCCGCGCCCACCAGGCTGTTGCGCAAGGTGCCGCCGATCAAAAACGCGGCCCACACCAGAAGCGCATCCGAGAGCTGGAGCACTTGGATGGTGAATGAGTCTTTGCGGCTGATGGCCATTGGGTGTCAGGGCGTTTGGCGGAAAGGAGGCAATCCCGCAGCGGGCTTAGGATTACCAGAAACCCGGGCGCTGCAATCGCAGATTTGTAGGGGAGTGCCGATTTGGTAATTCCATTGCGAATTTATCACAAATCACTGTAAGCCCGGGAATTAGATTGGAAAGCGGGAGCCCGCGTGATGTTTTTCCACCGGAATGCGCCGAATTATCCTGTCGGGAATTTTTTTCACTCTCACGGTGGCGCTGTATTTTCTCTGGCAATACCGTTTTGAGCGCTCGCCGGAGTTTCCGACCTACCGGCTGGCGGATCTCAGACCCCGGGCGGGCCGGGTTTCGGGAGTCGAGTGGTCAGGTGGTGAAAAGGATCCGGCGATCACCTTGCGCGTGGATCAGTCGAAATTACCCGTCGTAACCCGCCTCGAATTTCCGGGGATCAACGCTGTTTCATCGCTGCACCTGCGTTACCGGATCACTTCAGGACAGCTGGAGCCAGGTAAGGAAAAATGGGCGGACGGCCGTGGCATGATCGAGTGGCATTCCGACAAAAGCCGGTCCACTTGGGAAAATGACGGCTTCACCTCGGTTCGGCACGACAGTGACAGCGGCATCGTGGAGTGCGTGCTCAGGCCGGAAGCCCCCCCGGCCGTTCCGGCGCTTCGGCTGGAGAACCTCGGTACCGCCGGGGAACTGACGCTTTCGATGTTCGAGGCGACCGTCCTGCGGGAACGGGAGATTTGGAGAATTGGCAGGTGGATTCTCATGGCAGCGTGGATCGCGTGGGTCGCCGCCTGCATCGGCCCGGTCGGAAGGCATTGGTTCGTCCGCCCCGCTCTGACCGGGGCGGTTTCACTTCTGATGGTGATCTTTTTCGTGGTGCCCGGGCCGTGGAAAATTCTCCATCCGCTCGGCGGGAAATTTCAAATCGGTCCTGAAATCCGGAATATCCAACCGCCGCCCACCAATCCAGAAATCGGAAATCATCCCGCTCCCAAACTGGAGTCTGTTGGAAAAATTCCTGACAAGGGCGACCTCATCCTGCGCATCAAACATCTGGTGGAGCTGGCCCGGCCGTTCCTCCATGCGCTGCTGCTGTTCGTGCCGGCACTCGTAATTTCCTGCCTCATCGGCTGGAAGCGGATGATCCCGCTGATGGCACTCCTGTCAGTGGCGATAGAAACCGCGCAGGTCATGTTCGGCTATGGTTTCGATTGGGTCGACGTGTTCGATCTTTTCAATGATGCCATCGGGATTGCACTGGCCGTGTTGCTCTACCGCCGTCTCAGGAAACTGAAATCCCCGCGACTGGCCTCACTGCTTGAATTTTGAACCCAGCGGTCGTTTCCGCTGTAACAGAGTGAAACCGTGCCGCAGGGTCTCGGTCGAATGAAAATGGATCGCGGTGAATGCCGGATACTTACTAACAATCCAGTCGATGAAATCCCGTTCACCCGGTTGATGGGCGTAAAGATCCTCCGTTTCCCACACACCGGGCATTTTTGCGGCGAACTCCTCATGAATCGCCGCAAAGTCCCTGCGATGCCACAGCCCCGTGTCGTGGACGGCGATCATCGCATCATCTGATAGGTGAACAACGATCCTGCTGAATGTCTCAGTGTTGAGTTCCAGTTCGTGGGCAGCGTCGAAGAACACAAAATCGATTTTCCGATGTCCGACATCCGCCGGATCGAACTCGGTCTGGGATTTGCCGATGAAGGTGAACCGCTTGTCGAAGTTGAACTCGGTGGCGGCCCGTTTGACCGAATCGGCATCAATGTCATAACTGAAAAGCCGCGCGTCTTCCGACATGGCGCTCAGGAAATTGAACGCGCTGTGCCCGTGGAAAAAACCGAACTCCACCACCACCTTCGGCCGGAGCGTCCGGATGATTCCAAACAAGGCGACCGCCTCATCCCGCTGCAACGGACCGATCGCGTCGTTTTCCCGATAGGAAAGAAGATGGGACATGCCGATGCCGCCCGTGCGCCCCGTCAACACGGAAAAGAATCCGACCACACTCCGGAACCATGCGGACCGATAGAACAACCGCCGGACAAGGGACTTGAGAGAGGATGTCATTGAAGAAAAATTGCTAGAGCTTGCCAAGTCTGCCGGTCCATCCGTGGCGGATCGCCTTCCACAAAAGCGGAATGCGTGACGGTCCGTCCAGAAGCGTGCAGGCCACCGTGTAGGCCAACGCCATGCCCACCGCCCGGAAATCCCCTGACTGCCACCGCTTCAGCCACACCATGTTGCGGACCTTGTAGTATAGCTTCCAGTCCGCCAGCCCCCGCTCGAAGAAAAAGTTTTTCCCCAGAAACCGCCACTGCACCAGGTTCTCCGGCCCGGGATGATCCATCACCGCTCCACGGATCGCCTCTTGGGAAAACCCCGCCTGCTCGATGCGCCAAGGATACTCCTCATCCTCCCCGCGGATGAACAAATCACCGTTCACCGGTCCCACCACGTCACGAACTTCGCGCGGCAGCAGCGCACCGGTCCAGGTGATGCGGCTTCGCACTCTCGGGCCTTCGGGGAACTCCTCTTCGCCCCACACCAGCCGCCAGCCGCCGTTTCCATCATCTATCAAAAGTGGCCACGTGAAGCGGCCCGTCTTCGGATCGATCTGCAGCGCGTGCCGGACCACATCGGAATCCCAACCACCGTCCAACAGCGCTTCCAGCGCCTGTTCCCGGGGCCACGAATCATCGTCGAGAATCCACACCGCATCGGCACCTTCGGCGAACGCCATTTCCATGACTGCTCTGACGCCTCCCGCGTTTCCCTGGTTCCCGGGCATCCGGTGAACCACCAGTTTGAACGGCAGACCTTCAAGTTTTTCCAGAACCTCCACCGTGTCATCGTCCGACACGTTGTCCGCCACCATCACCCAGTCCGGCGGACGGGTTTGTTTCGCGAGCGCTGTCACGCATGCCTCCGCTGTCCGCGCACGGTTCATCGTGGCGAAAACGGCGGCGACTTTGATTCTTTCGGCTCGTGAACCCATGGATTGCTGCTAGATCAGCTTGAGAACCGCTTTCACCACTCGTGCGGTCACTGACAGCACGCCATCGACGAGGCCGACCAGATAGGGATCCTTGAAATGAGTGACGCCGTAAGCACGGCGGATCGCCCGCGACTCCACGTGCTGGTGCTCCGCTGCGAGAATCACGTCCATGTCGGTGGACTTTTCCAAATGCCGTTGCGAGGCGTTGTTTCCGTGCATCCGGAAATCAGCCACGGAGAGAGGAACGTGCTGGAATTTTTTGCCGATCGAGTCGAGACGCGCGTAGAACTCGCCGTCCATCACATAGCGGAAATCCCTGCGCAGCCGGTGTCCTTCCGAGATGACCGAGGACCTCCGATAGAAAGCGGCGGTCGATGGCACGTAACAATGGTGATAGATGTGAACGAACGCGGACCACCCCGGCACCTTCATGCGGCGGATCAATGCTCCGGCCTCGTTGATGAAATCGTAGTCACCGTAAACAATGTCGGCGTCGGATTGTTTCAGTGCTTCCAACATCACCGCGAGAGCGCCGGGTTTGAAGCGGTCGTCCGCGTTCAGCCAGATCACCCAGTCGCCCGTGGCGCGGTCGAAGCCCTTGTTGATCGCATCGGACATTCCCCGGTCGGGTTCCTGAATCCACATGAGATGGGGAAACCTTGCCGCCACCTCGGCACTCTCGTCCACCGATCCCGCATCGAAGAGCAGATGTTCCAGAGTCACACCGGTTTGCCATGCGACACTTGCCAGGCAGTCGTTGAGAAACCGCCCGTAGTTCAGATTCGGTGTGATGATGGTGAAATCCATGGATCCGAAAAAAGTTAGGCATGCATCGCAAGCAACCGTGTGGCGACCTTATCCGCATGAAGTCGGGAACACCATGTGTTTGAAATCGAAAGCGCGCTCCTCCGTCCGTAGTCCCAGTTTTCCAACTCTTCCGTCAACGCCGCGAGGTGTCCCTCCGCGTCATCGGTAGCAGCCAGCGTTCCTGAGTTTTCAGAAACGAACCACCCGAAGCTCGCCATGGAAATCGAGCGCCCGGCCACCACGGAGCAGCCGGAACAAAGTGCCTCCCCGGCTGCTATTCCGAAGCTCTCATAAGCAGAAGGGCTGTAAAAAATCTGCGATCCGCGCAGCATCTCCGCCAGCGGTTCGCGGCCCACCCGTCCGAGAAGATTTACCCGACTTCTGTAATCCGGACGCATCGAGCGGTGCCAAGCCGAAAGCGACTCACTAGGGTCGCCCGCGATGTCGATCACAACGGTGTCATCCTTTCCCAAAAGCCGACCGAACACGTCGCACATGAGTTCGGGACGTTTCTGGAGTTCGTCCTTCCAACGGCCCACAGATGCAATTCTGCGAATCCTTTCTCCATCAGATCCGGTGGTGTGAAAGCGCGGTTCCACGGGGTGGGGGACCATCTTCACCCTGTCAGCAAGTTCGTTTCCACCGTAAACTTCGCAGAGTTTCTGATAGTGCACCGCCGCAGCGGGAGAAACGCAGGCGATCACATCACCCTGCTTGAGGTGACGTGCGCGGAGTGGATCTGTCACCAGCAGACCGGTGGTCAGTCCGCGCACCACGCGATTCAGATAGGAAATGGCGTTTCCTGACAGGATTCGCTGTTCCTCCAGCCAACCGGAAAATCCCGCCAGCGGACTGATCAATCCTCCGTTGTCCTGGTTGAGGACGAGGAAAATACCAGCATCGTGGATTGCTTTCGCCACCTTGCCGAATTTCGGACTTCCCCACGCATAGAGCACCACGCCATCGAGTTGCTGGCTCTTCCACCATCCGGCGGATTCCAGATTGGCGTATTCCGTCCGGATCAGATCCGCTTCGTCCTCCGCCTGCCACGCGCCTGGCATGACGGCGCGCGATTCGCAGCCGGCCTGCTGGAGGCCACGGCATAACAGCCCGCTGTCACGCGCGAAAAAATCCGGACCTCCTCCGAAAGCCACCGGGGTGCAGGTGTACCAACGCATCACGGTGATCTATCAGGTTCTGATTTTTCCAAGGTCACTTGGTGAAAATCACGTTGCAGTTGGCGCCGTAGCGCAGGAGTTTTGGAAATTTGCGAAACAGCCACGCGTCCATCTTGCGAACGGCCGCGGACAACGGTTTGAAACGGTCGGATGCCGCTTTCATCGGGTAACCGAGGAAATTGAACATCTGGACCTCGCACCCGGAGAAACCCACCGCCATCCGCTCAAACTGCGAGAGATACAGGTTGCTTTCATCCCCCAGCTCATACTTCGCCATGCGGACGGCGCGGATCGCCGCTACCAACAGGTTGTGCCCCATCGGTTCGAAAATGAAAACAAACCTGCCGCCCGGTTTCAGCACGCGGAGCACTTCAGCGGCAATCTTCGATTCATTGTGGGAAAGGTGATGAAGCGCGGCCTGCCCCCAGACCAGATCGAAGGATTCTGCTTCGAATCGGGAAAGGTCGAAAGCGTCGCCCGCCACATAGGAAAGGTGCGGAAGGCGGCTCAGCCGCTCCTCGATCTCCGGTCCGTAGGCGGCATAGAGGTCGAGTCCGATGATCTCCGCGCGAGGAAATCCCTCGGCAAGGTGCGCGGCGAGTTTTCCGGCACCTCCGCAAATTTCAAGCGCCCGCAGTCCGTTCAGATCGATCCGGCAGAGTTCGTGATAACCTGCGAGGAACAACGGCCGGTCCGAGGGTGGAAACCCGCCGATCGCCGGCAGCATCGACTCCGCGTGCGGGTGGATGGCGGCGTCCGAGTCTGGGGAAGTGAGTGTCAGCATGGGATTCTATCAATTGTCGGTTGGTCCGCGCGTTTGCGGACGGCGAGGCCGCCCAAAAGAGTCAGAAGGAGTGCCACCGCCGAGATTCCGAATCCGATCCGCCTGAGTGGCGGGGCATAACGCATTTCCACCGTGAGGGACCTATAGGAAGGGTTTTTTCCAAGCGGCAGCAACATGCTGGCGTCGGCCCCGCGCTGCACAGGCTGCCACGTATCTGTTGGCGATTCCTTCAATCGGAAGTCCCAGCCGGAAGCTTGGTTCTCGGCAATTCGGATCCAGTTGATTCCCGGTGGCACTTGGATCGTGCGGGAGTTTTCCAGATGAGTGTTTTCCTTCAATGCAATCCAAGTGGCGTCTCCACCGGATTTGAAAAACGTGTTTTTTTCTTCATCGGATCCGAAGCCGATGTATCTCGGAACCGCCTTGGTATTCTCAAACAGCGCCATCGACGGGCTCTCCCAAACCCTTTTCCAATCGTCCGAAATCTCTTGGTTCTGAGGATAGGTGATTAGGTGGCTGACTCCGAACCGCCCGAGCTTTTCTGCGTCCCCCGTGGATTCAATCGGCAGGACCATGCCGTCGGGAACGATGCTGTCGTAGCCGCTGATGGTGGCGATGCCGTAGGGGCTCAGGGTATTGGGAACGAACGGCGTGCAGGCCAGATGGGTGCTGGGATGGATCACGGTGGTAACCCGCCCGTCATGTCCCACCCTGTTTTGCAAGGCGGTGACTTCGGGAGTCACCGGATAGAGCGGATATTTCAGCGGGTCGGCGAAAGTAATCCAGCGGGATGCGAAAAGCGTCACCTCGCAGACGACGGCCAGCGCGACGATGAGGTTTCCGGAGTGGCGCCATTTTCCCTGAAGTGACGCCGTCAGCCGCAGTCCGGCTAGAGCGGCGACGAGCAGCGCCAGTGGCAACAACTGCTGGGGACTCCAGATGAAGAGGTCATTGATGAAGTGGGCCACTCTTGATGCGATCCAACTGTCGAAATAACCGAACGAGCTGCCTTTCGCCTCCACCAGCAGTTTTTCGCGCAGCACCACCAGCGGATGGGGGCTGAGGGCGAGTGTCGCGCTGAGGACGCTCCAGAGGATGATTCCTACGCCGGTCACCCAAGCACTGGTCTTGAAAATCCTCAACCGGGTTTCACGCCCTGCGTTTTCCATGAAATGGGCGAATGCGATGATTCCGCCGAGAATGAACAGGATGAACAGCCGTTGATAGAGAACCCTGACGAGCGGGGTCAGCGGCAACAGGAGACCGGCCGCGATCAGGAGTCTTGGCAGGACGGGGGAGTCCTTCTTCCACAAGGCGATGAATGCGATGAGAACCGGCAGCGAGCCGAAGTAGGCCGTGTAGAACATCTCGCTCCTGAAAACTTTGAGTAAGTCCAGCGAATCACAGCGGCCCAACACCGACGGGAAGATCTGGAACGGATAGGCGGCCAGATTGCACAAGGGCTGCAGCCATCCGTTCGGATAGATCCCCATGTCCTTGTGTCCATACATGCCGATGTGGAGCCCCAGCCGGTTGCTTTCGAGAAACGCCGCGATGGAGGGAAGAAACATCATCGCCGCACAGCCGGTGCCGAGAATTCCCCAGGCGAGATAACGACACAGAAGCCGGGCCTGTGTTGCTGCCAGTCGTTTCTCCTGCAAGACTTCCTCCGCCCAGGAGGCGGCCACCACCATTACCACCAGAGCTGCATGCTGGAGCGTGCCGCCGAGAAACCCCATGCCGATGAAAATCGGAACCAGCGCCCAATGAAGTCTCTTTCCTTTCCGGTATCCGTCGATGGCCCAGAGGATCCAAGGCACCCAGCAAAAGGCGCTCAATGTCCAGCGATGATAGATCCACGTCACGAATTGCGAATTGGCGGCATAGGCCAGAGCCCCGCAGCAAGCCCACAGCAGGCTGATGGATCTGCCCCGCAGGAAAAGAAGCATGCCGGTTGCCGCCAGCAACACCTGTGCGAGAAGTCCCAAGTGCCACGCGGTCCAGAAACCGAACCAGCGATGGAGCTGCATCGTCCAGTCGTAGTAGAGCGCCATCGTGTTCGCATACTCGGCGGTGCCGCCGTAGGTTAGGCTGCTCCATCCGAGCCATCCCTCTCTCCGGTAGTTTTCCGCCGCCACCATCCGATAGACGAGGTATTGGTCCACCGCGTCCGAAACGATGTGGTTTTTGGCTCCCGCCTGTTCGCTCGTGCCGCGCCATGGGGACATCATCTCATTGAGAAGGTCGAGCGGGGCGAGGTTTTTGCCGCACAGCCACCATGGGGAAAACCAGGCAAGCACCACCACCAGACAGACGAACATGCCCATGGCGGTTTTTCGGGACGATGATGAGATGGCTGTGATAGGCCGTGGAGCGTTCAGTGAATGAGCCGGTATTTGAGCACAGTCCAGAGCGCCATCAAACCGTGTTTCCAGTTGATCTTTTTCCCCTCGTTGTTTTTCCGCGGGTGATAGGAAATCGGAACCTCAGCGATGTTGGTTCCTCTGAGAAGAAGCTTCATGGTGATCTCTGGTTCCCAAGAGAAGTCGTCGCTTTCGATCGAAATTCCTTCCAGCGCGGACCTCCGGAAGCATTTGTAGCAGGTGGGCTCGTCGGTCAGTTCCGCGCCGGTCAGCAAGTTGGTCCACTTGGTGATCATGACGCCGCCGAGATAGGCGAGGACGTAGGAATGGGGATGTTTTCCAGTGACGAGTCCGCACACGCCGGACCGGTTGATGGCCTTTTCCATCAGTATGCGTGATCCGTAAACGACACTTTCTCCTTCGAGAATGGGCAACAGGACATTGTTGATGTCCTCTGGATCGTATTCAAGGTCCGCGTCCTGGATGATCAGAACATCGCCTCGCGAATGCCGGAATCCGGTGCGCACCGCGGCACCCTTACCACGGTTTTGTTCATGTTCGAAAAACCGGATGTCCAGCCCGCTGGAGCGACCGATGAAATCGAGAATTCGCTGTCGGCTGTCGTCGGACGATCCGTCATCCACTACGACGATTTCCTTGCTGATGCACCCTAGCAGATTTAGGTCGGCGACCTTTTGCAACAGACTGGCAACCAGCTTTTCCTCATTGTAAACGGGGATGACGATGGAAAGGAGCATGAAACGTGCTGATAGAAAGCGGTTCAGACGATCTCCCAGCCGTCACAGCGTTTTTCTTCGATGGGAGCTTTGATGTGTTGAAACCATTGCGCCGGCATCAGGACCCGCTGGCCGTCCTTTTTTCCCAGCCATGCGGCCCACCATGAGAAACTGCTGTTGGCGATGATGTGGTTTGCCGCGAGGCTCATTAGATGGAGATCGACGAGCGGAGAGACAACCCGATGGTGTCCGATGATTTCGACGTCAGCCGCAGCGAGGTGGTTTTGACACCATGCTGGATCGTCGGAGAAAATAAAGAAACGTGCGTCGCCATGCACTTCCCGCATTCGGTTCATCGTTCTCTCGTAGTAACCGAAGTCGCATAGGTCGAGGTTGGGATTGCCGACGTAATCGCTGCGCCGGACATGGACCGTGACTGATCCGGGTGCGCGTAGGCGGTCCGCCAGTTTTTCGAAGCCATTTTCAAGGCCCAGATCTGATGTGGAAAGTTCCTCGCGCAGGCTGGACTCGTGGCCTTGGAAAAACAGCGGACTTTGGAAATAACCGAACAGCATGCAATCCGCCGGCGCGTCGGAGAAACGCGGAGCGAACGAATGATCGCGTTTGTTTTCCCTCAGCACTGGGACCTTGCGGTATTCCCAGTAATGTTTTCCTGTGACCTTGAGAAGCGCCCGCGTGCCGATGGAGCAGCGGCGGACGATCCGTACCTTGCCCGAGGCGGGGCCAGGCAGGAGCTTCAGGCAGTTGACCTGCGACCATCCCTCTTCATTGAACCATGATCCGTCCATGACCAGCGGCACCTGGTGTTTTTCCGCAAGGACTCGGCCCAACGCGTATTGAAACAAGTTGTTGCCGAGTCGGCCTAACATGACAATGCGGATCATCTACGATTGGGTGGCTTCCGTCAGGCTTCGAGTTTTCGGGCGACGATGATGGCCAGTCCGGTTTCGCAGCCGAAGTTGCCAGCTCGCTCCGGTTTCGCCCAGTCAACGGCTTCGTGGAGCGTGCCATCGTCATCAATGTAGGAAAATGAAATGATTTCCCATCCGATTTCAAACCACTTGAGGCACGTCTCGGCGGAGAAAATCCGGTGGGCGTTGAATTCGATTCTCTGGGAGCCCATTGGAGTTGATAGATAAATGGTGCCGCTGCGGGCAACCATCCGTTTCAACTGTCCGAGGCCCTTGAGATGCCCTTGCCCGTCGATCGGATCACCGTAGCGTCCCATTCCGAAATGCTCGATGGTGTGGAGACATGAAAGAGAGTCGGTGCACTCCAACCACTCCGGCGGCAGCTCTTCCATCAAGTCCAACTGGTGAAAGTCCACGTTGGGGATTTTCACCGATTGCGGGCGGATGTCGAGGACCTCGACTTTTCTGAACACGGCGAGATGACCGATGAATCCGTCGATCCGCGAACCCACATCGACATGCCGCTCCGGCGCCGCCTCTTTCACCAAACGGGCGACATGAAGGTCCTGTTGGAAATAGGCACCCAGTCCGCCGCTGGTTGCGTTCCACTCGTCGAGAATCGGCAGTTGGCGGCCCCATGCGAAGTTGCCGCCCGCTTCCGCGCGGAATTTCCGACGGTCCCGCAGGAACGGTACGATGCGGGCGGCCGAGTTTTTGAAACGCTTGAGATCCAAGCCGAATATCCGGAACCAGTGTGTGATGTCGGACATGGACGGCGTTCAGTTAGGCTGGGTTTTCCGGGTTGATCCCTTCAGCCGGTCGAACGCCACCAGCATGCGCTTGGCCACTTTCTCGGCGGCATACTCGGAGCGCAGGGCTAGGCCGCAATTGTGGATTTCATCGAGATCCATGGCCATTACCTCGTCGAGAGCGGAGAAAAGGCTTTCGGAGTTTTCCAGTGAGAACCTGCCCTTAGTCGTGGCGACGCTGAGGATCTCACCGACCGATGTGCCCTCCACATGGCAGACCGGTGTCCCCAGATAATAGGCCTCGAGTGCGGGAAGCCCAAAGCCCTCGATCTCGGACGGCAGGATGAGCGCGCGGGCGGAGGCGTATGCATCCCTGAGCGCGGCGTCTTCGAGGAACGGTCTCTTGACCAGTGTCTGGGAGGTGGACAGCAACGGACCCACCTCGCTGGGCAGCGTTCCTATCAGATGGAGTGTTGGCAACTGGCGGCCGTTCCGTTCGGCCTCCAGCCACCATCGGACCAGTTGTGCGGTCTGTTTGTGCGGTTCTCGAGAGGCGAGATGGATGACGTAGTCTTTTTTGACCGGGCGCGCCGGTTGAGGGATCTGTTCGTACAAACAAGGCTCGTAAGTAACGACGATTTCCTTGTCCGGAATGCCGTGGCGCTCCATGAATCCGAGGATCTGTGATTTGGAGGATTTTGAAACTGTCAGGATGAGATCCGCCTCCCTGAGCGTGTGTTTGAGCATCCAGGCCCAGTAGGCGTAGTCCCGCGGTTCCCGCCATTCCGGATAGTGGTCCTCGTCGTACTGGATGATGGTGTCGTGGATCGTCACCGCGGATGGCCTGCAGAACTGGTTCACGCATGGCAGGTAGCCTTTGGGAAAATAGTAAACATCCGGGATGCCGTCCTTCATGGAGAACAGTGGATGGAAGTGGTCTGTTAGAAGTCTCACCAGCTTGTTCCGGGTTCCCCAGGGCAATACCCGGGTCGAGATGTCCGGGGGCGGTTGTTTTGATGTTTTCGACGTGATCGCCTCCACCCGCACCTGCCCGGTCTTCTGCAGGGCGGCAAGGACGACCTGTGACATTCTCGAAATACCGAAACTCCGGTCATGTCCCGGATTCTGGTCCGCAAGGTAGGCGGAGATGTGCAGCGGGGTGGCCGGTCCGGAAGCGGCGGGCTCCCTTGGCGTGATCGAGGAGAGCCGGGTCGTCCGGACCTTCACATCGGTGACCGCCTTCCAGCTTGCGGCCACTCGCCCCACAAAACGCTCCGGGATGAAATTCGCCCGATAGAAATCACGCGCCTCATTTTCCATTTCCGGCAGAGTCTCCCTGCATTGGAGCCATCTGGTCAGCGCCCCTGCATAATCCGATGGGGAACGGACGGGAAACAACAGTGCGGAACCGCAGCCTTCCAGCATCGCGGGAATGCCCGCCCAGCGTGTGGTGATGATCGGCAGGCCGGCACCGAGAGCTTCCATCAGAACGATCGGCGTCGCTTCGGATTCATAGTGGGTGGGGAAGAAGAAGACGTCCGCATCCGCATACGCCCTCCATTTGGCGTCTCCCGTCAGCTGGCCTGTGAACTCGACCATCGTCTGGAGTCCGAGTTCCGCATGCAGCTGGCGGGCTTCGTTCTCGAATTTCTCGGAAAACCACCGGCCCACGATCCGGAACCGGAAATCATTTTCCCGGTCTTCGAGTTTCAGCAGCGACGCGGTTCTGAGAATTTCCAGCACGCCCTTGCCCTCCTGAAGGCTGGCCACGAACAGGATGGTCAGAGGTTGGTCCGCGCGGCGCGGCGTCCTCGTCACATCGGGCACCTCGATCGCACAGGGACACCATTGCCAGGAGCGGGCCTCGAATGCCAGATGGGGAGGAATCGCTTCCTGGGCCACTTCAAGGGCCATCTCGGCATTTTGATAGATCAGGCACCCCAGCCATTTCCTCAGGGGATTTGCTTCGACAAATATCGGCAGCCCGCTCGCGTGGTAGATGAAGACCGTCGCTCCGGCGAAGTGTCTAACCGCCAGCAGGAAGATCACGTCGCGCAGGAAAGGGATCCATTTCGCACTCGCCGGAGGGTAAAACAGGATGCAGCCGGGATTCCTGCGGAGGATTTTTTTCGCCCTGTGGATAAGGTCGAAAAGGTGGCGGATTTTTTTCCACTGGAAGCGTCCGACTTCCTGCATCTCCTCGCTGAATTCCATTCTCAGCCGGTGGACGTCGAAGTCCTGCCAGTCGTGATCGAACAGGATCTGTGTCGCCACCGCCTGCCCGTGCCAGGGAGGGGGAGTCTGGCCCATCAGAAGGACGGATGGCTTTGCGGATTCCGGCATGAAATACTTGGTGATAGGGAATGTAACTTGTCTGAGGCAAGAGATGGTTCCGGTTTATTTTGGACTCCAACAGGAGCCGTGGGCTTTCCGGTCAGTTGTCACCCAGCGAGAATCCGAACAACCTCCTTTTGCCATTCCCCACCATGAAGACCCTAGCGGGGAGGGGCAGAGGTGTTCCGTTGTGATCGAATTCGATCCGTTCAAGCGAGGCCGGCGGCCGGTCCTGCCAAGTGGTGATGGCGGATTGCCCCGGGATCATTTCAGAGAGGTTCCGTCCGAGCAGTTTCCCTTCCTCCGTTCCGAGAACCAGTTCCGCTTTTGCGTTCACGAGTACGATATTTCCGGTGCTGTCAGTGAGGATGACCGGTTGGGGAACACGGCGGATGAGCCCGATGGTGATCAGCATCCATTCCTCGACATCCCGGAAGCTGACAGTGAGCAAGTAGGACAGCACGGAGCCGACCATGAAGGTCAGGATTCTGACAATCGCGATATCAAGTGGCCTGACCCGCAAGGCGTATGCGGATGCGGCGAGGAAGATCACCGCGATGATGGCGATGTCCCTGCTACTCGCTCTCAGGCTTAGCAGCATGAGGGCGAAGATCATCACCAGCGGCGCTTTCACGGATTCCCCCGTGGGAATCTGGTCTGAGAAGTAACCCAGGACAATCGCGATCGCGGCGTAAGTGAGCGCTTGCGGGGTGGAAAGCTGTTTTCGCGAGCGGCGCATGGAGAACGAGCCTTCGCTGTCGATCTTCTGTTGGCTTGCCTGCTTGCGAGCTTGGTTCCAGAAGCCCCACAGCCAGTGGGTGTGGGTCGTGCGCGGCTGCGTTTCGGATTGGTAAGACTCCACTCGTATTCTTCGCGGCAGGTAGGCTCCTGATAGAAGTTTGGAGATCCGGTACTGCCAGATGTGGGCATTCCGCTGCCAGGGACCGGTCGCGCCCAATTCGATCTCCCACTGCCTGCGTTCGTCGAACAACGCGGTTGACTGGCCGAGATTGGAGCCGAGCATGGCGAATGTCGCGAGGGGTCTCCCAAAAGTAATACCCCGATAGCCCGCGCTCAGAAGCTCCTCTATCCACACCGCGTCCGCGATGGTTTTCCAACGGATGTCGAGGTAGTGGCCCTCGTCGAGAACCCTTCTGCGGACGAAGGTGGCGGCGGAAAAGGTGCTCAGATGGCTGTGCCGGATATGCCCGACGGTGGGTCTGACCGCCCTGCGGTAGGCGAGCGGTTTCATGGACTCGTCCACAAGGATCACATCGCCGAAAAGGATGTCCACGTCAGGATTCCGCTCGAAAAAATCCCCGACCAGTTGGAGGGCGCCAGGCAGGTATTGCTCGTCGCAGTTCAACCAGGCAATGATTTCCCCCTTTGTCCGCCGGAAGCCGCGGTTGATCGCGTCATACATTCCCTGGTCTTTCTCGCTGACGCAGCTCGCGAAATGTTGGGCGGCCGCCCACTCGTCAAACTCGGGACCACTTTCCGCATCGTGGATCAGATGCTCTACTTCGAAGTCGCCACGTTGGTCGGCTATGCTGGCCGCACATCGTTTCAGATGTTTGAGCTGGTGGAAACTCGGCGTCACGATGGAAATGCCAAGCCGCCCGTTGCTGCCGGTGTTAGGTGCCGGAGGCTGGTATTCCTTGGAGAATCTGGAAAGGCAGGCGGCGAAAAGACGACCAAGGACTTTTGAAAGCAGGTTCGTGTCGTTGGTGGGCATGACTGGATTTCGGAGCAGACGGGAAGGGGCCGGTGGGGGTGGGGCCGGCAAGGTGTCAGGGGGTTCTGAACTCGTAGATCGAGACATCCAGTCCCCATGGCACGGAACCGGAGAAGAGTTTCTTTTCGTTGCGGAAAAGCGTCCACCGCGCCGGGTCGGGGGGCAGAAGCGGATAAGTCGGCAGGAGTCCGAATTTGTCGATGGTTCCCGCCGTCCCGTTGTCAACAATCAGATAGTCACCCGGGCGAGCCTTGGCGAAGGTGGTTTTTTCGTAAGACTGGCGGGTTTCGCGTGGAGATGCGATCGGCAGGGTCCACCAGCGGATGGCATGTTTTGAGTCATGCACTGCGGCGGGCCAGAACACATGGGGAATGTAAACCGCCCTGTCCGCGGGAAGATCCTCAAGCACCTGCGAGACGTCCTTTCCCAGGTCTGGAAAGCCCGCCCGGGCGAACTGGATGATTCGATAGGGCAGGATGGTGGCGTGAAGACCCAGCAACAGAAGGATGAACGCGGCGGCTGCGGCGCGCGGCACCAATGACGGACCGTCCGCGATGCGGGCTGCAGCAACGCAGACCATGATGACGGCGGATGGTGTTCCGAAAACCAGATAGTGGAAATTCTCACACCGCGTGATGGTTTGCATCGCGATCACCCCCGCGAACAGGAGAGGTGTCAACAGCCGGACTGACGGAGGCAGCGGTTTCCGCAGCAACCATCCGCCGGCAGCCAGGGCGGCGACCCAAAGCAGCCATCCTCCGCCGAAGCGGTAGTTTGAGAGCTGTTGGAAAACGCTGTTCCAGTTCGTGAAGAATGAATGCTGAAGCGCGAGGTTGTTGGTAAACTGCCGCATCGCGGCGGGCTGGTAGACGAACCATGCTGCTGCGGCGGCGATTCCGGCGATGAAGCAGACGCATTTGCAAACGGACTCGCGCAAGCGGCTCTTTTGCCACAACAGGGAGCCGGTCAGATTGAATGCCAGAATCAGCCCGCCGAGAGCCAGGGCGTAGGGATGGGTGGTTGGACAGAGGAATGCCAAAAATCCCAACGACCACCGCCACGCCCTACCGCGGGGCTCCGGGCCGTGCGAATCCGCGAGCAGCATGACAACGCAGAAAACCGCGATGGTCTCGAAGCGGTTGCCTGCGCAGGCGAGCAGCATCAAGCGGTCTGAAAGAATGAGGATGGCGGCGGCAAGGGCGGCCCAGGTTTTCCGGGTCGCTTTCCAGACGATTCCCATGACTGCCATGGCCACGCCCCATTGGAAGAGCAGCAGCACCGCCACGTCGGCGATGCGTTGATAGGGGATGATCCAGAACACAAAACCTCGCAGCCACATCGCGCCTGGCCATTGGTGGCCCCAAGATGTTCCGAAACCGTCGAAATCGCTCAGGAAGGGAACTCCCAGATCGAAGGGATTTTTTGCGACCGCGAGGGGGAGGGCGTACAGGATCGAGTCACCACTCGCCATATTAAAACGGCTGGCGAGCAGGCAGTTTACCGCAAGCCAGAGAATTGATAGGGCCGCGCCCGCCAGCAGGGTGGATTTTGAAACGGAAGGCATGAGGATCTAGCGGACTCCAGTGCGGTATTTTCCCAAGCAGACATCGAGCAACTGCCCGAACACGGCGAACAGTCCGCCGAAGCCCTTGATCTTAGTGGGCGTTTTGCCGGTGGCCGGATAGACCCGTGAAACCGGAATTTCCTTCACCCGGAAGCCCCGTAAAACCGATTCGATGGCGAGGTGATAGTGAAGTTGGTAGCGGTCGAAGCAGGGTCTGAAAGAATCGATTTCCGGATCCAGAAGCAGCCGCCGACTGTAGGCGCGGAAGCCGTTGGTCGTGTCGGTATAATGGAATCCGGACGCGAAGGAGATCAGCGGAGCGTGCAGCAGGCGGACGGCGAGGTAGCGGGAGAGGGGGGTGTTCTCATGGTTTCCACCCGGAATGAAACGTGAGCCCTGGACGTGATCCCAGCCGTCCTCGAGAGCCTCGACGAATGAGGGAATCGCGTCGAGACCATCCTTGCCGTTGCCGTCTATCACGATGACGCCGTCGTAGCCCTCTGCCATGGTGAAATCGAAGGCCATGCGCATCTGCGCGCTGAGCTTGCCCGGACCGGTTTTGACCAGCAGGGCCGTTGCCCCGGCTCCGGCCATGAGTTCGGGGTTCAGTGAGCCGTCGGTGCTGCCGCCATCCGCGACGATGAGGTCAACCTGGTGGGTGTATATGGACATCGCCCTGAGCTGTTTGCCGATTTTCTCTCCCTCGTTGATGACAAAAACACAAATGGCCCAGCGGTGTTTGCGTGGCTGGTGCCAATCGAGTCGGTAGGTCGGGGAACGATGGTTGTCACCTGCTGGATGCATGGTAGGTCGGGAGGTGGGTGGTGTTGATGGTTTTCATCCAATGGATTCCTTCACGATGCTCGACTGCACGGTGTCTTCGAGCAGGACGGAACTGTTGGATTCCTGTGCGATGAAATAGAGGGGGCGGCTGCGGACCTCGCCGAGGATGGTGCCGACGTATTCGCTGAGCACGGCCAGGATCAGGCAGACGAAGAAGAACATGCCACTGAGCTGGAGTGACAAGGTGGTCCAGCCCGCCGCCACGGTGGGTTTCAGAAAATAGATGGCCACCACATAGACGGCGTAGATGAGGTTCAGAAACGCACCTAACAATCCTGCCACGGTGACAACCCGCAGCGGATGGCGGGTGTTGGCGGCCAGCAGGTCGATGGCGGTGGCCGTTTCCCCGCGCCACGACCGGCTGCTGTCGGTTCCGGGGCGGGGTTCGAGAGTGTAGTGAAAAAACTCGTGATGATAGCCGAGGGTGAGCGTGAGGACCCGCAGGTAGCGGCTTTGTTCACGGATCTGGAGCAGGGCATTGACGGCCTGGCGGCTCATCACGCGGAAGTCAGCCGCGCCGCGCTGTAGGTCCACGCCGAGATGTTTCCGGCAGTAGCTGCGGAAAAAGTGACCGATCCGCTCGCGCAGGAATGAGCGGCTGGGCACGTTGTCCGCCACACCGTGGACGATGCCGCCGCTTTTGCGACAGGCTTCTATCATGGCTGGAATGATGGAAACCGGGTCGGTGCGCGGGTCGAGAGTCACGACATAGTCACCGATCGCCGATTCGATGCCTGCGGAGATGGCGACATCGCGGCCGAACCGGCGCGACAGCCGCAGATAACGGATGCGCTGAATCCTTTTCAAAAGCGGCTGGACGGCCGTGGTGGTGCCGTCGGTGGAGCCATCGTCCACGAGCACGATTTCAAAGAACCTGAAAGAGGAGCCGAGTGTCTCGTCCAGTCCGGTGACCAGGCTTTCGAGAAGCGCTGAGTCCTGATCCAGCGGAACGACGATGCTGATGACGGTGTTGGGATCCATGGTTGGGAAAGTTGTTGGTGGTTCTGCGTTCAGCCATTGCCCAGAAGAGAGTCGAGTTCGTCTTCGACATCGAAGATGTTGTCGATTTTTCCGCCCATCACGTGGATGACGGTGGGCAGTTGGGAATCTCGTTGGAAAAGGATGGGACGGCCGTCGTCGATCTCGCTGAGTGGGAGGAGGGTTTTCACCGTCCACAAGGAGTCCTTCTGAACCGCTCCACGCAGGGCCGGCATGTAGCGCGAGGCGTCGGCGACCATCAGTTCGAAATTGCTGTTCTTCGGCATCGATGCGAATCGTTGATAGGGATCCGACGCGCCGGTTTGCGGATTCTCATGCCACTGGGCGTGCGGAGTGTATCTGACGTGGCTGAGCGTTGTCAGCTTCCGGGCGGGATAGGGCATGAAGGAAAAGAAGGGGCCGCACATCATCGTGACGGAGAGTCCTTCGAGTTCGGGCGGAAGTTCGACCAGCGCCATCTCCGTCAGTTCGTGTTTCAGCGGGATCAGTGGCAAGCCGGAGCCGGAAGTTAGGCGGTTGAGCCCCGCATAGGTCGCGTTGATGACGAGGCCGCAGGGGATTTCGGTGCCGTCTGAAAGCCGGGCCAGCGCGCCGTCCGCATGGGGGCTGGCAGCCTCCACCCGGGTGCTCAGGCGGACTTCGATGCCGGCCCCGGCGAGTTCGCGCCGGAGTCTTTCCCTCAGGATCGAAAAATCAAACGCGCACTCCTGGGCGATCCATGTTTTTTCGGTTAGCGCGGGATTGAACAGTTTTCGGATGGATGCGGGCGCATCCTTCAAGGGTGCGCCCACCCGCTTCATGAAAACCTCGAACTGGCTGGCGGTGACTTTTGAGAAAAACCTGCCGACCGCGTAGATCTTGGTGAAATCATCGACGATCGCCTCCCGGTAGTGACTCCGGAACCGCTCGTAGTTGTGGCGCGACCGGTAGGCGGTCAACAGGCTCCGCGGATAGTGATAGCCGCCGTGAACCCTGGCCTGGTTGACCCGTGATGCCTGCGTGAGAAGATCGTCCGCATCCTCCACGATGACCGGGGTCCAGCCGCGGCGATGAAACATCAGCGCAATCGTGCAGCCGAAGAACCCGCCGCCGGCGATGACCACCGTGCGATTGTCAGGGGAATGCATGAGTAAGGATGGGAGAGAGTCTGCCGGCTATTTTCCGCCGGACGAAGTGCCATAGATTCCACTAACGAATTTCACTGCGGTTTCCACGGCTTCCATGCCTTCGGGCTGGCTGCGCATCTCGATGGCGACGGTGCCCTCGTAGCGGATCTCATGAAGCACCGCTGCGATGCGGGCGTGGACAGGATCTGGTTCACGGAAGGAAACCAGATTGGGCTGGCTGGCGTGGACGTGTCTGAGAATCCCTGCCGACTGGCGCAGTGTGGATTCGAATTCCTCACCGCTGAGGGCGAGTCCGCCGGCATCGAGATGAAGGCCGAAACCGGGGGAACCCACCGCGTCCACCAGTTCGGCGCTCTGGGCGAGATTGATACAGAAATCCGCGCCGTAGGCTTCGGGATTGGCTTCGATGACCAGGCAGGAACCCGCCGCCGCGCAGGCATCTCCCACCTCGCGGAAAAACGGCGTGGCCTGTTTGATGGCCTGTGCATGGCTCAATTCCCCGCGCAGCCGGTTTTTCGGAGAGCCGAAGACCATCGGTCCCGCCCCTGCCCAGCCTGCGATGCGGCCGACGGCGACCAGCGTTGCCTTCAGGCGCTCGCGTGATTCCCTGCTGCCGAAGAGTTCCAGTCCTTCCGTGCCGAAAAGCAGCGCTTGAAACGAACCGACATCGAAACCCTGATCACGATACCATGCCGCGCGGTCACGCACCGACGCCTCTGTGGCTGACAGATGGCCGCCGAAAGCCCGGAGAGGCGCGACTTCGATCTGATGGAGGCCGAGGTTCTTCAGGAACGCCAGCGAGGCGGTTTCGTCTGCGGGAGGCCAGGCGATGTGCGAGAAGGAGAGGTGCATGAGGGGGGGGGGAAATTTGGCGTCTGTTCCGTGTCTATCAAATTAGGGGACATCCCCATCCCCTATTGAAAATCCACCAGGAAATCTTTCAAATCCGCCAGGACTTGTGCCTTCGAGTAAAGGTAGCCATCCGCGCCGTTCCATGCACCGGCATGGATGGATCGCATGTCGTAGCCGGCCGGAGGTGGTCCGCCGGCTCCAAGTTCCTTATCAGGGAAGAAGCTGTCCCTTATTTCCCCGGTTCCGAGAGGTTCCGTACTGATGTTCAGCACGGAGAGCCCGAGCGACCAGGCGCGGTCGATGTCGTCGGCGAGGTGGCGGAGATTATAGTATTGAAAGACTCCGCCGGGGTGGACCTTGTGGAGGTCGTTGTCGTGGAGCATGTCGAAAATCACGTTCTTCTTGAGGCCCGGACCGAAGAGGCCGGGAAGCCGCAGGATGAGGACATTTGGGAAAAGTTCACGGATCCGGTCTTCCACCAGAAGGCGGTTCAGCCCGTAGGCGTGGTGCCCGGCGCGATCGACCGGAGACTCCTCGTCCACCCCGCGTGGAACCGGATAGACGTCGATGGTGGAAATGTGGGTGAAACGTTCCGCCTTCACTTCCGCCAGGGGTTGCAGCAGTTTTTCGATTCCTGCGAGATCCTCTTCTGCATGGAGGTTCGCCCACCATTTCATTGCTTGGACACCGGAGCAAACGACGTGTTCGAAGTTTTTTCCCCGGATGGTATCGATGTCGTTCGAGCGGTAGAGTGAGTCGTAGCTCCGCCGGGCTAGCAAGTTGCTGCCCACGAATCCCGAGTGGCCTATCAGTGCAGTTGTCATTTTGAGTGGTTTTGAGAAGGAGTGCCTGGGGATTTCCAAATCTCGAACGCGACGGGTTTTCGAACAAGCGTGTAGCCTTTGTCAGCCACGAATCCGGTGGCACCGCCCGCGTTGTCGTAGATGTCGGGTTTTGAAATCACCACGTAGGAAGGTGGGGTAAGGGACGCGAGATGTTCCTTCGAAGCGTTCCGGATGTATTGGCCCGGTCCGGACTCGGTCAGATTCAGGCCGTAATAATTGGCCGCGCTTGTGTCTGCTACCCACCAGATGGTGTGGTTTTGTGCCAGCGCCTGTTTTGCGAAAGTGGCAGCGCCCCGGTAGTCATCATTGGCGAAGCGCGGGGAGAGGCGGAATTGGACGGCGGAAATCACCCATAGAGCGGCGAGGGCGCTGATCGCCAGATGTCTTGGAAAACCGGCGGAAAAGGATCCGCACAACATCAACATCAGCAACAGGCAGAAAGGCAGGACCGGAGCAAGGTGGCGGCCCCAGAAGGGAAAGCCGTTTGCGATGCCGAGGCTACAGAAGCCCAAGAAAGTCAGCAGGATCATCGCCGTCGGCGGGATCAGTTGCCGGTTCCATTTGATAAATCCGCGAATCGTAATTGCGGAAATCGCCACGAACAACGCTCCCAGTAGCCACACATGCGGCGCGAACAATTTCCACAACGACGCTTGTGCGCGAGCAGTGTCGCGTAGCTCAGTCCGGCTCGGGCCAAGCCCTTGAAAACCCAGAAGCTCGTAGAGGGCGTAAGCGACATTCGATGGCCCGAACACCCACAATTTTGCGCCGCTTGCCATCCCCTGCATCGCCTTGAGGTAAAAGACGGACAGCAGGAAAAATGGGATTGCAGCGATGATGGCGCAGCCCACGACCAAGCGATTGGGCTTCCACCGGATTGAGACGAGGTGGTAAAGAATTATTAGCCCGGAAACGGTGACCGGGATGCAGCAGAGCAGGCTCGAAGCGAAGAGCAGAAAGCAGGTGGCGAAATATCCAAGCCACGGAAGGTGGTGGTTGGGGTCGTCCAAAACCGCTGTCATCGACCACAGCAGCCCGCATCCGAGTGCCAGTTGCAGTGCGTAGGGCCGGGCTTCGTCCGCGTATTGCCAGACGAACGGGTGGAGGGCGAAAACCATTACCAGTCCGCTGATTTTCAAACGGCTGCCAGTCTTCCACAGGCAGAGGCAGGCGATCGCGAGATAAAAGAGGTTGGGAATCCTCAGGCCGATTTCGGACATCCCGAATACCTTCGCCGCAGCCCACGTGAGGAACATCGACAAAGGCATCAATCCCTCTGAAAGACCGCCGCTGCGATTGTCGTGCGCGATTTTTTCCGCGAACTGGTCAAGCGACGGTAGGCTGGCGTAGATCGCCGTCTGACCTTCGTCGATCCAGAGGCTGTCGGTGCTGATCATCCATGGGAGCAGGAGCAGCGCCGCGATCAGCCACCATGCGCCGCCTAGCCGCCGGGCGAACGAATCGGAAAGGATTTTCAAGGAACTCGGCAGCATTTCAAAACTTGCCTCAGCGGACTTTGGGATTGATCGGTCCCAGCAGGTACCACGTGTCCTGATCCTGCGGACTGTCTGCATCGAGACTCTTGCTGCGGTTGAACGAATAGACGATTTCCTTCCTCTCGCGGGCCGCCCAATCTTCGACGGTCAGGTCAAAGCGCTGGCGGATGCCGGGAGCGGTGGCGACCACAAAATTGGGAACAGGAGCGTGCGTTTGCGGGTTTTTGAGAGGGATTCCGAGTTCTGGGAGGGTTTTGGTGAAGAGAGGTTTCCATAAACCGTAGCTCGTGTCCCGGAACGCGCCGGCGTAGCCGATCACCTTCTCTCCGTCAGGAAGGTGGTCGCGCATTGGCTTGAGGTCGTCGCGAAATTTCTCCCAGACTTTATATTTTCCGAGGGCTTTCCCGACTGGGCCGACATCCTTGTATTTTTCCAGAAAGCTCAGCGGGATCAACGGTCTGGCGGGCGTCAGGATGATGATGGGAATAACGCTGGCCATCCCGAACAGGGCCAGCAGGCGCGCGCCCTTCGAGTGCATGAACCTCCTCAACGGCGCCAACCGCGAGCATGCGAACAGAAGCAGCGGCAGATAGGTGGCTGCATTGCGCGGCGTGTGGCTGCTGCCGAGCTGCATCAGAAGGACCAGCCATGCCGCGATGCCGGAGAGAAGGGCAACCGTCTGCCACGCCGCTTGGCGTGGTTTGGAGATTTTTCCCCTCATGGCAAATCCTATCAACGTGCCGGCAATCAGGAACACACCGATGGAAAAGCCAGCTCCCGCATCTCCCTCGTAGATCATGTCACCGAAGCCCAGTCCGTTGAACATCCGGTGGGATTTGCTCAGCCACTCCATAAGCCAAGGGACGCTTGACTGCATACTGACCAAGATTCGGTTGATGTGCTCGGTGCCGACGAGGACCGGCGGCTTGACCAGATCGTTGCCGGTAAGAAGCAGATTCGCCACCGCGGCGGCCACCGGATTTCCCGTTCGGAATCCCCACTGGTCACCGGGATCGCCTGTCCAGTCGCCGGTGTGGGTTTGACTGAGGTAGGCGAGTGGCAGGAACGAGACCAGCGCCATCACCATGAGGCTGCCCACAGCAGGGAGTTTGAAAAATCCGGAATTCCAGGCGGCGACGAGAAACACGATTCCCAGCGGCAGCATCAAGGGCAGGTTCGAGAGCTTGGCTCCGGTCAGCAGGGCGGCGGCAAGACCGGAAAAAACGCAAGCGAGCCGGTCCTTTCGGCGGATCGCAACACCGGCGAAGGCCAGACAGGCGACGGTGTAGGTGGTGCTGTAGCCGTCGTTGCACAAGCCGCTGCATTGCAGGGCGATGCAGTAGGCGCAAGGCAGGAGCCACATCCAGACGAGAAGCGGTTTTCTCGCCACTCCCAAGGTTCGTCCGCCGAGGTAGGTCAGCCCCGGCAGCAGCAGGAATGGCAGATAGGAGAGCAGGAAAAGGAACCGGTCGCTCTTGGTGACCAGCAGCAGCGGAATCATCTGCCACTCCAGACCGCAGGCGCTGTAGTCCAGCCTGCCATCGATGGTGCCGATCCAGTACCAATGGTTTTCCGCCAGCCAGTAGAGGCAGCGTGGCAACCGGTAAGTCACGGCGTCGAAGCTCCAGGGAACAAAAAGCAACGCGCTGGCCAGCGACAGCACCGCCACGATTTTGAAACAAAGCGAGAGCCAGCGCCTCTTGCCGCGGAAGGGTGTGCCCCCCCAACGAATCTTGCGGGCGGTGGCGGTGTGACGCCACCAGCCGATGCAGGAGGCGAACAAGATCAACGAGGCGGCGAGGTAGCCGGTTCCGTTCAACTGGTCCATCAGCGAGAGGATCCACCCGGCCGCAGTCGCCCAAGTGCTCCAGATGAGCCACAGCCCCGCCAAGCGGAGGACCAGCGGCCACGCTTCATGGGATGCTGGGCGAGACTCGCCGGGATGAGGGGAAACGTTTGGCATGGAGATCACTTGGCAGGAGTTTTTTCTCCGGGGAGGCGGCTGCCGTCGGTCAACGCTTCGATGACCGACGGGTCGCGGCTGAATTCCGTCAGCTCGATGGACTGGATCGCCGCATGGCAGCCGGGCAGCGCCATCGCGATTTCGAACGAGAAACGTGCCTGCTCGCCATGCGCCAGGATCACGGGAAACTCCCAGGTGCTTTCGGTGGGAGGGAGGGAAACGGGAATACGGGGTGCCACAAGGCCCCCTCCAAGAATTTCGCGCGCGAGCAGGTAGCGGGGCAACCTGCCCACCACCGGGATTTTGCCCAGAGGGTTCGCCACGGAATAGCGGACGCGGGCGGTATAAACGCAGGCCGCGCCGGCGTTGGCGGGCGATAGCAGGAATTTGCCGTTGGGAATTGCCGGGATGGGCTTTGACCGCGGCGGGGCGGGGGATTTGTCCGCCAGCCGCTTCCAGAAAACGTGGTAGTCTGACGACCTGACCGGAGCGTAGTTCTCGATCACGTGTTGATAAACGTCCCAGTGCCTGAGCTGGAGCCATTCTTCATATTATATTGGGAAAACGCCGGTTGCAGCGTGAGGAAAAAATCGGGATCGTATTGAGTCAGGTTTTCCAGAAACCGTTTTCTCCGGCTACCCAGAGCGTGGATGATGTAGTCAGGGCCGCCAAAAGTAGAACCTTGTTGGTCCTCAACCAGCGCCCGGTAGGTTCCCGCGACCTTCGCACCTCTGAATTTCAAGTGATTCCATGCGGCAAGGTCCGTCGCCCAGCTTTTGGACAGCACCATTCCGTCATAGGTCACGCTGCTGGATTCCCGCTGCCTTTTGCCTTGGAGGTATCGGCCCAGGCCAAGGAATCCCAGCGCGGGGAGCAAAAACAGCGCGCAGCACAGCGGGAGGGAAAGCCGCAAGGAGGTGAAGCGGCCGGACCCATGGGGATAGCGTTTGAAAAATGCCGATCCCCAGCGAAAAGCCCAGAGCATCCCGACGAGTCCCATGTTGCGCACGGAAACGCTTTGATAATGGGAA
>Ga0209512_1000708_pt1 | contig 50226 bp, 51 predicted proteins | sample frozenSSSSmetaG_FD_184142 | JGI IMG/M metagenome (GOLD analysis project Ga0209512, IMG submission 184142) | Glacier valley bacterial and archeal communities from Borup Fiord, Nunavut, Canada, to study Microbial Dark Matter (Phase II) -... | ecosystem: Environmental > Aquatic > Freshwater > Ice >...
GCAGAGGGGAATCGCGCAGGGATTCCAGCCATCCGTCCGCACGGTGGGCCGGGTTCGTGGGCGACTCTCTCGCTGGTATCGACACGATTTCGCACATTCCCGCGGTGCTCCTCCACGGGCGGCAGGAGGTGAGTTCTGCGCTCTGGACCGCGCGGGACCTGCACACGGCGTGGCCCGTGAGCCGGCCGAGGATCCTTGAGCATGAGGGTCACGGCGGGGCAGCCATGGGCGACGAGATCCGCGCAGCGATAGCGAAGCTCGGGGCGTCGCTGTGACGGGGACTCCGGTTCGCGCAGAGCACAGCGGGCGATCACGGCGCGACGCGGTCACTCGCGTAAACTCGGCGAGTGCCCCACGTTATCAAGACCCCCTACACCGTCGACGTCTACGACCTCATGCACCGCCCGGGCGAGATGCGTGAGCGATCGATCGATATCGTCGTTCCCGAGGAATTCGGCAACGCGATGATCGCTGTGAAAGCGGGCAGCGATCTGCGGGTCGATCTGCGGATGGAGTCCCTGCACGACGGTATTCTGGTGAGCGCAGACATCGACGGAACAGCCGCGGGAGAGTGCGGTCGATGCCTGATCGACATCGAACAGGCCGTCCAGGTCGAAATCCAGGAGCTTTTCGCGTATTCTTCAGACGAAGCTTTTGAATACGAGGTTCACGAGGACACCATCGATCTCGAACCCGTAGTCAGGGATGCGGTGGTGTTGTCACTCCCGTTCCAGCCGGTCTGTCAAGAAGATTGCCTCGGCCTGTGCCCGCAGTGTGGGGTGCGGCTCCTCGACAACCCGGGCCACGAACACAAGAATCCCGTCGATCCACGGTGGGCGGCCCTCGGAAGCCTGGTCGGTTTCGAAGGCAATGCAGATTCCACCACCACGAATGTGACCGACGCTGCCAGCAGCGCGGAGTAGAGAAAAGAGAAACTCATGGCCGTACCGAAGCGCAAGATGTCCCGCGCCAGCACCCGCGCCCGTCGCGCCCAGTGGAAGGCGACCCCGCCCACCCTGGTGAAGACCGTCGAGGGTGGCAAAGTCACCTACAGCCTCCCCCATCGTGCGAAGGTCGTCGAGGACTCCACCGGAGCTCCCCTGTACATGGAATACAAGGGCCGCAAGGTCGCGGACGTATAGTCCCGCAGTCGTCACCGACGATGCCGGGAACTGAGGCGACTCGAGGTGAACTCGAGGAGTTTCTCGCGGTTGATGTGAGTCCGAGGTTGTTGGAGCTCGCGTTGACCCATCGGTCGTTTGCTTACGAGCATGGCGGCCTTGCAGACAATGAGCGCCTGGAGTTTCTCGGCGACTCGATTTTGGGCCAGGCCGTGACCGTGATGCTCTACCGGGACAACCCCGCACTCGATGAGGGAGAGCTCGCCAAGCGGCGCGCAAGTCTCGTCAGCTCGGTGGCACTCGCGGAAGTGGCTCGCACGATCGGGCTCGGCCGCCACATCCGCCTCGGACGTGGCGAGGAACTCACCGGCGGCCGGGACAAGTCGTCCATCCTCGCCGATACCGTCGAAGCCGTGATCGGTGCGACCTACCTCGATGCCGGCGGCGAGGCCGCCACCGCGCTCGTGCTGCGCCTCATCGCTCCACTGATGCGCGATCCTGCTCGCTTCGGTGCTGCGATGGATCCGAAGACGAACCTGCAGGAGCTCTCCGCGCGGATGGGTCGCGGCCTTCCCCGCTACGCCGTCACCGACAGCGGGCCCGATCACTCCAAGCGCTTCCATGCGACGGTCTCCCTCGAAGGTGCCGATATTGCCGAAGGCGACGGAACGAGTAAGAAGCAGGCCGAGATGGCCGCGGCGCTCGAGGCCTGGACCATCCTGTCAACCGCTCTCTCCACACAGCGCTGAGGGTGCCAGAACTTCCCGAGGTCGAGGTGGTGCGAGCCGGTCTCGAACCAGCGGTCACCGCTGCGACGATCGACGCGGTCACCGTCTTCGAAGAGCGGTCGTTGCGCCGTCACGACGGTCCGAGCGAGGACTTCGTCGAGCGGCTGGTGGGGCGAAACATCCTCGCGGCCGTGCGCCGTGGCAAGTTCCTGTGGCTGCCGTTGTCCGGGTCGCCAGCGCGTTCTGGGTCGCCAGCGATTTTAGGATCGCCAGCGTTTTCGGGGTCGCTTGAGATTTCGGGGTCGGGCGAAGCGCTCGTCGTGCATCTCGGTATGAGCGGGCAGGTGTTGCTGCGCGATGTCGCGCAGGCGGATGACGCACTCCTGCGCATCAGGCTTGACATCACCTCCCCGGCTCACGGTCCGTTGCGCGTGGATTTCGTGGACCAGCGCATCTTCGGATCGATGGCGATCGACCGGCTGCTGCCGACCCCGGACGGTCATGCTGCGGGCTTCGGCGCCGATGCCGCGCTCATTCCGAGCCAGGTGGCGCACATCGCGCGCGATCCGCTCGATCCCGCGTTCAGCGACCGGCGCTTCTTCGACGCGCTGGCCAAGCGCCGCACCGGCATCAAGCGGGCGCTGCTCGACCAGAATCTGATCAGCGGCATCGGCAACATCTATGCGGACGAGTCCCTCTGGGCGGCCCGGGTCCACTACGACCAGCCGACGGCCACGCTCAGCAGGGCACGAGCCCGCGCGCTTCTGGCCGAGGTGCGGCTCGTGCTCGGCAGGGCGCTCGCCGAGGGCGGCACGAGCTTCGATGCGCAGTATGTGAACGTGAACGGCGCCTCCGGCTACTTCTCGAACTCGCTCAGCGCGTACGGCCAGCAGGGAAAGAACTGTCCGCGCTGCGGTCGGCTGATCATCCGCGAGTCGTTCATGAACCGCGGCTCGCACTTCTGCCCGTTCTGCCAGCGGATCCGCGCGTCCTGACAGACTTCCCGGCAGGCGGGTCACGCCCGCCGCCCCTGCATAACTCCTGCAATTTGATTAGTTGGCACTGGCCGGTGCGCGAGAACTCGCCAGTTCGTGGCCCCGCCATGGGAATTGCAGGAGTTATGCAGAGCTGAGTCGCACTATTGGGCGGCGCCGGGCGGGGCGCGGCCGCTCAGGCCGCCGGCAGTGACACCGCGAACACCGCGCCGCCGCCGGGAGCATTGCCCGCCGCGATGCTCCCGCCCAGTCGGGCGACCAGCCGCGCGGCGATCGACAGGCCGAGACCGGTGCCGACCGGGCGAATGTCCCGATACCGCGCCTGCAGCGCACCGCGATCGAAGGCCACCCTCAGGTCGTCGGGCGAGAGGCCTGGGCCCCCATCGCGCACCTCGATCACCACACCGGTGCCGAAGGTACGCGCGGCGATGGATACCGTCGATCCGGCCGGTGTCACACGCAAGGCATTCTCGACGAGCCCGTCGATGAGCTGGCGCACCCGTTGGGCGTCGCTCTCCAGGGCAAGCCCGGCCGTGCCCGGCAGCGCGTTCACCTTCACCTCGAGAGTGGCGGCCCTGCCACGCCACGCGTCGGCGGTCTGCTCGAGGATCAGTGCGACATCCACCCGCTGGCGGATGACCGCGAAATCGTCGGCTTCGAGTCGGGCGAGTTCGAGGAGGTCGGCAACGAAGCGGTCCAGTCGCGCGGTCTCGGTGACAAGGGTGGCACCGACGCCGGCAATGTCGCCCTCGTGGATGAGTCCGTCGACCATCGCCTCTCCGTAGCCGCGCACGGCGGTCAGGGGTGTGCGCAGCTCATGGGAGATCGAGAGCAGGAACTCCCGCTGGCGGCCCTCGCTGGTGCTGAGTGCGCGGTCGAGGGTGGCGAGCGCCTCGGCGACCGCGGCGACCTCTGTGGGTTGGTGCGCCTCCATCACCAGTCCGCGTTCGCCGGCCGCCATCCGCCTGGCGGTCTCCACTGTCGCGACGAGCGGTCGGGTGAGCCAGCGTGCCAGGAGGGTGCCAGCGACGATCGCCATGACGACCCCGAAAGTGAGGGCTAAAAATATCTGCTGCACGGTGCTGGCTGTCGTGGTTTCGAGATTTCCAAGCGAACGGACCAGCACAATCGCGGTACCCGAACCGGTGGCGCGTCCCTCGACGAGCATGGTCTTTCCGCGACGGCTTTCCGTCTGCGAGACCGCCTGTCCTGCCAGCAGTGTTGACACGTCGGCGGCCGTCACGAAGGCCGCGCTCGGTCCGGACACTCGCCCGTCGGCGGTGACGACAGCGACCCGCGAGTCACCGAGAGCGAGCCTCACCCGCTCGCGCAGCGATTTGAGGTCGGTGGCTGCGGGCAATCGACTCAGCAGTTGGGCCTGCGCAGCGAGTTGGGCCCGCCCCTGGCTGATCGTGGACTGCCGCACGAGCTGCACGGAGACGGCACCGGTGATGAGAACCGCGAGCACCGCGACGCTGACGGTGACGAGAGTAATCCGACCGCGCAGCGAACGGAACCAGGCGTTCATTCCGCCACCGAGTATCCGACCCCGCGGGAGGTCCGGATAAGGCTGGCGGCCCCGAGTTTCGCCCGAAGCTGGGCCACGTGTACGTCCACCGTGCGCCCGAGCCCATAGTCGGCCTGCCCCCACACACTGGACAGCAGCTGCTCACGGGTGAAGACCTGTCCGGGCGAGCTCATGAGCTTGGCGAGCAGGTCGAATTCGGTGCTGGTGAGCTCGACCGGGCGACCGGATGCCTCCACGCGTCGCCGAGCGGCATCGAGTGTCACCGTGCCGACGGCTAGCGGTGCGGCGAGAGGCGTACCGGCGTGGCGGCGCAGGATCGTCTTGATTCGCACCACGAGTTCGCGGGGAGAGAACGGTTTGGTGAGATAGTCATCGGCGCCGAGTTCCAGCCCGAGAATACGGTGGACCTCGTCGTCACGAGCGGTCACGAAGATCACCGGCGTCCAGTCATCCACGGCCCTCATCTGGCGGCAGATCTCGATGCCGTCGAGGCCTGGCAACCCCACGTCGAGCACGACCGCCACGGGGTGCAGTCGGCGGATGCTCGCCAACCCGGCAAGCCCGTCCCTCTCAACATGCACGCCGAATCCGGCCTCGCTGAGGTAGAGGCGTTGCAGGTCGGCGATGGCGCGCTCGTCTTCGACGATCACGATCAGACCCTTCGACTCGCCCATGGCACCATTCTCGCGGTAGCAGAGACCTACGGGCTGCGCCTGGGCGCCGGTCTTACGTTGCCCGAACATTCGTCGAACCGGGGCTTGACATGACCGGAGCATCCTGGGTCATGGCCGCACAACGGCGGCCCCACACAGGAGGCCAGTGATGAAAAACACGACCATGAAGACCACCACACGCTGGGCCACGGGAGTAGCAGTCGCCGCCGGGCTCGCCCTCGCGCTCGGGACCGGCGGGCTCGCCGCGAACGCGGCGCCGGCGCCGGTCGGTACCAGTTCCTCGGGCTGCTCCTTCGGCCAGCATCTCGTCTCAGCCTGGAAGACCGTGCCTGTCGAACTCCGCGCCGACCTGAAGGCCGCCAAGGCGCTGAAGTCGGGCACCGAACGCCGCGCGGCGCTGAAGAAGATCCAGGCCAGGGCGCTCGATGGCGGTTACGGCGCCGCCGTCGAAGTGCGGGCGGAGTGGCGAAAGGATCACCGCGGCGAGACACTGCGTCCCCTGCCCGACAGGCTGAAGACGGATCTCAAGACCCTCCGCTCGACGCCGAAGTCCGCAAAGGTCGCGGAGGCGGAGAAAATCGCCGACACTGCGGTGGCCGGTGGCTATGGTGCAACGATCGAGTCCTTCGCCAAGGTTGTGAAGGCGAGCCCGGACTGGAAGAACTGCACCCCGTCGGGGAGCTGACCGTCGCGAGGACCTATCTACAGCGGAGGCCCCAGTACCTTCTTCCATGCGCCCTCGTAGCCAAAGGAGACGAATCCCGCGGCTTCGTTCACGTCGAGCATGTGCCGGTTCTCCTCGGCATTGACGGTGATGATCGAGGGATGCCCGGGCGCCGTGGACTGCAGGTTGCGGATGTTCGCCACCTTCAACAGCATGCCAAGCCGGAGTCCGCGATGCTCCTTGAGCACGATCGTGTCGTTCTGGAACACCGGGCGATCCAGTTCGGCGGGAACCCCGAGTTCGGTCATCCCGGCGAGGCGAGCTGAGGGCAGGTGTTCGACCACGGAGACCACGCAGGTTTTCGGTCCTGCTTCGACACGATCCTCGTAGTCGATGAGACGCTGGCGGGTCCAGACGTCCTCCGGCTCCTCGAGGCCTCCCTTCGGGGCATCCGTGCTCATGCGCGTAAACAGCAGTGCCATGTCGTCGAGCCAGCGATCGGGAGTTCGGCCAGTCCATTGGTGCACCCGGAAGTCCGCACCAGCGCGACCGGTGGACTCGTCGAAACGGCGGTCGAGCATCGCCGTGGACACGGGGAGCGTAAGCCGTCCAGCGCGTGCCACCTGCTCGAGTCGGTAGCCGCGACCCAGCAGGAATCGCACCTCGGCATTGGCGGTGGGAACCGACCCGAAGCCGGTGGGGGACTCGAGCTTGTGGCCCTCGGCCGCGCGAGACACGGTGTAAACGACGATTTTTGGGCGCTGCTGCTCGGTGGCCAGTCGCTCGAGGTGGTTGGCGAGAGCCGTGCTGATGCCGCGATGCCGGAACTGGGAATGCACCTGCACCTCGACCCAGGCCATGTCGGTTTCGGCCGATGGGCGAGTCTCGAAGGTCGCCCGTGCCACGATTCGGTCGCCAACACGTGCTGCGAAAAGCTGTTTCGGCTCGTACTCCTGGTCGAGCCACACCGGCAGCAGCTCGGCGGGCGTCATCGAGAATTCGTCGGTGCCATAGCCGTCTACTTCGACAGCGTTGCGAACTTGCGCGGTGGCGATGAAGTCGACTGCGTCAGGATGATCGAGGTGCGGGGGTATCGCGACTCGCTCGAGGGTGGAGTCGGTCACCATCGTGGCCTCCCGTTCTACCGCCCGGGAATGGACAGCCCATCAGAGTACCGCTGGGGGCCGGAAACCAGCGTCGATCGACACCGAAGGGTTGGGACAGCAGCCGGCCTGTGTCGGCGGTGATCCGCGCGGTTTCGCCACCTTTTCGGTCTCCCCGAGATTCTTGTCATCGGCGGCGCCTGCATAATTCCTGCAGTTTCCCCGCTGGCGGCCGGGTACCCCGTGTTCTCGGGGGTGGAACGCTGTTCCATCGGCAAATTGCAGGAGTTATGCAGAGGGAGTGCACGCGGGTAGTGATTTCTCGGGGTGCAAAGTGCGTGCGGGTCGCGGTTACCGAAAGTGGCACCACCACCCCGGACACGATCAACGGACTAGACGAAGGCGCCCCACTCGCCTTCGTAACTCCTGCAGTTTTCCCCGCCGGGTACGCGCAACACCGTGTTCTCGGCAGAGTGTTCTCGCCGGTGCAAAAACTGCAGGAGTTGTGCGTACGCGGCCGGGCCAGCACGGCCGGGCCAGCACGGCCGGGCCAGCACGGCCGGGCCAGAGGCGCAGGCTGCGCCTGCCCAAGATGACCTCGTGTCTCCGGTACCGTTGAGCCAGACATCCGCAGGCCAGCAGGCGGGCGAGACAGAAGGGCGGGCCGGTGTACCTGAAGAGCCTGACTCTCAAGGGGTTCAAGTCATTCGCCCAGGCCACGACCTTCGCCTTCGAGCAGGGAGTCACCTGCGTCGTCGGGCCGAACGGCTCCGGTAAGTCCAACGTCGTCGACGCCCTTGCCTGGGTGATGGGCGAACAGGGCGCGAAGACCCTGCGCGGCGGCAAGATGGAAGACGTAATCTTCGCCGGAACGGCGACGAAAGGCCCGCTCGGGCGCGCCGAGGTGATCCTCACGATCGATAATTCGGATGGCGCGCTGCCCATCGACTACGCAGAGGTCACGATCAGTCGCACGCTCTTCCGCAACGGTGGAAGCGAGTACGCCATCAACGGCGACACCTGCCGGCTGCTCGATGTGCAGGAGCTGCTGAGCGATTCCGGTCTTGGGCGGGAGATGCACGTGATCGTCGGCCAGGGGCAGCTCGACGCCGTCCTTCACGCGAGCCCCGAGGAGCGACGCGGCTTCATCGAGGAGGCCGCGGGCATCCTCAAGCACCGCCGCCGCAAAGAGAAGACCATCCGCAAGCTCGATGCCATGCAGGCCAACCTCACCCGGCTGAGTGACCTCGCCGGGGAGATCCGTCGCCAGCTCAAGCCGCTCGGTCATCAGGCCGAAATCGCCAAGGAGGCCCAGTCGATCGCGTCGACCGTGCGCGATTCGCGTGCCCGACTGCTTGCTGACGAGGTCGTGACCCTGCGCACCGCCATCACGGCGTCGACCCGCAGCGAAAGCGAGCGCAAGACCCAGCGCATCGTGCTTCAGGAGCAACTCGACCAGGCGAAGCTGCGCGAGCACCGTATCGCACAGTCGCAGGAGGGGGACGCGGTGGATGTCACCCGCCGCACCGCCTTCGATCTCGAGTCTGTGCAGGAACGCCTGCGCAACCTCTACTCACTCGCCAACCAGCGTCTCTTGCTGCTGGGCCAGCAGGCCGAGGGGTCGGACGCCGCGCAGGGTGTCACCCGGCAGATGGTCTCCGATGCCGAGGATGAGGTCGAGCGCATCGTCGCGACGATCGCGGATGCCGAAGCGGCCTGGCAGGAGACGCAGGCGTCGACCGCGGTGGCGCGCGCCAACCTCGACGGGCTCGACGAGCAGATCGCGTACCAGTCCTCGCTCATCTCGCGCCACGACCTCGAGATCTCCAAACTCACCGGCCAGAAAGACAGCGCCGCATCCCGGCTCGCCGCGGTGCGCGGTGAGGTGTTGCGCCAGCAGATTGCGCTGGATGCCGCGCGCGACCGCCGCGATTCGGCCCAGGTCATGTTCGTGGAGCTCGAGGCCGAAGCGGCGCTGACGGACACGGGCGAGACAGATCTCGACGCCGACTACGAGACCGCGCAGGCCGAGTTCGTGGATGCCGAAGCCGAAATCGACCGTTTGCGTGAAGCCCTGCACGGCAACGAGCGCGAGCGCGATGCCCTCGCCGCACGTGTCAGCGCCCTGTCATCTGCGATGGACCAAAAGGACGGCTCGAGCGCACTTGTCGCCGCACGGCTCGACGGCATCCAGGGGCTCGTCGCCGAGCACGTGCAGGTGCTGCCCGGCTACGAGGCTGCCATCGCCGCTGCTCTCGGATCACTCGCCGACGCGGTGATCGCCGACAGCAGAGATGCCGCGTTCGCCGCGCTGGAGCACTCCGCGAAACACGACCTCGGTCGGGTCGAGGTGGTACTGAGCGAGTCGAACGCCACTGTCGTCGGCGCGCATGACCTCGGGGATGGGATCGTCACCGCCGGAAGCGTCGTCACCGCACCCGGTGGAGTGAAGCTTCTGCTCAGCGGCGTGCTCGTCGCCGACGACCTGCCCACCGCGCGAGCAGCGTGGGCGCGGCTCGACGAGGTGGTCGGAACGACAATCATCACGAAGGCCGGGGATGTGCTCTCCGAGTTCGTGCTGCGCGGGGGATCCGGCGCTAAGCGCTCGCGCCTCGAGCTGGTGGCCGATAGGGATGCCGCGAAGCACCGACTCGACGAGGTCGCGTCTCTGATCGACCGGGCGCGATTCGCGCTCGCCGAGCAGCGTGGACGCCTCGGGGTCGCGAAGGAGCAGTCCACCCGGGCGCTCGCCGCGCTTCGCCAGTTCGACTCCCAGCTCGCCACCCGGGCCGAGAAGCTCAACCGCGTGCGCGTGCAGGTGGAGGCGGCAGCGGCTGAGGCCGAGCGTCTCGAACGCGGGCTCGCCCTCGCCGCGGACTCCGTGGCGGATGCGACCTCCGCCGCTGAACGCGCCGCCCAGGAACTCGGCACTTTCGTCTCCCGCCCGCGTCCGATCCTCGATGTCGCCGCTCGCGAGGGGGTGCTCACCGACCTCGACGAGGCCCGTGAGCGCGAAGTCGAGGCCAGGCTGAAGGTGGAGACCGCGCGAGAACGCGCCCGAGCGGAGCAGCTGCGCGCCGTGCAGCTCCAGCGCCGGATGAGGGCCGAGCGCGAGGCGGCCGATGAGGCGGCCCGGCGCGCAGTGATCCGGCGGCGGCAGGTGGCATCCGCCCAGACGGTGATCGGCGCTCTTCCGGCAGTCCTGGATGCGGTGGACCGTTCGGTGTCTGAGGCCCGGGTGCAGCTGGCTTCTCGTGAGCGCGAGCGTGCGGCCCAGAATGAGGAGCTTGCCGAGCTGCGCCGCGGAGAGAACACGCTGCGCGAACGGCTCACGTCGATCAGCGACGATGTTCACGGGCTCGAGATGCAGGTCTACGAGAAGAAGCTGCACCTGTCGAGGCTGCTCGAGCGCGCGGGCGAGGAGCTCGGTCTCGTGGAAGACGTGCTTGTGGCCGAGTACGGGCCCCAGGAGCTTGTGCCGCTCGATGGCGCTGGTCGACCGGCCGACGCGGGTCTCGATACGGTCGAGGAGCGACCCACTCGACCAACGGACGAGTCGTCAGGGGCGGCCGCAGACAGTGCGGGCATCGTGTTCGTGCGGGCCGAGCAGGAGGCGCGCCTCGCGAAGGCCGAGCGCAAGCTCGCGCAGCTCGGCCGGGTCAATCCGCTCGCTCTCGAGGAATTCGCCGCGCTCGAGCAGCGTCACAGGTTCCTCACCGAGCAGCTCACCGACCTCACGTCCACCCGCACCGACCTGCTCACGATCATCGGCGAGATCGACGAGAAGATGGAGGACATCTTCTCGAGCGCTTTCGAAGACACCCGGGAGGCCTTCAATACGGTCTTCCCGATCCTCTTCCCGGGTGGCACGGGCAGCATCTTCCTCACCGATCCCGACAGTATGCTGACAACCGGCATCGAGGTCACGGTCCGGCCCGCCGGGAAGAAGATCGAACGACTGTCGCTGCTGAGCGGCGGAGAGCGGTCCCTGGCCGCCGTCGCGTTGCTTATCGCTATCTTCAAGGCTCGTCCGAGCCCGTTCTACATCATGGATGAGGTCGAGGCGGCACTCGATGACGCCAACCTGGGTCGCCTGCTGCAGATCTTCGAAGACCTGCGCCAGACCTCACAGCTCATCGTCATCACCCACCAGAAGCGCACGATGGAGATCGCGGATGCGCTGTACGGCGTCAGCATGCGCGCCGATGGCATCAGCGCGGTCGTCGGGCAGCGCGTGAAGGCGGAGTCTTCCGCCTGACCCGCGAGGTTGTTGGACCGCGTCCATTAAGTGCCTAAGCTTGTTCCATGGTCGATATCATCGTCGCCGGACTCGCACCGGACCTCCTGCCCTATCCCGAGGCGCTCGCTCTGCAGCGCAGCATCCACTCCGAAGTGGTGGAGGGAACTCGCGCCGACACGATGCTGCTTCTCGAGCATCCGTCCGTCTACACCGCCGGCACCCGCACCGAGGCCAGTGAGCGGCCGGATGACGGCTCCCCGGTCATCGACGTCGACCGCGGTGGCAAGATCACCTGGCACGGCCCCGGGCAGCTGGTGGGGTACCCGATTCTGCGCCTGCACAACCCCGTCGATGTCGTGGCCTATGTTCGCCGGCTCGAGGAGTTGCTCATCGATGTGATCGCCCACTTCGGCGTGACCGGAGTGCGGGTGGCCGGCCGGTCGGGAGTCTGGATCATCGACGGAGCACGCGAGGAGAAGATCGCGGCCATCGGCATCCGGGTTGCCGGCGGCGTCACCATGCACGGATTCGCGCTCAACTGCAGCAACTCCCTCGATGCCTACGCGCACATCGTGGCCTGCGGCATCCGTGATGCGGGAGTCACCACGATCAGCCGCGAGGCGGGCAGGGATGTCACCCCCGCCGATGCCGCCGCGGTCGTGGCCGAGCGGTTCGATGCGCTCGTGGCCGAGAAAGTAACGGTGTCCGCATGACCGCGGCACCGGACGGACGGCGGATGCTGCGCCTCGAGGTCCGCAACGCCGAGACGCCGATCGAGCGGAAGCCCTCGTGGATCAAGACGGTCGCGCACCAGGGTCCGGAGTACCTCGAATTGCAGAAGCTCGTGAAGGACGAAGGCCTGCACACCGTGTGCCAGGAGGCCGGATGCCCCAACATCTACGAGTGCTGGGAAGACCGCGAGGCTACCTTCCTCATCGGCGGGTCACAGTGCACCCGCCGGTGCGACTTCTGCCAGATCGACACCGGCAAGCCCGCCGACTACGACACGGACGAGCCGCGCCGGGTCGCCGACTCGGTGCTGAGCATGCGACTGCGTTACGCGACCGTCACGGGTGTGGCACGCGATGACCTCCCCGACGAGGGTGCCTGGCTGCACGCGGAGACCGTCCGCCGCATCCATGCGGTGAACCCCGGAACCGGTGTCGAGATCCTCGCCACCGACTTTTCCGGCAATCCCGACCTGCTGGCCGAGGTATTCTCCTCTCGTCCGGAGGTTTTCGCCCACAACGTCGAGACGGTGCCGAGGCTGTTCAAGCGCATCCGTCCCGCGTTCCGCTACGAGCGCTCACTCGGGGTCATCACGAGCGCGCGCGAGGCCGGACTCATCACCAAGTCAAACCTGATTCTCGGCATGGGGGAGGAGCGCGTAGAGATCAGCCAGGCGCTGCAGGACCTGCACGATGCCGGCACTGACATCATCACCGTCACCCAGTACCTGCGGCCGACGGCCAGGCATCTTCCGGTGGCGCGCTATCTTCCGCCGCAAGAGTTCATCGAGATCAAGGAGGAAGCCGAGGAGATCGGATTCCTCGGGGTGCTTGCCGGGCCGCTCGTGCGGTCGTCCTACCGGGCGGGACGCCTGTGGGCGCAGTCGATGAAGCGAAAGGGCCTCGCGCTGCCTGACGAGCTCGCGCACCTCGCCAACACCGAGTTGGGGTTCGCGCAGGCGGTCTGAGCCAGAGCTCAGGCGATGACGAGTGCCTCGTCGTTGACGGTGTGCACGCGCCATCCTTCGCCCATCCGGTCGAAGGTGGCGGTGGAGCCGTTTTCGATCGGGGGGAGCTTCTGCCCGGCCAGGGCGCCGAGCGTATAGCGGATGATCGTGCCGTGGCAGACGATCACCACGTTGGCGTCGCCGTAATCGTCCGCGATGCGATCGAGGGCGGCGATGCCGCGGGAAACGACCGAGTCGAGGCTTTCCAGTCCGGGATAGTCGTGGTGCGGCCAGCGGGCCGCGATATCTTCCGCGGTCGCTCCTTCGCCATCTCCATAGTGGCGTTCGACGAGTTCGTCATAGCTGCGTCCGAGCGTGATTCCGAGGCCGTCGGCGATGATCTGGGCCGTCTCGCGGGCGCGACTGAGCGGCGAGCTCACCACGGCATCCCAGCGCGTGCCGGAGAGCACGCCGACGGCGTCCCGCGCCTGCTGCCGCCCGGTGTCGTTCAGCGGGATATCGGAGGAACCCTGTAGCCGAAGCTGTCGATTCCACTCGGTCTGGCCATGGCGGATGAAGGCGAAAGTCACTCCCCTAGTCTGCCCTGCCCCGCAGTGGGGTTCGCTGTGCCCGCTATGGCCGGACTGCGAAGACCAGCTGGTCGAGCGCCGGTGTCTCGTGAGAGCGCGTACCGAGGGCGGCCCGCAGCTCGGAGACGCGGAGGTGCAACTCATCAGCCGTGCTTCGGGCATGGGCACCGAACCAGAGCTCGCCCCGTTGGTCGCGCAGCACCCGGCGCCAGTGGGCGAGAAGGACGAGCGTCGGCACGTCCCGGTAGGCGATCTGGAGGTTTTCAGGAATCTCGGTGTCGCCGTGATGCCGCAGCCCGGTGAATGCCTCCCGTATGGCGGCGACCATCAGTCGAAGAGTGCCGGTATCCGCCGAAAGCCGCCCGGTGTCGCCACCCGCTCGCTCGAGCGCACAGGCGATCGGCACGACGAACGCGTCGTGAGCGAGCATCCAATCGTGAATGTTGGCGCTGATGACCGTGGGGAAACCGGCGATGCTCAACTCCGTTTGAATTCGGCGGATACGCGCGGTCATCGCACCGTTCGGCTCGCTCAAGACTGTTTTGTGCCGCCCGATCTGGGCGTAGCGGGTGGTCGATCCCTCCTGAACCCCGCTGATTGAGGGAAATCCGAACAGCGCCCGCGGACCGAGGGTGTCGGCGAGCTGCGACCGGAAGGGGGCGAGGTCTCCGAGGAAGAGAACATCCGAACTGTCAGTCATGCCGCCGAGCAGGGGGAGCGTGTCGAGCAGCTGCTTTGCTCGGACCGCCACCACGACGAGATCGAAGGTGTCGGTGACGCTGAGCACGTCGGTGGCTCGAACGTCGAAGCTGGTGCGCGTTTCCACCAGCGGTTCCTCGAGCATCAGTCCCTCCGCCCGCAGCACGGCCAGGCGGGCGTTTCGCGCCTGGAGCGTCACCTCGTTGCCGACTTGAAGCAGCCGGCCGGCGTACGCGCTTCCGATCACGCCAGCACCGAATGCCAGGACTCGCAACCGTGATCTCCTTTCGGCGCGGGAGGGGGTATCCCCGTGCTTACCCAACCACATCCCCAGTGGCGACGCCACGCCATGCCTCGTCGTGCGCGTGCCGTTTCGCCTGCGTCCGCGCGCGTGTCGATCGGGATGCGCTCACGCTCTTCTGGCCGGTCGGTAGCATGGCTTCATGGCTTCTCCCTGGTCCCTGTCGGGCGCGCTCAAGGGCATGTTCGCCCGCAAGACCATTGACGACGAGACCTGGGACGACCTCGAAGACGCGCTGATCACCGCCGATTTCGGCATGGATCTCACCGAGGCGATCATTGAAGAGCTGCGTGCGAGCGTCAAGCGATTCAACACGACCGACCCGGTGGACCTCAAGCGGATGCTTCGCGAGACCCTCGAGGAACGCCTCGCCCGACTCAACCCCACCCTCACGCTCAGCGCCCGTCCCGCCGTGGTGCTCGTCGTCGGTGTCAACGGCGTCGGTAAGACCACCACCATCGGCAAGTTCGCGAAGTTCCTCGGCGGTTACGGCCGCAGCGTGATCGTCGGCGCCGCAGACACCTTCCGGGCGGCGGCGGTCGAGCAACTCGCCACCTGGGCAGAGCGCGGCGGCGCAGCCATCCAGCGCCCCCAGCAGCAGGGACAGGATCCGGCGTCTGTCGCGTTCCAGACCGTGGAGCGCGCGCAGCGTGAGGGCATCGACATCGTGCTGATCGACACGGCCGGCCGCCTCCAGACCAAGAGCGGGCTCATGGATGAGCTCACGAAGATCCGTCGCGTGATCGAGAAACAGACCGAGATCGCCGAGGTGCTGTTGGTGCTGGATGCCACCACCGGGCAGAATGGGCTCGCCCAGGCCGAGGCATTCATTCAGCATGCCGGGGTCACCGGGCTGGTGCTCACCAAGCTCGACGGCTCGGCCAAGGGCGGTTTCGTGCTCTCGGTGCAGGAAAAGACGGGCATTCCGATCAAACTCGTCGGGCAGGGCGAAGGTATTGGCGACCTCACCGGCTTCACCCCGCACGTGTTCGTGCAGAACCTGATCGGATCATGAACGTGTCCACCATCGAAACTCCGTCGGAGCGGGCCTACAGTCGGGTGGCTCTGGTCTCTCTCACCCTCGCTGTTGTGGGTGTCGGCCTCGGTATCTGGGGTTTCGTTAGCGGCATCGACGCGACGCTCAACGGAGCCGGTACCATCGGCACGAGCATTGTGATCTTTTACGTGGGATCGGCCGTGCTCTTCGTGGCCCTCGTTCTCGCGATCGTCGGTCTCGTGCGCTCACAGGCCAAGACGGTGCCAACGGTAGCGCTCGCTGTGTGTCTGATCCCGATCGCCGCGATCATCGTGATCGCGTTGGCGTACCGGCGCTAGATGCGTCTGGTCGCGGTCCAGCTCATGACAAGCATCGGGACAGTTTCCCAGTGGTCGGAGGATGAAGGCTGGGGTGTGATTTCCTCGTCTGACACTCCTGGAGGGTGTTGGGCGCATTTTTCCCAGCTGGAGCTGCCGGGTTACCGCAGCCTCGAAGCCGGTGAAATTGTGGAGTTCGAGTGGGAACAGGTGGGACAGGACGGCTTTGCCTATCGCGCTGTGCAGGTGCATCCAAAACGTCCACGCACCGGTGTGAACGCAGCGGAGACCGGAACGGCGATGACCGCGTATCGCAGCTACCTGACAATTACGCCCGATGAGGGCACCTGATATTTGTCACCGGCGTGGCAGCTGCAGCCGGGCATACGCCGTACGCACCCCGTATCCGGCGAGGATCGGGTCGGCGGCGAAGAAGCGACCGGCGTGATGCTGCCCACCGCTCTTGCATAACTCCTGCTGGAAGCCTCACGTGCGGTCGGCCGCCCCCCGCGTGCGGTCGACCGGGTCTCCTGCTGCCGTTACAGCAGGAGTTATGCCAGGAGGTACAGCGCGGCTCTCGGGCCCTTACCCGTCCCGCAGCGGAGACGCCTACCGGCGATGGTCGCGCGGAGGCGCCCCCAACTGGGCCGATAGCTCCGCCGCGACCCGGGCGGTGAGCACGCCGGCCTCATCGAGGTGCCCCCCGAGTCGAGGCTTGGGGGCGCTCACGTTGATCGCAGCGATGATCGTGCCGCGAAAATCGAAGACGGGAGCGGAGACACCGACGACGCCCTTCTCGAACTCTTCGTCCACGATCGCGTACCCGCGTCGACGGATGAGGGAGACCTCTGTCCACAGGCTCTCGAAATCGATGACGAGCGGCACAACGTCCGTGAGTGTGGCGGATGTCACCCCCGCGATCTGCAGCAGCGGAGTCACCGGGCTCGTGACCGGGTCGTCATGGCCATGCAGCGCGTACCAACCCCGCAGATCGTGCTCTGCCCAGTCGCTCACGAGCACTCGACCCGACGAGGTCTGCCACGCGGCCGTGCTCACTCCTTCCCATCCGAGACCGCGAAAAGCGAACTCGCTCAGTTCGCTGGCAAGGGTGAGTACATTGCCGCCGCGCAGCACGCAGAGGTGAGTTGTCTCGTGTGTGGCCGTGACGACCCGGCGCAGGAAGGGAGCGGATGCCCTCACCAGACGCGACTCGAGCGTGCGGGCCGCGAGGGCGTAGAGCTGGTAGCCCAGGCGATAGCTCTGGGTGACCGCATCGCGGGAGACGAGGCCGGCATCAGCCAGAGTTGCGAGAGTGCGGGAGACTCCGCCCTTGTCGCGACCGGCGAGTTCTGCGACGCGCACGACGCCGAGACCGCCCGCAGATTCCGATTCGGGCGATCCGAGGATCTCGAGCAGTTCGAGGTCCCGTCGGAGCCCGGAAGAGTTGCGTCTCGGCGCCGCAGATGAGCTCACTTCGGCTGGATTCATGGCCCCACCATAAAACATGGTTGCCATTTGCACAACTGTAGTTGTGCAAATAGAAACTGCCACCTAGTGTTCTGACATCAGCCACAGCTCACCCGGGTCGTGGCAACTCAATGAAGAGTGAGGTGGAAGCATCCGTGCCCGAGTTTGACTTCAGTCGCCTGCTGCATTTCTGGGATACCCGCGCACCCGACATCCTCGGCCTTGTGGTCGAACATATCTCGGTCGTCGCCGTCTCGTTGCTGATCGCGACGATTATCGGAGTGGGAATCGGCACGCTGGTCTGGGACCGCCCGATGTCCCGTTCCATTGTGATCACCGCCGCCGCCGTTGCCCTGACCATTCCGTCGCTGGCTTTGCTCGCCTTGCTCATCCCCGCCTTCGGTCTCGGTTGGACTCCCACCATCATCGCCCTGGTCGTGTACTCGCTGCTTCCGATTGTGCGCAACACCGTAGTCGGCCTCCGAGAGGTGACGCCGGCAGTCATGGAATCGGCAACAGGCATGGGGATGAACCGATTCTCGGTGCTTCTGAAGGTGCAGTTGCCCATAGCCTGGCCGATCATTCTTACTGGAATACGCGTTGCAGCGCAGCTGACCATCGGAATCGCCGCGATCGCGGCATATGTGGCTGGACCGGGACTCGGCACCTACATCTTCCAGGGTCTCTCGTCTCTCGGCTCAGTCAATGCACTCAATTTCGCCCTCACGGGAACTCTCGGCGTCGTGCTTCTCGCGCTCATCGTCGACGCGCTCTTCGTTGCCATCACCCGCTACTCCACGTCAAGGGGACTCCGTGCCTAAAACACCAGATACTGCGATCCTCCAGATCGCCCGCAATACCAGCGGTGCCCGCATCGTGCTCGACCAGGTGACCAAGAGCTACGCCAATCAGCCGGTATCGGCGGTGGAGAACTTCTCGATGACCGCTGAGCCGGGAGAGCTCATCATGTTCGTCGGTCCGAGTGGCTGCGGTAAGACCACCACTATGAAGATGATCAACCGCATCATCGAGCCGACGAGCGGGTCCATCTCGATCGACGGGCGCGACGTGCTCTCCCTTGACCCACACGAGCTGCGACGCCACATCGGCTACGTGATCCAGCAAATCGGGCTATTCCCGCACATGACCATTGCCGAGAACATCGCCGTAGTACCGAAATTGCTCGGCTGGAGCAAAGCAAAGATCGGCGAGCGAATCGACGAGTTGCTCACCACCGTAGAGCTCGACCCGAAGCTTTTCGCGCACCGCTATCCGAAGCAGCTTTCGGGTGGCCAGCAGCAGCGCGTCGGCGTAGCCCGGGCACTTGCCGCTGACCCGCCGGTAATGCTCATGGACGAGCCATTCGGAGCGACCGACCCGATCACCCGCGAGAAACTCCAGGCCGAATTCCTGCGATTGCAGGAGACCCTTGGCAAGACCATCATCTTCGTCACCCACGACTTCGATGAGGCCGTGCGCCTCGGCGATCGCATTGCGGTACTCAGCGACCGCAGCCAGATCGAGCAGTTCGACACTCCGGCCAACATCCTCGCGTCTCCTGCTAACGACTATGTCGCTTCCTTCATCGGGCACGGAGCAGCGATCAAGCGGCTCACGCTCATCCCGGTGACTGAAGCGCGACTCGGCCCGGCCAGCGAGTCCTCCGGCGGATCCATCACGGTGCGGGCCACGGATAGCCTGCGCGATGCTCTCGACTCACTCGTTCTCAGCGGACTACCCGCACTCACCGTGCTCGACTTCGACGGTGTCGCGATCGGCTCGATCAGCATGGAGCGGATCTCGGCTGTGCTCGGCGCGGAAGTTCCGCCCGTGCCAACCAGCGTCCCGCTGATACCGGAAAACCGACTATGACTGACACCTCCCTCCGAACTCCGTCGATCAGCAACGCGGATGGCACCGATCGTGGGCGTTTCTTCACGCCCCGCCGGTTCATCACCCCGCTGATTGTGCTCGTGGTCCTCGCGGTGCTTTTCCTGTGGCTTTCGAGCATTCACCTCGACTCCATCGAGAAGCGCACCCTCAATATCGACTACATTGTCAACCGCACGCGCGAGCACCTCGGGCTCTCCATCGTGGCATCCGCTCTCGTTGCGATACTCGCCATCCCCACTGGAATCGCGCTCAGTCGCACGAGGTCACGGGTCGTCCGCGGTATCGTGCTCGGAGTTGCGAACGTCGGCCAGGCGACACCGGCAATCGGTGTGATCATCCTGCTGGCGATCGTCTGGCAGATCGGGTACACCACCGCCCTTGTTGCCCTCGTGATCTATTCCTTTCTGCCCGTGCTGCGCAACACCCTCATCGGTCTTCAGCAGGTCGACGAGAACGTGCGTGAATCCGCACGCGGAATGGGGATGACGCCCAACCAGGTTCTGTTCCGAGTGGAGCTGCCGCTTGCAGTACCGGTGATTCTGGCGGGGCTGCGCACCTCGCTTGTCTTCGCGGTTGGTGTGGCGACGGTAGCGACCTTCATCAACGCGGGTGGCCTCGGAGACATGATCGTCAACGGCCTCAAGCTGCAGCGCTACCCCGTGCTCATCACCGGGGCAGTGCTCGTGGCCTGCATCGCGCTACTCATCGACTGGGTGGCAGGCCTGGCCGAAGACCGACTGCGCCCGCGCGGCACCTGACTATTCCCTTCCCGTCATCCGACACAGCACCCACACAGAAAGCACAAGGAGAAGTCAATGAACAAACGCACCATTACCCTGATGGCGGTAGCCGCCGCAGGCGTCCTCGCGCTCAGCGCATGTTCCTCAGGCACCGGAAGCACGACACCGACGTCGGGCGCCGCAGCCAAGGGCGGCACCGAGGTGAAGGGTCTCACCGGCGTCATCGGGGCTAAGGACTTCGCGGAGCAATATATCCTCGCCTACCTCACCAGCGATCTCCTGAATGCCCACGGTGCGACGACGACGGCCAACATCAAGGTCGTCGGCTCGGCCAACGTGCGCGCAGCACTCGAGAGCGACAACTTCATGGGCTACTGGGAGTACACCGGCACCTCATGGGTCACCTACAACAAGAACACCGCTCCGGTGAAGGGTGAGGCTGCCCAGTTCGCGGCAACCAAGGCGGCGGATGCCAAAAAGGGTATCGCCTGGCTCGACCCTGCACCGCTGAACAACACCTATGCGTTCGCGATCCGTTCGGATAAGGCAAAGTCGCTCGGTGTCACCTCGCTCAGCGACATCGCGAAGCTTCCCGTGAAGGAGCAGACGTTCTGCATCGAGAGCGAATTCTCCACCCGAGATGACGGCTGGCCCGGACTCAAGAAGGCCTACGGCATCACGGTTCCCGACTCCAACGTGAAGCTGCTGGACACCGGTGTGATTTACACCGAAACCAAGAAGGGTACGACCTGCAACTTCGGCGAGGTCTTCCAGACTGACGGTCGGATCAAGGCACTCGATCTCACTGTCATGAAAGACGACAAGGAGTTCTTCCCCGTCTACCAGGGTGCTTTCACAGTGAAGCAGACCACTCTCGATAAGTACCCGGGTATCGCCAAGGTCATGGCGCTCATGGCAGGAAAGCTCACCACTGCCCAGATGCAGACGCTCAACGCGAAGGCTGATGTCGACGGAGACGACCCGAAGACCATCGCCCACGACTGGCTCGTGTCGCAGGGACTGATCTAAATGACCCAGGCCCTTCAGATCGGCGAAAGCTTTGTCGGCGACGGCGTCAATGCCGCTCACGTCAACACCGTTTTCGGCCACCGCGAGGGGCCGGCTGGGGTGGCGTGGGCTTCGGCCCTCGCCACCCCCAGCCAGGGGCACGTGCCCTTCGTCACCGTGCTGCGGCCCTCGCTGCCGGTGAAACCGCTTACCCTGTTCGTGACCAAGTCAGCCCCGGCGGGCGACGAACACGGGCTGCTTATCTGGGGACCGGCGCAGGCTGGCATCGCCGCCGGCGTCGCGGATGCGCTCGCCGACGGCGTAATCTCCCGAGAACAGGCAGACTCCCACGTGATCATCGCTGCGGTCTGGGTGAACCCGGGGGCGGATGACGCGGAGGCCGTCTTTGCCAATAACCGGCACTCGGTGCGCACCGCGCTCGAGAACGGAGCGCTCTCGCTGCCGAACACGGATGACGTGATCGCGGCAAGGCATTCCCCGACCAACCCCTTTTTCACCCCCCGGGTCCAGTCCGATTCCCTAGCCCAGCCCCTCGATTCCGGAAGTCCAGTATGAAAATCACAGCCATCCGCCTCACGCGAATGACTCTGCCGCTCGACCCTCCGTTCAGCGCGGCCTGGGATCCGAATCCGCGGCGGGACTTCCCCGCCACCCTCGTCACGGTGGAGACAGATGCGGGAATCGTCGGTGTCGGCTCTGGCGACACGATGGACGGGTTCGAAGCCTATGAACACCTCTTCCTCGGCACTGACCCGCTTCAGATCCTGAACCAGGTGCGGCGAATCGAGACCATCAACTTCCACGGTGGGCGGTACTGGCCCCTCGAAGCGGCGCTCTGGGACATCGTCGGACAGGTCGCCGACCTGCCGGTGAGTGTGCTGTTCGGTGGTGCCCGAGATCGGCTGCCCGCCTACGCATCCTGTGGCGAGCTGAAAGCGCCAGAGGCGCGCGCCCAGTCCGCCCTCGCCGCCAAGGCTCGCGGATTCCGCGCCATGAAGATTCGCGTCTCCCGCGACGATGTGGCCGGCGGTATCGCCGCTGTTCGCGCGACCCGTGAGGCGGTCGGCGACGACTTCGAGCTGATGGTGGACCTCAATCAGATGTGGCGCATGAGCGGCGACATCGAACCCGCACTCTCCCTCGCCCGCGTGCAGAAGATCGCCGAAGAGCTGCAGGAGCTCAATGTGCTCTGGCTCGAGGAGCCGCTGCCGCAGGCCGACGTGGTCGGTGCGCGCCGGGTACGCGCCCAGACCGGCATCCAGATCGCGGGGGGCGAGATGGTGCGCAGCATGGCGGAGCTCGCCGGGCTGATCGAAGCCGACGCCTACGACATCTACCAGCCGGATGTCGTGCTCGCGGTCGGCATGTACCGCGCCCGGCAGGTGGCTGAGTCCGCCAACCTGCGCCACCGGCTGTTCACCCCGCACACCTGGAGTAACGGCCTCGGGCTGCTCGCCAACCTGCATGTCGCCGCGGGGGTGGACGCTGGACCCTACCTCGAATTCCCCTACGACCCGCCCGGGTGGACTCCCGAGCGTCGCGATTTCTTCATGCGGCCGATCGACATCGATGACACCGGATGCCTCGTGGTGCCATCGACTCCCGGACTCGGTGCCACGATCGACTGGGATGCCGTGAAGAGGTTCAGCGTATGACCAACTGGGCGGCCCGCGCGGCCGAGCTCACGCCCGAGACCCGCCTGTTCATCGACGGTGAGTTTCGACCTGCCCTCGATGGCGCAACATTCGATACGATCGCGCCGCGCGACGGCAGCCTGATCGCCGCCGTCAGTGCGGCCGGCGCAGCGGATGTCGACCTCGCCGTGCGCGCCGCCAGTCGTGCCTTCGAGTCGGGCGTCTGGTCTCGCGCCGACCGCCGGGAGCGGGCCCGCGTGCTGCTGCGGCTCAGCGAACTCATGGTCGAGGACCTCGACGAGCTTGCACTGCTCGAGTCACTGGACTCCGGGCATCCGATCGGCGATGCTCGCCGCGTGGATGTACCGAACGCGGCCCGCACGATGCGGTGGTACGCCGAGGCCATCGACAAGATCTACGACGAGATCGCTCCGGCGCCGGAGAGTGCCCTCGCGCTGGTCACCCGGGAGCCGCTCGGCGTAGTCGGCGCGGTGGTGCCCTGGAACTATCCACTCATCATCACCGCCTGGAAGATCGCCCCGGCGCTCGCTGCGGGAAACTCCGTGGTGTTGAAGCCCGCCGAGCTCACGAGTCTCTCCGCGCTGCGTCTCGCCGAGCTCGCCGCCCGCGCTGGACTTCCGGCCGGAGTGCTGAACGTGGTTCCCGGGCTCGGAGCGGTCGCTGGCGAGGCGCTGGGGCGGCATCCCCAGGTCGACAAGGTCACCTTCACCGGTTCGCCCGCGGTCGGCCGCAGGTTCCTCAGCTATGCGGGCGAGTCGAACGGCAAGCAGGTTGCACTCGAGCTCGGCGGCAAGTCGCCGCAGGTGGTGCTGGCGGATGTCGAGGACGTCGCCGCCTGTGCCTCCGCGGTCGCGTGGGGCATCTTCTACAATGCCGGGCAGACCTGCCACGGAGGCAGCCGCCTGATCGTGGACGAGCGCGTGCACGATGAGCTTGTGGCCGAGGTGATCGCCGTGGGTGCCTCGATGGTGCTCGGCGACCCCCTCGACGAATCAACGCAGATCGGCTCGATCGCCAGCGCGGTGCAGCTCGATCGGGTGCTTTCCTACATCGGCGTCGCCCGCGACGAGGGGATCACCGTTCACGGTGGGGGCCGAGTACGCCCCGAAGGACTCGCTGAGGGGTTCTACGTGCAGCCGACGGTGTTCACCGGAGTCGACAACGCCGGGCGCATCGGCCAGGAGGAGATCTTCGGACCGGCCCTCTCGGTGTCGACAGTGCGTGGGGCGGCCGACGCCGTGCGCGTCGCCAACGACAGCGCTTACGGGCTTGCGGCCAGCGTCTGGACGAGGGATGTCACAACGGCACACCGGGTGGCGCGCGAATTGCGTGCCGGCACGGTCTGGATCAACACCTACGACGTCGCCGACGTCATCACACCGTTCGGCGGGTTCAAGAGTTCGGGCAGCGGACGCGATCGCTCGCTGCACGCCTTCGACTCGTACACGGCCCTGAAAACCACCTGGATCAACCTGGGCAATGCGCCCCTGACCAACGATTGAGAACGCACGAAAACATGAGCACCACTTCACCGACACGCGTCGGCTTCATCGGCCTTGGCAACATGGGCTCCGGAATGACTCGCAACCTGCAGAAAGCGGGGTTCGACCTGGTCGTCAATGACATCCGCAGGGAATCCGCTGACCAACTGGTGGCGGATGGCGCAGAGTGGGCGGCAACACCGGCCGAGGTCGCTGCGGCGACCGACGTGGTGATCACCATGCTCCCCACGCCGCGGAATGTTGAGACGGTTGTCAACGGACCGGCGGGTATCCTCGCCGGGATCGCCGACGGCGGCACGTGGGTCGACATGTCCACCTCGGTGCCGGAGGTGGCGCAACGGGTGCGGGCCGAGAATCCGCAGCGCAACCTGCGCATCCTGGATGCCCCGGTGAGCGGCATGTCCGTCGGCGCCGCCACCGGCATGCTGCAGATCTTCGTCGGTGGGGAGGAAGCGGATGTCGCCCGTCTGCGCCCGGTGTTCGAGGCGATGGGAGACCCCGAGCGCATCCTGCACGTGGGGGCGGCCGGGGCGGGATACACCGTAAAACTCATGATCAACCAGCTCTGGTTCTCCCACCTCGTGGCTACCGCAGAGGTACTCGCCATCGGGGTGAAGGCCGGCGTCGATCTGGCCGTGCTGCGCAATTCGCTCATCGCGAGCCCGGCCAACAGCAACTTCGTGCAGAACGACGTGCTGTCGATTCTCGACCACGGCGACTACGACGAGGGCTTCGCGATCGCACTCGCCTGCAAGGACCTCGGACTCTCGATCGACCTTGCCCGATCGGTTGGGGCACCTTCGGAGCTCAGCGCCCTGGTGGAGCAGATCTACCGCCGGGCCCGGGCCCAGTATGGTGACCTCGCCGGCGAGATGACGCCGGTGAAGCTCTACGAGGACCTTATCGGTGTCGACCTCCGGCTCGAGAAGGTACTCCTGTGAGCGAGCTCGCCGCTACCGGACTTGCGCCACTTCCCCGGCCGCTACACGACATCCAGCTCACCCTCGATCCCAAGCCGATCGCGCACTTCGGGCGTGGAACCGTCGTGCAGGTTGGGACGATCACCGCTGCGACCGGTGCCACAACAGTGTTGGTGGTCACCGATCCGTTCCTCGCCGCCTCCCCAGTTGTCGCCCTCGTTCGTTCCTCCCTGGAGCAGGCTGGCCTAGCCGTGACCGTCTACGGGGGAGTGACCCCGAACCCGACAACGACCTGCGTCGATGAGGGAAGTGACCTCGCCACAACCATCGGTGCCGGCGCGATTGTCGCCGTAGGTGGCGGTTCGTCGATGGATGCCGCAAAGGGAATATCTCTCGGGGCGGTGAATCCCCAGCGTGGCATCGGGCTCGACTACACGAGCACCTTCACCCACCCGGCGCTGCCGATCATCGCCATCCCCACGACGGCGGGCACCGGAGCGGAGGTAAATGCGTTCGGAGTGATCACCGACGTGGAGAGTCACCGTAAGTTCTACGTCGGTCACGACAGCGCCCTCGCCCGGGCAGCGATCCTCGATCCAGAGCTCACCGTCGGACTGCCCGCGAGCGCGACCGCTGCGACCGGGATGGATGCCCTCACCCACGCGCTCGAGTCGTACCTGTCCGTGCGCGCTAACCCCTACAGCGACGGAATCGCGCTCCAGGTGATCTCAACGGTTGCGGCCTTCCTGCCGCGCGCGGTGGCGGACGGCTCGGACATCGAGGCCCGGGCCGAACTGCTGCTCGCCAGCCACGTCGCCGGAGTGGGTTTCTCCCACACGGGACTGGGGCTCGTGCACGGTATCGCGCATCCGCTCGGCGGCCAGTTCAACATCCCACACGGGCTCGCGCTGTGCATCGTGATCGAGGGGGTACTGCGTTTCAATCTCGCGGCGCGACCGGAACGCATCGCCCGGGTGGCCTTCGCCCTCGGGGTCGGCGATACCGCGGCATCCATCTCAGAGAACGCGGAGGCGGCCATCACGGAGATTGCGGCACTGGCCGAACGAGTGGGCATGACCGGCCCGCTCTCGAAATTCGGGGTCACTCTCGCGGCGCTGCCGTCGCTGGCGAGGGACACCCTCGCCGACTCCGTCACGATCAACAATCCAATCCAGCCGACCGTCGATGACGTCATCGGCATTCTCAAGGAGTCCCTGTGACCATCACCCCAGCCATCGAGGCCGACCTTCTCAGCCGAATCCCCACCGGCCTCTTCATCGGGGGTGAATTCCGCTCGGCGAGTGATGGCGGCACCTTCGACGTGCACGATCCGTCCACCGGACTGGTGCTGCTGAGCATCGCGGATGCCACCCCGGCCGACGGTGCCGCAGCTCTCGCCGCAGCCGACGAGGCCCAGCGCGGCTGGGCCCGCACTGCCCCGCGCACACGCGCCGAGATACTGCGCACCGCCTTCGAGTTACTCACCGCCCGGGCGGACGATTTTGCGCTGCTGATGACGCTGGAGATGGGGAAGCCGCTGGCCGAGGCCCGCGGCGAGGTGGCCTACGGCGCCGAGTTCCTACGTTGGTTCTCAGAGGAGACTGCTCGCATCTCCGGGCGGTTCGCGATGGCGCCGGATGGCAACAGCCGCCTGCTGGTAACCCGCCGTGCGGTCGGCCCCTGCCTGTTCATCACGCCGTGGAACTTTCCCCTCGCGATGGCCACACGCAAGATCGCCCCGGCGATCGCTGCCGGCTGCACGATGGTCCTGAAGCCCGCGGCCCTCACCCCACTCACCGCGCTGTTCTTCGCACAGCTTCTACAGGAGGCCGGGCTTCCGGCCGGTGTGCTCAACGTGGTGCAGACCTCCCGGGCCGGGGCGGTCACGGCCCCGCTCATTTCGGACTCACGGCTGCGCAAGCTGTCGTTCACCGGCTCGACCGAGGTGGGTCGCCGCCTGATCGCGGACGCCGCAACGCAGGTGCTTCGGGTCTCGATGGAGCTCGGCGGCAACGCTCCGTTCCTCGTGTTCGCCGACGCCGACATCGACCGGGCCGTCGACGGGGCGATGATCGCCAAGATGCGCAACGGGGGTGAGGCCTGCACCGCGGCAAACCGGTTCCTTGTACACGAGACCGTCGCTGAGGAGTTCACCACCAAACTGATCGAGCGGATGCGCGTCCACACCGTCGCCCGCGGCACCGAGCCGCAGTCCAAAATCGGTCCACTGGTCGACGAAGCCACCCGGCAGAAGGTGCACGAGCTCGTGACATCCGCCATCGGGGCCGGAGCCACCCTGGCTCTCGGCGGATCCGCCGTCGATGGGCCGGGCTATTTCTATCGGCCGACTGTGCTCACCGATGTGCCGCCACACGCACGCATCCTGCACGAGGAGGTGTTCGGTCCTGTTGCGCCGATTTCCTCCTTTGCGACTGAGAGCGAGGCTATCCGTCTCGCCAACGACACGGAGTTCGGGCTCGTCGCCTATGCCTACACGCGGGATCTCAATCGCGGCCTTCGCCTGGCGGAGGAACTCGAGGTCGGCATGCTGGGTATCAACACCGGCATAGTGTCCAACCCGGCCGCGCCGTTCGGCGGAGTAAAGCAGTCCGGCCTCGGGCGAGAGGGAGGCTTGGAAGGAATCGACGAGTACCTGGAGACGCGTTACGTGGGGATCGCGGATCCGTTCGTCGACGCCTGAGCGGTCGGAAGCAGTGCCATCGTGACGATGCCACAGCGTGCTGCCCATCCCCCGCGCCGCTCTGCTCGCCCCTCCCCGCTTACATAACTCCTGCTGGGCGCCGACCGCGCCGCCCGTCGCCCCGTGTTTACTGGTCGGCCGGTGTGCCGCTGCGGCTTGCAGCAGGAGTTATGCCCAGAGGTCCCGCGCCGCACCGGCCCGTCAGGGTGGTCGAAGCCAGGCCCCCGGCACTGGCTCAGATCGCGGCGTGCTTTCGGCTCAGCTCCACGTAGTGTGCGGCGTTCGCGGTCACACCAGCGATTTCGTCATCCGTCAATTCGCGGCGCACCTTGGCCGGAACCCCCGCCACCAGTGAACGGGGCGGGATGATTGTGCCCTCGAGAACCACTGCCCCCGCCGCAACGAGAGAGCCGGCACCGATCACCGCACCGTTGAGTATCGTGGCGCTCATTCCGATCAGGCAATCGTCTTCGATGGTGCAGCCGTGCAGCACGGCGGAGTGGCCGACGCTCACGCGCTCACCGACGATGGTCGGCTTGCCGTGGTCGCAGTGCACGGCGACGCTGTCCTGCAGGTTGCTCCCCGCTCCGATCGAGATCGAGTCCGAGTCCGCGCGAAGCACGGCGCCGTAGAACACGCTCGAATCGGCCGCGAGGGTCACCCGCCCGATGAGCGTTGCGTTCGGGGCGACCCAGGCTGAGGCGTCGATTGCGGGCGTGTGGCCGTCGAAAGGCAGGACGAGTGACATCTGATCAGGCTAGCGCGGCGAGGTGCAGGTCCATTCAGGCGAACAGCGCACCCACCTGCTCGGCGAGCGCGTCATCGAAGTCCATCGACGCGGCATCCGCCACCTCGTCCCACTGCTCGGTGCGACGCGGGGACACGATCGTGGCGGTGACCTGTGGATGCCGGCGCAGCCAGGCAAGCGCGAGGGTGGCGGTGCCCACCTCACGTTCCCGCGCAAGACTCTCGAGGCCCGCGACCCTTGCCAGGTTCGGCAGTGTGAACGCTGCCGCGTACATCGCCGGAGCGAGCGCCAGCCGACTGCCGGGAGAGGGATCGGGAAGCTCCTCGGGATCGTCAGTCAGATACCGCGCGGAGAGGATGCCCCCGGCCAGTGGCGAATGCGCCACGAACCCGACACCCTCCTCAGCGAGCAGTGGCAGCAGGTCTCGCTCCACCGAGCGGGAGACCAGGCTCAGCTCGGACTGCACCCAACCCGGTCGCGGCAGTCCCGCGCGGTCGGCGGCGAGCAGCCAGGCTTCGACCTCGCGAACCGAGGCGGTCGAGCATCCCCAGGCCCGGATCTGCTCGGTGTCGATGGCCGCAGCGAACGCGGTGATTGTCTCTTCGAGCGGTGTGCGCTCGTCGAATCCGTGGGCAAGGTACAGGTCGACAGAGCCGAGCCGGGACCGGCTGAGGGCGAGCTGCCGTTCGATGTGATCGGCGGCGAGCGAGATGCTCTCCTGTCCGCGCTCGACCACATTGCCGACCTTCGTCGAGACGAGCACGTCGGCCCGTTCGCGTTCCTCCCGCCAGCGCCCGATCACCCGTTCGCTCTCGCCGCCGGCGAAAGAATTGGCGGTGTCGAGCACCCGGATGCCGACCTCGTACGCCTCATCGAGCCGCTCGAGCGCTTCATCCGTCTTCATGCCGAGCCCGATGCGGGAAGGCGCTGAGCCGATGCCGCCGATCGCCGCACCACCGAAGAAGAACTCGCTGACCTCGATGCCGGTCGAGCCGAGTGGGACCGTGCGAACTGCGGAGTCAGGCATTCCTGCAGCCTAGATGCCTGGCATGACGCACGCCTCCGCGCCCCCGAGTGACACTCGTGCCCGAAAATACGGGCGCGAGTGTCACTCGGGGGCGCGGAGAGCCGGGCGCGGACATTCGGCCACGCCTCAGCGCAACCCCGGCAACCGGGTAGCTACCTCCTCGAGCACGGACTCGCCGCCAGCGTACAGGCCGCTTTCCCGCGGCCAGTGGGCGATGACATCCGTGAATCCGAGCGCTTCCGCTCGTGCCACGACGTCCTCGAAGGCGCTGATGCTCGATAACGAGTAAGTGCCCCCCGAGTCGATCGAAAGGTACCGGTCGATGGATGCCGCGTCCCGTCCCGCGCGCTCGGTCGCGTCATCCAAACGCCCGGCCAGCGTCGCGACCGACTGCCACCACTCTTCGCCGGTGACTCCGTCCCTGCCCGTGCTCACCCAGCCCTGGCCGAACCGAGTCACGAGATCGAGCCCCTTCGGACCGTTCGCCGCGATCACAAAGGGAATCCGGGGCGGTTGCGCGGGCATCCCGACCATGCGCGCCGCCCTCGCCATGAACCAGTCCCCGGCGAACGAGATCGGCCCATCCTGCTCAAAACGCAGTAGACCGTCGAGCTGCTCCACGAACTCGACGAACCGAGCGTGGCGCTCTCGGGCCGTAAGGTCGGGCTGTCCGAGCACAAACGCGTCGAAGCCAGTGCCACCCGACCCGACGCCGAGTATGAATCGGCCGCCGGCGATGTCGTCCACCGTCGCGACATCCTTCGCCAACGTCACCGGATGCCGAAAGTTCGGTGACGACACGAAGGTGCCGAGACGGATGCGCGAGGTCACGGTGGCCGCGGCGGTGAGCGTGGGGATGGTCGCTCCCCAGGGCTCGTCGGCGAGGGTGCGCCACGACAGGTGGTCGTAGGTCCAGGCGTGGTCGAAGCCGAGCTCCTCGGCCCTGGCCCAGGTCCGTCGGGCCGCGGCCCAGGGCTGTTGGGGCAGGATCGTGATTCCGAAGCGCATGTGCGCCAGCCTAAGTCGGTGGTCCGGTCGGGTTAAACTATGTGCATCATGGCCACCTTCGGAAACCTCACTGACCGCCTCGCGGAGACCTTCAAGAACCTGCGCGGCAAGGGCAAACTCAGTGCCGCGGATGTCGACGGTACCGTGCGCGAGATCCGTCGGGCCCTGCTCGACGCCGACGTCGCCCTCGACGTCGTCAAGGACTTCACCGCTCGCGTGCGCGAGCGCGCCCTCGGCGACGAGGTCTCAAAGGCACTCAACCCCGCCCAGCAGGTGGTGCAGATCGTCAATGACGAGCTCATCACGATCCTCGGAGGCGAGGCCCGCCGCATCCAGTTTGCCAAGACGGCGCCGACGGTGATCATGCTGGCCGGCCTGCAGGGAGCCGGCAAGACGACGCTCGCAGGCAAGCTCGCCAAGTGGCTCGCCGGCCAGAACCACACCCCGCTGCTGGTGGCGGCCGACCTGCAGCGCCCGAACGCCGTGACCCAGCTCAAGGTCGTGGCCGAGCAGGCCGGCGTCGCGGTCTACGCGCCGGAACCCGGCAATGTCGGAGCCGAGGATGCCGCGCCGAAGTCGTTCTTCGGAGGGGCCGCCAACCCGGTGAAGGTCGCCAAAGACGGCGTGAAGTTCGCGAGGGACAAGCAGTACGACATCGTCATCGTCGACACGGCCGGCAGGCTCGGTGTCGACGCCGACCTGATGAAGCAGGCCTCCGACATACGCCGGGCCATCGACCCCGACGAGGTCTTCTTCGTGATCGACGCGATGATCGGCCAGGACGCCGTCGCCACCGCGAAGGCCTTCCAGGAGGGAGTCGACTTCACCGCCGTCGTGCTCACCAAGCTGGATGGCGACGCGCGAGGCGGGGCCGCTCTCTCCGTGGCCTCCGTCACCGGGCGTCCGATCATCTTCGCGTCGACCGGTGAGTCGCTGGATGACTTCGAGCCGTTCTATCCCGACCGCATGGCCAGCCGAATTCTGGATCTTGGTGACATCCTCACCCTGATCGAGACCGCGCAGAAGACCTTCGACGAGGAAGAGTCGCGCAAGGTCGCCGAGAAGTTCATGACCGACAGCTTCACGCTGGAGGATTTCCTGAGCCAGATGCAGCAGCTCAAAAATATGGGCTCGATCAAGAACATGCTCGGGATGCTCCCCGGCGCGAAGGGTATGCGCCAGCAGCTCGACAACTTCGATGAGTCGGAGATCACGCGCACCGAGGCGATCATCCAGTCGATGACCATCGGCGAGCGTCGCCAGCCCAAGGTGCTCAATGGATCGCGCCGGGTGCGCATCGCCCGCGGATCGGGCACGACCGTCACCGAGGTCAACGCGCTCGTCAACCGTTTCGAGCAGGCCGCCAAGATGATGAAGTCTGTCGCCAAGGGCGGTATGCCGCAGGTGCCCGGCATGGGGCCGATCCCCGGAGCCAAGTTCGGCGCGCCGAAGAAGGTGCAGGCGAAGAAGGGCTCGAAGTCGGGAAACCCGGCCAAGCGGGCCGCGGAGAACGCTGCTCTGGCGTCGGGGACGAAGCCATCGACGGGTTCCGCCGGATCCGGATTCGGGCTCGGGGGCAGTGCAGGCAAGCCGGGACCCTCCGAGGAAGAACTCGCCAGCTTGCAGAAGCTGCTCGGCCGCGGTTAGTCGAGCGCTTCTGCCCTGGCTAGAGTCCCCGACCGAGCGAGTGCCGGGCTAGATCGAGAGCTTCGCGCCTCGGATCGACCCGGCGACCACCGTGGCGCGCTGCTGCTGCCCGCGCGCGGTCGGGTGGATCCCGTCCGTCTGGAGCCAGGACCGGTGGCCGCCCAGGGGCTGGCCGATGTCGAGGTAGGTCCCCTTCACCGCCAACAGTGCCGTGCGTACCTGCTCGTTGATGTCGGCCATCTAATCGGGGGCGACGGTGTGGTTCCACGCGGTGCTGATGCCGACGATCGTCGTGGTCGGCAGCTTGGCGTGCAGGCTCGCGACCACGCCTGTGTGGCCGAGAGACCATGACCCGTCATGATCGAGTCCCCGATCGCCGAGACTGAGGGTCGCATCGACGATGGGGCGGGCTTTCTATCTGTGGCGGGCGCGGCGGGAGAGCATCCGGTGACCGCCAGCATCGCGCCGGCGAGCAGGATCACGGAGGCGTGGGCTCGAATATGGTTCACAAGCGCCAAGTCATTTCCCGCACCATATGAGAATGCCGCACGAGTCAACCTAGGCTTGGGGGATGACTGATGCACAGACCCGTCCTGTCCGACTCGGTGTGCAGATCGCGCCCCAGCATGCGCCCTACGAGAAGATCCGCGAGACGGCAGCAGAACTCGAGGCGCTCGGCTCCGACATCCTCTTCAACTGGGATCACTTCTACCCCCTCTCCGGCGAACCCGACGGCCTGCACTTCGAGTCGTGGACCATGCTCGCCGCGCTCGCCGAGCAGACCTCGCGCGTGGAGATCGGCGCTCTCGTCAACTGCAACAGCTACCGCAATGCGAACCTGCAGGCCGACATGGCACGCACGATCGACCACATCAGCGCGAAGGGGACCGGTACCGGTCGTTTCATCTTCGGCACCGGTTCAGGATGGTTCGAGCGCGACTACGACGAATACGGTTACGAATTCGGTACGGTCGGCCAGCGACTGGATGCTCTCGCCGCCGATCTCCCAATCGTCGAGGAACGCTGGGCGAAGCTCAATCCGCCGCCCACCCGTCACATCCCGGTGCTCATCGGCGGCGGCGGGGAGAAGAAGACCCTGCGAATCGTGGCGAAGCACGCGGACATCTGGCACTCTTTCAGCGACCCGGAAACACTGCAGCGCAAGCTCGGAATCCTCGCCGAACACGGTGAAGCTGTCGGGCGCGATATCTCCCAGATCGAGATCTCGACCGAACTGCGCGGGCGCACGCCCAACGAGGCCGACGAACTTCACGATCTCGGTACGACGCTGTTCACGCTCGGCATCAGCGGCCCGGACTACGACCTCGCCCCCGTGCGTGACTGGCTTGCCTGGCGCGACTCGAAGAACGCCTGATGTCGACCGCGGTGCGGTGGACCATAAGCTGAGGCCATGGCCCTCCTCACCGCTGTCGAGTCCGCCGCCGCTGTGCGCTCCGGCGCACTCACCGCCGTCGATGCGACCCGAGCCGCGCTCGCCCGAATCGAGAGCGGCTCGCGAGTCGGCGCGTTCCAGCTGGTGCGTACCGAGAAGGCGCTCGCCGAGGCGGCCGTGGTGGATGCCCGGGCCGATCGTTCGACGCTAGCGCTCGCGGGAGTGCCGATCGCCATCAAGGACAACATCCCGGTGGCGGGGGAGCCGATGCGCGACGGGTCGGCGGCCACGAGTGCGGCGCCACAGTCGGCGGACCACGAGATCGTTTCCCGCCTGCGCGCGGCCGGGGCGATCGTCGTCGGTATCACGCGGGTTCCCGAGCTCTGCGTCTTCGGTACCACGGACTCCGTCTACGGCACCACGCGCAACCCCTGGAACCAGGCGCAAACCCCCGGCGGCTCGTCCGGTGGCTCTGCCGCCGCTGTGGCCTCTGGCCAGGTACCTTTCGCCCATGGCAACGACGGGATGGGGTCCATACGCATCCCCGCCGCCAACTGCGGCCTGTTCGGAATCAAGCCGGGCAGCGGGCTCGTGCCGCAGGACATCGGAGTCGATGCCTGGCTCGGCATGAGCGAGAACGGACCGCTCGCGACGACAGTGGCGGATGCCGCTTTGCTGCTCTCGGTAATGGCGGGACGTCCGGAGCTCGCCTCGCCTCTTGAGCCGTCGCGACCCCTGCGAATCGCGATCGCGGCGGGGGAGCCCTCCCCGCTCGTCTCCCTCGACGCCGAGTGGCGCCGCGGACTCACCGAGACGGCCGACGCACTCCGGGCCGCGGGCCACATCGTCACCGAGGTGACATTTCCCTACGACCCGAACCCGGTCCCATTGCTCGCCCGCTGGTTCGCCGGCACCGCGAACGACGCCGCGACGCTCGACGCCGCGAAGCTCGAGAGGCGAGTGCGGGTGCACGCGCGGCTCGGACGGCTCGCGAGCCGCGCGGGACTGGTGAAGGATGCGCCGGTCGATCGGCTCCGGACCCGGGTGCACGGATTCTTCGCCGACTACGACCTGCTGCTCACGCCCACCCTCGCGCAGCCCGGTCCTCTGGCTGGGAACTGGCACGAGCGCGGCTGGTGGGCCAACATCCTGTCGAACATCCGCTACGCACCCTACCCGTCAACCTGGAACCTGCTCGGCTGGCCGGCGGCGAGCATCCCCGCGGGGTGGCACGCTACGGCCCAGGTGCCGCTCGCGGTGCAGATCGTCGCGGAGCCGCAGCCGGATGGCAGAGGAGAGGCGCTCATCCTCTCGCTCGCAACGCAGATCGAACGGCTGCGCCCGTGGGCCCGCGTGGCGCCCGGATTCGCTGACTAGAGAATCCCGACGGGCATCTTCCAGCCGACCGTGCGCGTATTCCGGACGTCGTATCGCCCGCCGTGCCGGAGGGCCCGTGGCTGTGGATAGCCTGAGCACATGACGCGAATTCCCAGCCCCGGCGTGAAGCCGCGCCACGCACCCATGCGCGCCTCGAGGCTCAGCACGTCGGTGCTGATCGCGATCATCGTCACCCTGCTCGCCTGGTCGAGCGCGTTCATCGTGATCCGCGGCGTTGCGCCACACTTCACCGTCGGTTCGCTCGCCCTCGCACGCTTGCTGGTGGGCACGGCGGTGTTGTCGCTGCTTCTGATCGGGCGCCGCTGGGTGCGCCCGAGCGGCCGCGAGTGGCTGCTCATCGTGGTGTTCGGGCTGTCGTGGTTCGCCGCCTACAACGTGACCCTGAACATTGCGGAACAGTCGCTCGATGCCGGAACGACCGCCATGATTGTAGGAATCGGACCCGTGCTCATCGCTCTTGGAGCCGGTGTGTTCCTTGGCGACGGTGTCCCGCGATGGCTGGCGATCGGAGCGAGCGTCGCTTTCTTCGGCGTGGTGCTCATCGGTATCTCCAGCGGGATCACCCGAATCGGGGATGGTGCCGGTGTCATCTGGGCCAGTGTCGCCGCGGCCACCAACGCGATCGGGGTAATCTGTCAAAAGCCTGTCTTGCGGAGGTTGCCGAACCGCCAGGTCACCTTTCTGGGCTGTGCGGTTGGGGCCATCGCCTGCTTGCCGTTCGCCGGACCCCTCATCCACGACCTCGCACGGGTGCCTGTGGAGAGTATTCTCGGGGCTGTTTACCTCGGCGTGGTGCCAACGGCAATCGCTTTCAGCACCTGGGCGTTCGCCCTCTCCCGCATGCCCGCGGGTCCCCTCGCGGTGACGACCTACATCGTGCCGACGCTCGTTGTGATCGAGGCCTACCTGGTCTTCCGGGAGGTACCGGCGCCTGTCGCTGTCTTGGGCGGCGTCGTCTGCCTGGTGGGTGTCGCGTTGTCGCGCAGGCGCTCTCGGGCGCCGCTATCCTCGACTGGTTCCCGAAACCCTAAAAATCTGCAAGAATGATCAGTCGAGACTTATGCCGTTCGACCCTCTAATCCAACGGCCTCGTCTCCCATCAGAGCTTTTCTGCCGAGTGTGCACCCCACGCTCACGGCAAGCAGTTCGCCCTCAAAAATCATCTCTGGAGCATTGTGGCTGTAAAAATCCGTTTGAAGCGCATGGGCAAGATCCGCGCTCCGTACTACAGAATCGTCGTCGCCGACTCGCACACCAAGCGTGACGGTCGTGTCATCGAAGAAATTGGCAAGTATCACCCCACCGAGGAGCCCTCGTTCATTGAGGTGGATTCGGCGCGCGCGCAGTACTGGCTCGGAGTCGGCGCGCAGCCGACCGAGCAGGTGGCCGTCATCCTCAAGCTCACGGGCGACTGGGGAATCTTCACGGGCGACAAGAACGCCGTCAGTACCGTTAAGACCAAGGAATCGAAGGTCGACTTCGTCGCCGACGAGAAGAAGAAGCCCGTGCTCAAGCCGAAGGCCGAGGCGCCCGCGCCCAAGGTCGAGGCGCCCAAGGTCGAGGCTCCCACCGCCGAAGCATCCGCTGACGCCGCTGTCGAAGCACCCGACGCTGACATCGCGCCCGCGGTCGAAGGTCTGAACGATGCCGACGCCGCTCAGGTCGAGGCCGTTTCCGATGCCGCTGAGGCGACAGCCGATGACGCGACCGAGGCTGACGCCGAGGCCGCAGCCGCCGACAAGGCGTAGGCAATGCTCGCAGCCGCCCTCGAACATCTGGTCAAGGGAATCGTCGACAACCCCGACGAGGTTCAGGTCGTAGCAAAGAACTCACCCCGTGGCGAAGTTCTCGAGGTGCGCGTGCACCCCGAGGACCTCGGCCGCGTGATCGGTCGCGCTGGTCGCACCGCGAAGGCGCTCCGCACCCTCGTTTCGGCCATTGCCGACGGTCGTAAGGTGCGCGTCGACGTGGTGGACACCGATTTCTAACCACTCAGAACCCAGCACACAGCCCGCACCGGCCCCATCGGGGGCCGATCAGTTGCGGGTCGGTCGTCTCACCAAGGCCCATGGACTCAAGGGAGCGATCAAGGTCGAGCTGTACACGGATGCCCCGGAACGACGTTTCGTTCCGGGCGCCGTGTTCACCCTCCAGGTGCCGACCTCGTCCCCCTGGCACGGAAAGACCCTCGAGCTCATTGAGCTCAAGTGGTACAACCTGCAGCCGGTGGCGTTCTTCAAGGACGTCTCCGACCGGTCCGCCGCGGAAGCCCTCATCAAGGCGATCCTCTGGATCGACCACGATCTCGCCGCTGCATCGGACGAGGAGGATGCCTGGTACGACCACCAGCTCGTCGGGCTCGCGGTCGTGCGTGACGGCATCCGCGTCGGCACTGTCAGCCAGGTTGACCACCTGCCCTCACAGGACCTCATTCACGTGACGACCGACGCCGGCGAGGTGCTCGTGCCGTTCGTGAAGGCCATCGTGCCGACCGTCGACATCGCCGCGGGCACACTCACCGTGACTCCGCCGGATGGGCTCTTCGAAGAGCTCCCGGACGACGACGGAGATACCGAGCCGGACGCGGCGTCCGCTGTGAGCGAGCCCACAGTCGAGCCCGCCGTTGAGCCCGGCCCGACCTCGACCGACTAGAGAACTCAGCGATGCGCATCGACATCGTCACGATATTTCCGGAGTTCTTCTCCGTGCTCGATGTTTCCCTTCTCGGCAGAGCGCGGCAGTCCGGGCTGATCGAGCTCGGCATCCACGACCTGCGTGACTTCACCATCGACCGGCATCGCACGGTCGATGACACTCCCTATGGCGGCGGGGCCGGAATGGTGATGAAGCCGGAGCCCTGGGGCGAAGCGCTCGACAGCATCCTCCTCGCCGGTGAGGCGCAGGGAGCGGATGCCCCGGTCGTGATCTTCCCCTCACCCGCCGGGGAGCTCTTCACCCAAAAGCTTGCCAACGAACTCGCGACCGAGCCCCGTCTGGTCTTCGGCTGTGGACGGTACGAGGGCATCGACCAGCGTGTCGTCGACTATGCGTCCACCCGTGCCCGGGTGCGCCTCGTGAGCCTCGGCGACTATGTGCTCAACGGGGGAGAGGTCGCGACGATGGCGATGATCGAAGCAATCGGGCGACTGATTCCCGGCGTCGTCGGCAACCCGCAGAGCCTGGTCGAGGAATCACACTCCGACGGCCTGCTCGAGTACCCCAGTTACACGAAGCCGGGTGAGTGGCGCGGCTTCGAGGTGCCCCCTGTGCTATTGAGCGGCAACCACGCGGCGATCGCGAAATGGCGGCACGAGCAGCAGCTCCAGCGCACCCGGGCCGTGCGGCCCGACCTGTTGCCACCGGAGCATGCGGTGCCCGAAGATGTGGCACCGCGCCTGTGACTGACGAGACTGTGCTGACGAGCCGGTGACTGACGAGCCGGTGACTGACGCGCCTGTGAGCCAGGGCCTCGGAGCGGTCGCGTGGCCGATTCGTACCGAGCGTCTCGAGATCCGGCCGGCGACGGAGGCAGACGGTCCGGCAACCTGGCACTATCGCAGGCAAGAGTCCGTCACCCTCTGGATCACCAGCGCCCAACCCGAGCGCGAGCACTATCTCGCCGATTTCACGGAGCCCTCGCGGCTGGCCAAGACTCTGGTGATCGAGCTCGACGGAAGCGTGATCGGCGACCTGATGCTGGCCATCGAGGATGCCTGGGCGCAGGCCGAGGTGAGGGATCGGGCGCGCGCGGTGCAGGCCGAGCTCGGTTGGAGCCTCGATCCGGCGCACACCGGCAACGGATATGCCACCGAGGCGGTCGCGGAGTTGATCCGGATCTGCTTCGAAGAACTTCACCTGCGCCGGGTGATTGCCCAGTGCTTCGCCGACAACGAGTCCTCCTGGCGCCTGATGGAGCGCGTGGGCATGCGCCGCGAGTCCCACGACGTGCGCGGGTCGCTGCACCGTTCCGGCGAATGGCTTGACGGGCTCGCGTACGCCCTGCTCGCCGACGAGTGGCGCAGCGCACGACCCGGCGCACTTTAAGGCGTTCGCCAGCAGCATCCGCTCCGCTGAGTTCCGCCGCACGCCGGCGACGCCGGACCTCGATCCGCACCCCCTGTCGCCCTGCTATGGCAAATGCAGGACGGGGTGTCAAGGATGAGGCAGGTGAGCCTCTCCAGCCACTCCTGTCATGCCCAGTCCTGCATTTGCTACCGCGAGACGATGGCGGGCTACCGCGAGACGATGGCGGGCTACCGGGAGGGGATGACGGGCTACCGTGACGCCCATCGGGGGTGTGACGCCCATCGGGGGTGTGACGCGACGGGGGACTGATGCGGGGGATGCCGTCGCGCCGGCGAGTGACACTCGCGCCCGAATGTTCGGGCGCGCGTGTCACTCACGGCCGCAGAGCGCGTCAATTGTGTCCGCGCGACCCAGCAGTGGAGTTCAGCGCGCGGTAAGAACCACCGGCCCGGCATCCGTGATCGCGATCGTATGCTCGCTGTGGGCGGCGCGCGAGCCGTCAAGGCTGCGCAGGGTCCAGCCGTCCGGGTCGGTGAAGATGCGGTCGGTACCCTCCATGAGCCACGGCTCGATCGCGAAGACCAACCCAGCCCGCAGCAGCAAGCCACGGCCCGGGCGACCGTCGTTCGGGATGTGCGGGTCTCCGTGCATCGTGCGGCCGACGCCATGCCCGCCGAAGTCCACATTGACCGAGTACCCCGCTGCGCGGCTGAGCTCACCGATCGCGGCCGAGATATCGCCGATGCGCGCCCCCACCTGAGCGGCGGTGATGCCGGCCATGAGCGCGCGTTCTGTCGTCTCGATGAGGGCGACATCAGCCGGCCTCGGGGTGCCTACGACCACGGTCACGGCAGAGTCGGCCACCCAGCCGTCGACGGATGCCGCGAAGTCGAGGCTGAGGACGTCGCCATCCTTGAGCGCATAGTCGTGGGGCAGGCCGTGGAGCGCGGCATCGTTCACCGAGGTGCAGAGCATTTTTCCGAATGGCATCGCTCCGAACGACGGATGGTAGTCCACGTAACAGCTCGTAGCGCCAGCCCGACGGATGAGCTGTGCGGCGAGCGCGTCGAGCGCGAGCAGGTTGACCCCCACTCTCGACGCAGCGACGAGCTCTGTGAGGGTCGCAGCCACAAACCGGCCAGCGGCTCGCATTTCGTCGATCTCTGCGGGTGTCTTGAGCTCGATCATCCGTGTCTCCCTGGCTAGGACCTGGCTACGACCTGTCTGTGACACCGCGTGGGCGGTTGGTCGTCTCCGTCGAGCGTAAACTTTCGATCATGTGGTACCGCCGGGTTCTGTTCAACACCCAGTTCGCCGCAACCATCGTGCTGCCGCTGTGGCTGCTGATCGGACGGGTGTTCTTCGGCGTCATCCTCGGCTGGCACTACGCCATCGGCCTGTTCCTCGCTCCGCTGCTCTTCATCTTCCTCGCTGTGGTGACGACCATCACGTGGGCGCGCAAGAGCACCCGCCGCGCAGGAGCCGTCTCTAAGACGGATGCCGCGCTCCTCTCGGGCTGGTACTTCGCTGTTCTCTGCTACGGCTTCTTCGTCGTCGATTCTGTGCACAGCACCGATTCAGGCACGTCGATTGCCACCCGCGCCTTCGGGCAGGGCTTTCGGGATGCCTCGTTCACTATCGCGGATATCGCGGGCGGGGTGATCATCATCATCGCGTTTGCCACGCTCTGGGTCGTACTGATCGAGTATCTCGTCGAGACGCGGCAGGAGGCGGTCACTCGCCTCACCGGACTCGACTACGAAGAGCTGCGTCATCGCAGTGAAGCGAGCCGCAGTGAAGCGAGCCGCAGTGGAGCGAGCCGCAGTGAAGCGAGCCGCAGTGAAGTGAGCGACGGATCCGCCGCCCGACCGGGTGGCTTAGTTTCGGGCGATGTGGCAGACTAACGAATTGTGCCTACCGCACGGCTCTGCCACAGGGGAGTCGTCATCGATATCGGCACCACTTCCTTCTGGAGTAACACCCTAATTCGCGGTCGACCTGTGGCGGTTGCAGAGAGCGAACCACCATGCATATCCTCGACGCCGTCGACGCGGTCTCCCTTCGATCCGACATCCCGGACTTCCGCGCCGGCGACAACGTGAAAGTCCACGTGAACATCGTGGAAGGCACCCGCTCCCGTATCCAGGTCTTCCAGGGAGTCGTTATCGGCCGTTCCGGCGAGGGCGTGCGCGAGACATTCTGTGTTCGCAAGGTCAGCTTCCAGGTGGGTGTCGAGCGCACCTTCCCGGTGCACTCCCCGGTGATCGACCACATCGAGGTCGTCACCCGCGGGGACGTACGCCGCGCCAAGCTGTACTACCTGCGCAACCTCCGCGGCAAGAAGGCGAAGATCAAGGAAAAGCGCGACGCCCACTAGACGCGCCGTTCCACCAGAGTTTTTACTGAGCTCCCCACCACCTAAAATGATGGGGAGCTCAGGGGTTTAATGACAGACATCGATCCAGCCACGTCCACCGAGGATGTGGCCGAAATTCGGCGCCGCAAGTCTCGCGGGGTGAGACTCTTCCTCCGCGACATCCTGCTGATCGTGCTTGCCGCGGTCGTCATTTCGGTCGGAATCAAGGCCTTCCTCATCCGGTCGTTCTACATTCCCTCCGGCTCGATGGAGAACACCCTCCAGGTCGATGACCGGATCATCGTGAACGAGCTGGTGCCCCGGATGGTTCCGCTGCAGCATGGCGATGTGGTGGTCTTCACGGATCCGGGCGGATGGCTGCCAGCGAAGACCGTCGTGCAGCAGAACGGTTTCGTGGCGGGCGTGGATTGGCTGCTTTCGGTTGTGGGACTCAGCGCTCCGGACAGCAACGACCATCTCGTGAAGCGCACGATCGGCCTGCCGGGAGACACGGTCGTCTGCTGTAACGCCTTCGGACAGATGAGCGTGAACGGCATCCCCCTGGTTGAGACCTACCTCAAGCTGCCGGATGGCGTCACTAAGGTTGCCGCCAACGACTTCTCGGTCACCGTGCCGAAGAACTCGCTCTGGGTGATGGGTGACAACCGCTACAACTCCGAGGATTCTCGTGCGCACGTCACCACCCCCAGCAAGGGTTTCGTGCCGATTGACCAGGTCGTCGGCCGCGCCTTCCTGATTAGCTGGCCGTCGCGCCACTGGACCTGGCTCGACGACTATCCGAATGTCTTCGGTGGTGTCTCGGCAGCAAACCCGGGCACCGGGAAATAAGTGGTCGTCGCCTCTCCCACCCTCGATTTCGAGACGCAGCTGCACGGTGGCGGTGCCCGATTCGTGATCGGTTGTGATGAGGTGGGCCGCGGTGCGATCGCCGGCCCGGTGGCCGTCGGCCTCTGTGTAGTGGATGCCGCGGTCGGTGCGATGCCCTTGGGACTCCGGGACTCGAAGCTGCTGAGCGAGAAGCGGAGGGAGGCGCTCTCTCCGCTGGCGGCATCCTGGGCCCTGTTCAGCGCGGTGGGACTCGCCACGGCGACGGAAGTGGACGAGGTCGGTATCATCGCGGCCCTCGGACTCGCGGGAAAACGGGCGCTCGTGTCGCTGCATGAGGCGGGGGCGCGCGTGCGCGAATCGGTGATCCTGCTCGATGGCAGTCACGACTGGCTCACCCCCGCGCTGAAGAGTCCGTTGAGGCTCACAACCCGCGTGAAGGCAGACCGGGACTGTGCGTCGGTGGCCGCGGCATCCGTCGTCGCGAAGGTGCACCGCGATCGGCTCATGATCGATGCCCATGGAGCGAGCCCTGGCTACGGCTGGGCGTCGAATAAGGGCTACGGCAGCGCCGACCATTTCGCGGCGATCGCCCGACTCGGAGCCACCGACTTCCACCGCCGCACCTGGTTGCATGCGGGCGAATCCGCTCTGCGTGACTGAACTAGAGTTAAGCCAGCATGGACGAAGACGAGTTCGAAGACTACGACCGCGAGGTCGAGCTGGCGCTGTACCGCGAGTATCGGGATGTTGTGTCCCAGTTTCGCTACGTGGTGGAGACCGAGCGTCGTTTCTACCTCGCCAACGAGGTGGAACTGGTGCGCCAGGATACCGACCACGATTTCTACTTCGAGCTCACGATGAATGACGTCTGGGTGTGGGATGTCTACCGCTCCGACCGGTTCGTAAAGTCCGTTCGCGTGCTCACGTTCAAGGACGTGAACGTGGAGGAGCTTTCGGCCAAGGAGCTCGAGCTGCCCAAGGAACTCGCGCTCGACGAGTAGAGCGCTCGAGACCCTCGTATCGAGACCCGCATCGGATCCGCCTAGGCTTGCCCGATGACCGACGAGAACCTCTGGCTCGAAGACATCCACGGCCATGCTCCACTCGAGTGGGCCGCCGAGCAGTCGGCAGACACTCTGGCCAGGTTCGCTTCTCCCGTGTTCGACGAACTGTCGAGCCGGCTGCTCGAGGTGATCGACTCCGACGATCGCATTCCCATAGTCAGTCGACGCGGCGCTCACTATTACAACTTCTGGCGGGACCGCGAGCATCCGCGAGGCCTCTGGCGGCGCACCACGCTCGACAGCTATTGCTCGGCCGACACCGACTGGGAGCTGCTGCTCGATGTCGACGAGCTCGGGCGTGACGAGGATACAGAGTGGGTGTTCTCCGGAGCGACGCTGCTCCCTCACGACTACACCCGGGCTCTCGTGGCCCTTTCGCCGGACGGTGGTGATGCCGTGATGGTGCGCGAGTTCGACCTGCTGAGCCACAGCTTCGTGGCGGACGGTTTCATTGTGCCGACAGCCAAGAGCGACTATTCGTGGATCGACCGCGACACCATCTACCTCGGCACCGACTTCGGGCCCGGCAGCATGACCGAGTCCAGTTATCCGCGCACGGTCCGTCGTGTGCGCCGCGGTCAGTCCCTGTCCCAGGCAACGCTGGTGCACGAGGTAACAGCGAGCGACCTCAGTGTCTCGGGCATTCACCATCACACGCCGGGATTCGAGCGCGACCTCATCGTGGAACACCTCGATTTCTATCGCAGCCGCACCTTTCTCTTCGTCGACGAGCAGCCCGTGCAGTTGGCGGTCCCGGATGACGCGGACATCTCCCTGCGCCGCGAATGGCTGCTCGTGCACCCGCGGTCCGATTGGACGGCAGGCGGAGTCGTGCACCCCGCCGGATCCCTGGTCGCGATCACGCTCGACGCGTTCCTCGCCGGCGATCGCGACTTCGACGTGCTGTTCGCGCCCGACGCGCACACGGCGCTCGTGGAGTGGGACTTCACCGACACCCGCCTCATCCTCACCCTGCTCGTGGACGTGGCATCCACTCTGGTCGTTCTCGACCCTGCTCGCGGATGGTCGCGGTCACCGGTCGCCGGCCTGCCGGCCCTCAGCACAGTGCGGGTGATCGACACCGATCCGGACGAGTCGGACGAGTTCTGGGTGCATGCGACCGGATTCACCTCACCGTCGACCGTGCTTCGGGGCGTACTCGGATCGGTCGAGCCAGAAGTGATCCGCTCATCCCCGGCGTTCTTCGATGCCGCACACATCGACGTGCACCAGTACTGGGCGGTATCGGATGACGGCACCCGGGTGCCCTACTTCCGGGTTGCCGCCCGCGACCTTGTGCTCGACGGCTCGCACCCCACCCTGCTCTCCGGATACGGGGGTTTCCAGGCATCCCGACTGCCGGAATACAGTGGAATCCTTGGCCGCGCGTGGCTCGACCGTGGCGGCGTCTTCGTGCTCGCGAACATCCGCGGAGGGGGCGAATTCGGCCCCGGCTGGCACACCGCCGCGCTCAAGCAGAACCGCCCGCGCGCCTACGAGGACTTCGCCGCTATCGCCCGGGACCTCGTTGTCCGCGGCGTCACGACGGCCGCACGGCTCGGTTGCGAGGGACGCAGCAACGGCGGGCTGCTCGTTGGCAACATGCTGGCGACCTATCCAGAGCTTTTCGGCGCGGTGGTCTGTGGCGTGCCACTGCTCGATATGAAGCGGTACACGCATCTCTCGGCCGGCGCCTCCTGGATTGCCGAGTATGGGAATCCGGATGTTGCGGAGGAGTGGGAGTACATCCGCATGTTCTCGCCATACCAGTTGGTGCGCGAGGACGCTGCTTATCCTCCGGTGCTGTTCTATGCCGCCACGAGTGACGACCGGGTGGGACCGGTACAGGCGCGCAAGATGGCGGCGCGGATGCAGGCAATGGGGATCGACGACGTGCTCTATTACGAGAACTCCGACGGCGGTCACGGCGGTGCCGTCGACAACGCGCACACGGCACGCCTGCAGGCCCTCATCTACGAGTTCCTCTGGCGGAGCCTGGCTGCCTCGCCGGTCGAGTCTCCGGTGGTCGGGTAGGGCGCTCCAGCGCACATATCGAGACCCGCCCCTCCCACACATCCGCCCGCTTTGGATCGTGCTCCCCAGTTGAGCGACCCCTGGCTCGCAGCCGGCTCCACCCGCGGCATCCTCTTTTTCGGAGGTAGCCATGGCTGCGAAAGACCTGTTGGGCCGGCGGGGAGAAGACCTGGCCGCCGCCTTTCTCACGGAAGCCGGCTACCTCGTGGTCGATCGCAATTGGCGCTGCAACCAGGGTGAGATCGACATCGTCGCGGTGGAAGACGCCGAGACGGTATTCGTCGAGGTCAAGACGCGATCGAGCGTGGCGTTCGGGCATCCGTTCGAGGCGATCACGGCGCAGAAACTCGCTCGGCTCCGACGACTCGCCGCGGCCTGGTGCGCCGCGAATCCCGGCGACCACCGCCGCATCCGTATCGACGCGATCTCGGTCATCGCCCCCGCTGACGGGCCGGCGCAGATCGATCACCTGGCCCGGGTGTTCTGATGGCGATCGCACACACGACCGCTGTCGCGCTGCTCGGGCTCACCGGCGCGCTCGTGGATGTCGAGGCCGACATCTCGAGCAATCTGCCCTCCTTCGTGTTGATCGGGCTACCGGATGCCGCTCTCAATGAGGCTCGGGATCGCGTGCGCGCTGCCGCGACGAACTCCGGCTGCCCGCTGCCAAACCGCAGGCTCACCGTCAATCTCTCTCCGGCCGCGCTGCCCAAACACGGGTCCGGGTTCGACCTCGCCATCGCGATGGCGGTGCTCGCGGCGGCGGGCATCATCTCCCTCGATTCGGTCGCCCGGGTCGTGCACCTCGGTGAACTGGGCCTCGACGGGCGGCTGCGACCGATCGCGGGCATCCTCCCGGCGGTTCTCGCCGCGTCACGGGCGGGAGCTGCGATCGTGATGGTGCCCTCCGGCAACGCGGGGGAGGCGGGGCTCGTGCCCGGAATCCAGGTCGTGCCGGTCAGTTCGCTACGGGATGCCGCGATCTGGCACGGCGGTGAACTCGAACCGATCGTGGTCGACGCGATCGAGTCGGCCCGGGTCGACGACCCGGTGGACGATGGGCTCGACCTCTCCGATATCGTCGGCAACGAGGATGCCATCGAGGCCCTCATCGTCGCCGCAGCGGGAGGTCATCACCTCTTTCTGCTCGGGCCACCCGGCGCGGGCAAGACGATGCTCGCCGCCCGGCTTCCGGGTCTCCTGCCCGACCTCGGAGCCGAGGATGCGTTGGAGGTGAGCTCGATCCGTTCATTGGCGGGTCTCCCGGTTGGGGCGAGTCTTGCGGTGCGTCCGCCTCTCGAGTCCCCTCACCACACTGCCACCGCGGCTTCCCTCGTGGGCGGGGGCAGTGGCGTGATTCGCCCCGGAGCGGCGGCGCGCGCATCGCACGGCGTGCTTTTCCTCGACGAGGCACCGGAGTTCCGGCCGGCCGCGCTCGACGCTCTGCGCCAGCCGCTCGAAGCGGGGGTGGTCAGCATCCACCGGGCCAATGCCGTCGCGCACTTCCCCGCGCGCTTCCAACTTGTCATGGCTGCCAATCCCTGCCCGTGCGGTCAGTATGGCGCCACCGACTCCGACTGCGTGTGCACTCCCCATGTACGCAGAAAATATCTCGCGCGACTGTCGGGGCCGCTGATGGATCGCATCGATATCCAGCTCAGGGTCAGCCGGGTGACGGCGGTGCGCTTGAGACTCGGCGACGAAACCCCGACCATAACCTCGGCGGCAGCTCGCCGGCGCGTCACGGATGCTCGCTTGGCCGCCAACGGTCGTCTCCAGCACACTCCGTGGCGGCTCAACTCGGAGGTTCCGGGCGCCTGGCTGCGCAGCAGGGAGCGTCGACTCAGCGCGGCGACAACGGTCTCGATCGACCGCGCTCTCGAACGTGGCGGCCTGACGATGCGCGGATACGACAGGGTGTTGCGGCTGGGATGGTCGATCGCCGATCTGGCGGGTGCGGCGATTCCCACAGCAGACCATATCGGGCGCGCGCTCTACCTGCGCAGAGCCCTCTGAACCTCACCCGTGAAAGGAACCATCATGAGCATGTTCGGATTGGACGGCACAGAGATCACCGGGCTCGTGCGCGCCCTCGCCGATCCCGAGCGTGGAAGCGTGCCCGAGCTGTTCGCGCGGGCCAGCTGGACCGGTATCGCAGAGCCGGGCGACCGGGCTGCTGGCGAACTCGTCGCGAGTCTCGGGGCGGGCGGCGCTCTGACCGCGCTGGTCGACACCTGGCCGCTTGTGCGCATCTTGCATGCCGCATCCGCCGGAGGATCGCAACTCACCGCGGCAGACCTCGAGGCCGCCCTCGCCCGGTGGACTCCCCGACTGAAGTCGGGCGTCGCCCTCGTCGCTCTTCGGCAGGCCGTGCGCTTCGCGGTGCGTCTGCTCGTACCGGGCGATCCGGCGTGGCCCACGGGCGTCGATGACCTCGGGCCCCATGCCCCGATCGCGCTCTGGCTGCGCGGAAACGATGCGACGCTCGCCGCTGCGCAGCACTCGATCGCTCTCGTCGGTGCCCGGGCCGCGACCGGGTATGGCGAGCACGTGACGATGGAGGCATCCGCGGGGCTGGTCGATCGCGGCTTCGCGATCATCTCGGGTGCCGCCTACGGAATCGATGGGATGGCCCACCGCGCTGCTCTTGCGAGCTCTGGCCAAACCGTGGCGATCCTCGCTGGTGGGGTCGACCGGTTCTACCCGAGTGGCCATGACGCGCTGCTGGCACGCATCGTCGAAGCCGGCGCAGTGGTCTCCGAGCTGCCATGCGGCTCCCCGCCGACCAAGTGGCGATTCCTCCAACGAAACAGGCTCATCGCCGCAGCGAGCCAGGCCACCATCGTGCTCGAGGCGGGTTGGCGCTCCGGCTCGCTCAACACGGCCGGGCACGCGGCATCGCTCGGGCGACCGATCGGAGCGATGCCGGGCCCGGTCACCTCGGCGGCGTCGGCGGGCTGCCATCGACTCATCCGGGAGTATGCGGCCACCCTGGTCACTTCCGCGGCCGAGATGGCCGAACTCGTGCACGGCACCGAGGTGCATGACAGTGAAGTCCAGGACCGTCCCGACACGCCGCAGGGCCGGGCGGACTCGACCTCCCTGCGGGTGCGTCTCACCGACGCCCTCAGCCTGCGGGCCCCGCGCAGCGTCGATGATCTCGCGGCGCGATCAGGCATGTCGATTGCGGAGGTGCAGGCCGAGCTCGGAGCCCTCGAGATCGACGGGGGCGCGGTGCAACGCGACCGCGGGTGGGTGTGCCGCCGATCGTAGCGACCGCCCTACGCCCCTCCGATCGAGGTCGCCGCCCTAGGGTTGAGGTGTGACCCAGTTCGGACAGTACCCGGCGCCCACTCATGTGATCGCCCATCTCAGCGACACACATTTCCTCGGTACCGATGCGGGCGGTGGCGAGCGAGCGCTCTATGGTGCGATCGACACCCATCGCAACCTCCGTCGCGCCCTGCAGCAACTGGAGCAATCCGGTGCGAACCCGGCGGCCCTCGTCTTCACGGGTGATCTCACCGACCTCGGTGAACAGGATGCCTACCTCAGCCTGCGGCAGATCGTCGAGCCGGTCGCGGCCCGCATGGGATCCACGGTGATCTGGGTGATGGGCAACCATGATGAGCGGCAGCGATTCGCGATCGACCTGTACGACGATCCCGCTGTCACCGGCCAGCCGGTGCGACCCCAGGACCGGGTGCACGACGTCGACGGGCTCCGCATCATCGCTCTCGACAGCACCGTACCCGGATATCATCACGGAGACATCGGTTCGCAGCAGCTCGAGTGGCTTGCACGGGAGCTCGCTACCCCGGCCGCGCACGGCACCCTACTTGCCCTTCACCATCCGCCGATCCCGACGCCCATCGACCTGATGGCGTTGCTCGAGCTGCGTGGCCAGTCACGACTCGCCGACGTCATCCGGGGTACGGATGTGCGCGGGATTCTCGCCGGCCACCTGCACTACGCGACCCACAGTACTTTCGCGGGCATCCCCGTGTCCGTCGCCGCCGCCACCTGCTACACGATGGATCTCAGCGCACCGCTGCACTCGCTGTCGGGCATCGACGGCGGGCAGTCGTTCGACCTCGTTCAGGTCTATGAGCAGCAGGTGGTGCACTCGGTGGTTCCGATCGGGGACCACGCGGCGGTGAGCGGCTTCAGTGCGGGTTTCGTAGAGAAGATGGCGACTCTCAGCCCGGAGCGTCGGCTCGACATCTTTTCGAACAAGGCCTCGACGGTGACGATCGCGGATGTCGAGGCCGGGAGGGTCTGACAGCACCGGGCCCGAGCCTCACGGCACGGCGGAAACGCTCGAGCGAGGCATCCGCCCGATGGCATCGTCGTGCCGCACGATAGAAGCGTGCAACTGGAATGTGCTGTCGACGAATTCGCGGTGTATCTCGCCGCCGAGCGCGGCTTCAGCGCGCACACGGTGCGTTCCTACCGCTCGGATCTCGGCCAGCTCAGCTCGTTTGCGCACTCCCGCGGAGTCGATGAGGCCGAGAACATCTCCCTCGAATTGCTGCGGGACTGGCTCTGGCAGGGGACGCTGGCCGGGCTGGCGCGGTCCACCATCGCGCGACGGTCCGCCGCGGTGCGCAGCCTCACCTCGTGGCTCGCGAAGACCGACCGCGTGTCTCCGGACGCGGCATCCCGACTGAAGTCGCCGCGGGCCGACCACCGCCTCCCCCGCGTGCTCACCAGCCCGCAAGTGAATCACGTTCTCGAAGGCCTCGTCGCGCGCGCCAGCACCGACGCTCCCGAGGCCGTGCGCGACCTCGCCGTGATCGAGCTTCTCTATGCGTCAGCACTGCGGGTGAGCGAGGTGACCGGGCTCGACATCGCCAGCGTCGACCTCGAGCGACTCACGGTGAGAGTCACCGGCAAGGGTTCCAAGGAGCGCGTCGTGCCGTTCGGGGTTCCCGCCAAACGTGTGATCGAGCGATACCTCGCCGTCGCGCGCCCCATCCTGCTCGCACGCCCCATTCTGATCGGGGATGTGACGGATGCCCTGTTCCTCTCGGGCCGCGGCGCGCGCCTCGGCACCCGGGCGGTCTACACCCTCGTCTCCACCGTGCTCGCTACCATCCCGGGCAGCGGACCCTCCGGACCCCATGCCCTGCGCCAC
>Ga0209512_1000710_pt1 | contig 50147 bp, 37 predicted proteins | sample frozenSSSSmetaG_FD_184142 | JGI IMG/M metagenome (GOLD analysis project Ga0209512, IMG submission 184142) | Glacier valley bacterial and archeal communities from Borup Fiord, Nunavut, Canada, to study Microbial Dark Matter (Phase II) -... | ecosystem: Environmental > Aquatic > Freshwater > Ice >...
GCTGAAATACGAACTGCCGATTTGGAAAAAGGAAACCTACGCCGATGGCCGCACCGAGTGGGTCGGCCCGGATAACAAATCCGCCGAAACCGGACTCTCTCGCGATGCGGTTCCCGAGTGGAATGCGGACATGTTGGAAATCTGGATTTCCGCAGGCAACGACTTTCGCGGTCGTCATGAGCAGGGTCGCCTTGATCACGGAATCACCGCAGTTCCGGAAATCGAATGCGTCGCCGGCATGGGCCTGCGCGGCGACCGCTACTTCGGCTACAAGGAAAACTTCAAAGGGCAGGTGACCTTCTTCGATGCGGAGACCGTGGAGGCCGTGCGCACCCGGTTCGGCAGATCTGATCTATCAAGTTCGGTCTTCCGCCGGAACCTCATCGTCCGTGGGGTGAGTCTCGGCGACTGGATCGGCAAACGTTTCCGTTTCCAAGGCGTCGAGTTCGAGGGGACCGAAGAATGCAAACCCTGCTACTGGATGGACGAGGTCGCGGCACCCGGAGCCGAGGAATTTCTCAAACAAAACTTCCGGGGCGGCCTGCGGGCGAGAATTCTAACCAGCGGTTTCCTGCGGGCCAGTCAAACCTGATTCGGACGGGTAATTGTGAAAGAGCAGGCGGGAAAGCCTGTATCACGCCTTGGGCAGGAAGAAACCGCGCTGCTTTTCGGAAATCGGCAGGCCGAGTTTTTCCATCGCCGCGAGCATGTCCTCCCACACCTGGCGTTTCACCGGATTGCTGCCGCCGCTTTGCAGCAGATAGCTGGGGTGATAGGTCACGCGCACCGGCGTGCCTTCGAAGTCGTGCCACTTGCCGCGCATCAAGGTGACGGTGCCTTCCCGACCGAGCAATCCCTCCGCCGCCGTGCCGCCGAGGGCGATGATGATTTCCGGCTGGATGATGCCGATTTCCGCCCGCACGAAGGGCATGCACGCCGCCATTTCCTCGGGTGATGGTTTGCGGTTGTTGGTCGTCTGCTTCGGCGTCGCGGGACGGAATTTCACGATGTTGGAGATATAGACTTCCTCTCGGGAAATCCCCATCGCCTTGAGAATGTCGTTGAGCTTCTGACCTGCGGGACCGACGAATGGCTCGCGTTCCTTTTCCTCCTGATAGCCCGGTGCCTCGCCGATCAGCATCACGCGCGCTTCCGGATTTCCCGTGGCAAAAACCATCGTTTCACGCAGAGTGCCGAGCGCTTTGGCCGGTCCCCAGTTCTCCGCCTGACGCCGCAGATCGGAAAGCTTCCCGACGCGGGTGGTGCCTTCCAGCGTGATCTCCAGCGATACCGGCGCGGCGGGTTCCGCGACCGGCATCTCGATCCGCGCGGCAGGCTCGGCCGCAGCGGGTTTCGCTCCAGGACGGGATTTTTCGAACAGCCCGCGCAGGCCGTCGCGCGCGCCTTCGTCGAGATGCACATGGCTCACGCCGCGGGCTTGTTCAGCTTCGAGAAATTCCAAGAGCACATCGACAGGACGAATCACGGCGGCACGCTAGCGACTTGCCCGCCCGCGTGCAACCGCTGGATTCGCCGAAGCGTGCTTGTGCTTGCCCGGCGGGAGAAACGCGTGCATTTTCCGGGCATGTCAGACGTTCCAAAGCTGCCCGGCCGCCTCTCGGCTCCGCACTGGTATTCCGGCCCGCGGCTCTGGCGCACCTTGAAAAAAGCCACGCTCAGCGCCGGTCGCAAGACCCTGCTAACCGCGCTCATCCTGTTCTACTGCCTGCAGGACAAGGACACGCCGACGTGGGCGAAGGGCGTCATCGTCGGATCGCTCGGCTACCTCGTTTTGCCCACCGATCTGATTCCGGACATCCTCCCCGGCATCGGCTACGGCGACGACTGGGGCGCACTCGTCGCCGCTCTTGGCACCGTCGCGGCTTACATCAAGGACGAGCATAAATCAAAGGCGCAGGCTCAGGTCGCGCGGCTTTTCGGCTCGGTGAATCCGGTCGCACCGCCGGAATTTTTCGAATAAAAACAAAGCCACCCGAGTATCACTCGGCGGCCACCACCTTCCATTTTCATGAAACCGACATTTCTGTCCCTCATCGCGCTTTTTTCCACCGCTCTGCTTTCGTTTGCCGGAGTGGCGATCGATGTGGATTCATTCGGAAAAAGCCTCGGCGGCTGGACCAAACGCGGCAACCAATCCGCTGAATACCCGCTCTCCGGCTCCGGCTACCGAACCTACAAACCCGAGGTCAGCCCCACGCCTGACGGCGGGATTTTCGTTTCCGTCCGAATCGACCACGTCCGCGGCTGGCTGGCATCCGACGACCACGCGATTCTGGAAATAACGGTGAACTCGAAAGGCATGATCGCCTCCGCTCAATCCAACATCGCGATCCAAGGCCAGTCCATCACCAGCGATGTGATCCTCGGCACCAATGAAGCCAGCAAACAGGTCGTCAGTGGTCCCGAGCGCGCCGTGCAGATCGGTGCCGACCTCGTTTCCGATCTATCCGCGAAGATGCTGCGTGAAAACATCGTCGAAGCCGGACGCGTTTCGTTTCCCGCCGCCCTGCGTCACAATTACAACCTGCTTTTCCAAGCCGTCCGTCTCGACGGCGCGCCGGTCACGCTCACGCCTCCTGTCGTTCCCGCCACGGCTCCGGCGCCAATGCCAGCCACCACCCCGGCAGTGACTGCACCCGCCGTTCCCGCGACTCCACCTGCACCCGAAGCCCCGAAAGCCCCACCCGCTCCTGTCGAAAAACCCGCGGAACCAACCCCGGCTTCCGCGCCACTGGAAATCAAGCCCTACGCCACTCCAAGCAGCGCCGAGCTTCCCGTCCAAAAGTGATGCTCCGGCGTGACACAGACATTCCTGTCTGTTCTTTCACAAGCCCCAGCCATCCGAAGAACAGGCAGGAATGTCTGTATCACGTCACCCCCGCGGGTGAAACTGCTTGTGCACCGCCTTCAGCCGCTGCCGGTCCACATGCGTATAAATCTGTGTCGTCGAAATATCCGCATGGCCTAGCAGCTCCTGGATGATCCGCAGATCCGCGCCGCCCTCCAACAGATGCGTCGCGAACGAATGCCGCAGCAGGTGCGGATAGATATTCTGCTCAATCCCCGCGAACTTCGCCCGCTCCTTCACGATCTGCCGCACCCGGTCCGGCGAGAGCAGGGTTCCTCTGACGCTGAGAAAAACGTGCGAACCGGTTTTTTTCCCCACCAGCCCGGGCCGCTCGTTCCGCAGGTAATCGTTGATGGCCTCCAACGCTTTTGTTCCCACCCGCACGATCCGGGTTTTTCCGCCCTTGCCGGTGACGCGGATGAAACCTTCCTCGAAACTCAGCATCTCCAGCCGCGCCTTGCACAGTTCCGAAAGCCGCAGGCCGGACGAGTAAAACAGCTCCAGAATCGCCAGATCCCGCCTGCCCAGCGGCTGGGCGGGGTCGATGGATTCGAGCAATTTCAAAACCTCCGAAGCATGCAGCGTTTCCGGTAGGGACAGGTCCGGCTTCGGGGCCAGCAGCGGTTCCGCCGGGTCCATCTCCAGTTTTCGCTTCGCCGTCAGCCAGCGGAAAAACACCTTGAGATGCACCGTCGTGATCCGCAGTGAGGCCGCGTTCAGACCGTCCTTTTTCCGCTCGCTGAGAAACGCCGCGAGCTCGTCTGTGCCTAAGTCACGCAGCGTGGTGCCGCGCTTTTTCACCCAGCCTGCCAGCGCGTCGAGCGTCTGCCGGACCGAGGATTGATAGGCGTCGGAAAGCCCGCGCTCGGTGGCGAGATAGCGGATGAACTGGTCGGTGCTGGCTTCCATCGGACGGCTGCCACCATCGCCGCCCGCGCATAGAGAGTAAAGCCATCACAGCTTCGGGGAAATTTGGCAGACAAGACCTTCCTGCGGTTTCGGTATTGATGCACCGGCCCTGCCGGGCTTTGATCCACCCAGACATGACTGCTTTCACCCGTTCCCTGTCCGCCATCGTCATGGCGGCTTCTTTGTTTTCCTCCCAGGCCTCCGGGAAAGCGGATCCCCAGATCGAGGCGGCCGTACAGGCGGTCTATCCGGCGCTGGTGCGGATCCATGTGGTTTTCGAGGAAGGCGGCGACGGCCGGATGCAAAAGGCGCGTGCGAGCGGCTCCGGCACCATCATTTCTCCGGACGGCTACATTCTCACGAACCACCACGTGGCCGGTCGGGCGACCCGGATCACCGTGCGTCTGGCGGACCGTCAGGAAATCAAAGCCACGCTGGTGGGCACCGATCCGCTGGCGGATCTCGCGGTGTTGAAGATTGATCGAAAAGACCTGCGCAATCCGGATGCCGCGCTGCCGGTGGCGAAATTCGGCGACAGCGGCAGCCTCGAAGTGGGCGATGTGGTGCTCGCCATGGGCAGTCCTGCGGGGCTTTCCCAATCGGTCACGCAGGGCATCGTCGCGAACACCGAGATGATCGCGCCCGGCGGTGCGATGCGCCTTGATGGTGAATTTGTCGGAGAGCTCGTCCGCTGGATCGGCCACGACGCGGTGATCTATCCGGGGAATTCCGGCGGCCCGTTGGTGAACCTCAAGGGCGAGATCATCGGCGTGAATGAGGTCGGCATTGGCAGCCTCGGCGGGGCGATTCCTTCGAATCTGGCGAAGAAAGTTTCCGATGAACTGATTGCTGACGGCCGCGTGCGGCGCAGTTGGATCGGTTTGAACGCGCAACCGTTGTTGAAGTCGATGGATGCGAAAACCGGCATTCTCGTCGGTGGCTTGATCAGCGGATCGCCTGCGGACAAGGGCGGCCTGAAGGCGGGCGACATCATCACGTCCTGCAACGGCACCGACATCCCGGCGTCGCGCGCGGCGGAGGACATTCCGGTTTTTAACAGAATGCTGCTGGAAGCTCCGGTCGGTTCGGAACTCAAGCTCGATGGAGTCCGCAACGGCGCGCCGGTCACTTGGAAAGTCACCACCGCCCAACGCGAACCGGCCGAGCCGCGCGAAAAGGAGCTGCTTTCCTGGGGCCTCACCGCTCGCGATCTCACAGCCCTCAATGCCAAGGAACTCCTCCGCGATGACGACAAGGCGGTCATCGTCCAAAGCATCCGCCCCGGCGGTGCTGCCGCCGCATCGAAACCGGCCATCATGCCAGGTGATCTCATCGTCGAAGTGGCCGGCAAGCCGACCGCCAACATCGACGACCTCATCCGCGTGAGTGCGGAAATCACCGCCGGAAAAACCGAGCCCGTGCCCTCGCTGATTTCCTACGAGCACAACGGCCGCAACTACCTGACCGTCGTGAAAATCGGCCCCGAGCCGGAAGCGGACAAACCGGGCCTCGCGAAAAAGGCATGGATCGGCATCGACACCCAGGTGATTTCCTCCGACCTCGCCGAGGCGCTCGGCATCCCCGGTTCCAAGGGCGTGCGCGTCACCCAGGTCCATCCCGGATCGAGCGCCGAGAAGGCCGGATTGAAAACCGGCGACCTGCTTTTGAAACTCGACGGCACCGTGATCCCGACCTCGCGCCCGGAAGAGTCCGATGTTTTCTCCTCGCTCATCCGCCAGTATAAAATCGGCACTGAGGCGAGTCTATCCGTCCGCCGCGGCAAGGAGGATTTGGTCGTCAAGGTTTCTCTGGACGCCAGCCCTGAAGGCACTTCAGAGCTCGCATCCTATGATTCCGAGACGCTCGAATTCAACTCCCGCGACATCGGCCAAGCGGACCGCGTTTCGGAAAAGCTGCCCGACGATTTCAAGGGCGTGCTCATCACCGCCATCACACCGGCCGGCTGGGCCGCGCTCGGCGGGCTTTCCGCAGGGGACATGCTCGTTTCCATCGACGGAAAACCCACCGATTCCATCGATACGTTGAAACCTATCCTTGCCGATCTCGAAAAAAACCGCCGCAGTCCCATCGTCATGTTCGTCCGCCGCGGAATCACCACCCGCTACATCGAGCTTGAGCCGACCTGGTAGATGAAGAAGTTGAAAGTTGATGGTTGATAAGCAGAAAGAGAACGAATGCCACCTCCACTTCGCCATCAACCTCTTCTCCTCTGCGTTCCTTTGCGGTCCACTCTTCTTCTCTTTACTCTCATCCATCCACTCTCAACTCCCAACCACACCATGAAATCACGTTCCATCCTCCTCGCCGCCCTGCTGGCAGCCCCGTTCGCCAGTGCCGCCGATGGCCCGCTCAAGGAAAAGGCGCTCGCCCTATCCGCTTCCAACAAAAACTCCGTGCTGTTCCTCAGCGCCGTCGTGGAAATCGAATTCACCGCCGGCGATAATCCGGCGAAAAAGGAAGAACGCAAGCTGGAGATGCTCGGCACCGTCATCGGCAAGGACGGTCTGATCGTCGTTCCGCTTTCCACGCTCGACGCCGCTTCCACCGTGGACGGCCGGATGGTGAACACCCAGAGCGGCCCGGTGAAACTCTCCGCCAAGGGCACCACCAAGGAAGTGAAGATCCTCCTGCCCGACGGCACCGAGGTTCCTGCCAAAGTCGCTTTCAAGGACCCCGACCTCGACCTTGCGTTCATCCGCCCGGAAAAACCGGAAGCCGCGAAACTCACGCCGATCGACACCGCGAATTCCGCGCCGATCGCCGTGTTGGACGACGTTATCATCCTCGGCCGCCTCGCCAAGGATCTCAACCGCGAGCCGGTCGTGGTGACCACCGAGGTAATTTCCCTCATCACCAAGCCGCGGACCTTCGCCAAGGTCAACGGTCAGACGCTCGGCATGCCGGTCTTCAACAAGGAAGGCAAATTCCTCGGCATCGGCATCAACCGCTTCGGCCCGAAAGGTGACAGCGAAGGCGGCGGCCCCGTTCCTTCCAACGTCGTCCTCCCCGCCGCCGATCTGATGGAGTCAGCCGCCCAGGCGAAATAGGCGTGATACAGGCATTCCTGCCTGTTCTTCATCACCGCAGCCAGTCTTTCAAAAGATCCTCCGGCTTCCGCCCGGCCTCACGCAGGTTGGCGATCGACAGGGATTCGTTTCGCTTCGCGAGGCGGATCCCTTTTTCGTCGAGCACCAGTTCGTGATGCAGATAGAGCGGCTCCGGCAGGCCTAGCAGCGCATGCAGCAGCCGGTGGACATGCGTGGAGGAAAGCAGGTCCTCGCCGCGGGTTACGTGGGTGATTTCCTGAAACACGTCGTCCACCACCACCGCGAGGTGATAGGCGGTGCCGATGTCTTTTCTGGCGAGCACGATATCGCCTAGCAGATCTGGGTTCACTGCGATTTCTCCGAAACGCAGGTCGCGGAAGGTGAGGGGACCGGCGGTTTCCGCCGCCTTTCGTGAATCGAGCCGCCATGCGTGGGGCATTCCCGAACTGAGTTTCTCGATGCATTCGCTTTCGCCGATGCGTCGGCAGATTCTTGGATAGACGGGTCCTTCCGGTCCCTGCGGTGCGGATGCCATGCGCTTCCATTCTTCCTGAATTTCCCGCCGGGTGCAGAAACATGGATAGACGTGGCCGCGTTCGCGGAGCTCGTTCAGCGCGGTTTCATAAACGGCGATCCTCTGGGTCTGCCGCAGCGGCTCGCCATCCCAAGCGAGTCCCAGCCATTGCAAATCCTCCTCGATGCCTTGATAGAACTCCTCGCGCACCCGGGGTCCGTCGATGTCCTCGTGCCGCAATAGGAAAACGCCGCCCGCTTCCCGCGCGAGGTCGTGCGCCACTTTCGCCGCCAGGGCGTGGCCGAGATGCAGCCGCCCCGTCGGACTGGGAGCGAATCGCGTGCGGACAGTCATGAATGAGTTTTGCCAGCGCTGGACGTCTTACGCAAGCCCGTCGGGATGCGTCGATTGTGGTTTGCCGCGCATGGACTCGCGCTATGGCAGGCGGAGGTTGCACCCGGACTTTTCCAATGGTATCGAATGGCCGTTCCGGACAGGCTAACCGCCGGTCTGATGGACCGCTTTCTCATGAAAAAAATTCTTCCCGCGCTGGTGATTCTGGCAGTCGCCTTGGCCATCGGCTGGCAGTTTCGGGGAAAATTTCGTAAAGCGGACAGCGCGCTCACGCTTTATGGAAACGTTGATATCCGGGGCGTGGATCTCGGTTTCCGTGTCAGCGGGAAATTGCAGGAAGTGCTCAAGGACGAGGGGGATTCCGTGAAAACCGGCGATCTCCTCGCCCGCATCGACCGCCAGCCCTACGAACACGAACTCGCCCGCGCCCAAGCCGATCTCGCCGCCGCCGAGGCTGATTTCCAACTGAAACAGGCCGGCTACCGCATCGAGGACGTCGCGCAAGCCCGCGCGACTCTGGCGGAAAGCCGATTCAGCGAAAAGAACGCGGAAAACGTCCGCGACCGTCTCGCCAGCGTCGTCGATCGCGGCGGTTCGTCGCGGCAGGATCTTGAAACGGCGGAATCCATGGTCGAGCAGATGAAACAACGCGTGACCGGCGCTGAAGCGAAATTGAAACAACTCGAAGCCGGATTCCGCAGCGAGGAAATCGCCGCCGCCGCCGCCCTCGTCGCTCAGGCGAAGGCAGCATCCGCCTCCGCCGCGCTGAAACTCGCTGATACCGATCTCAAATCCCCCTCCGACGGCATCGTCCTCACCCGCCCGCTCGAACCCGGTGCCATCGTCCAGGCCGGAGCCACCGCCATTTCCCTATCACTCGAAAATCCCGTCTGGGTGCGCGCTTATGTTCACGAAACCGAACTCGGCAAAGTCCCGCCCGGCACGAAAGTCCTGCTCACCACCGACGGCCGCCCTGACCAACCGTTTCACGGAAAAGTTGGCTTCGTTTCGCCGAAAGCGGAGTTCACCCCGAAGTCCGTGGAAACCGAACAACTGCGCACCACGCTCGTCTATCGGCTGCGTGTAGTCGTCAGTGATTCGGACGGCTCGCTGCGGCAGGGCATGCCCGTGACGGTTTCGCTCGATCCCACCCCGCAGTGATCGTGTCGGACGTCGTCGTCAGTTTTCAATCGCTTACAAAATCCTTCGAGGGCATGGCGACGCCCGCGCTGGATGCCGTGAACGGCGAGGTCCGCACCGGCGCGATCACCGGTCTGGTAGGACCTGATGGAGCGGGAAAGACAACCTTGCTGCGGATCATGGCCGGGTTGTTGGTGCCCAGCTCCGGCAGCGTCTCCACGCTCGGAAAAAGTCCGGTGACCGATGCTTCAGCGATCCATCTCGAACTCGGCTACATGCCGCAGAAGTTTGGGTTGTATGAAGACCTTACCGTGATCGAAAATCTAACGCTGCACGCGGATCTCCGCAACGTCACCGGCAAGGAGCGCGACGAAACCTTCGAGCGGCTGCTCACCTTCACCGATCTCAATCGCTTCACCGGCCGATTCGCCGGGAAACTCTCCGGCGGCATGAAGCAGAAACTCGGACTGGCCTGCGCTTTGTTAGGGAAGCCGAAGTTGCTCCTGCTCGACGAACCCGGCGTGGGCGTGGACCCCATTTCCCGCAAGGAACTGTGGGGCATGGTCGGTAAGCTGGTGGATGATGGAATCGCCGTGGTCTGGAGCACCGCCTATCTCGACGAAGCCGAGCTCTGCGGCACCACGATCCTGCTGCACGAGGGGAAACTGATCTTCTCCGGCCCGCCCGCCACCCTGACCGCGCCGCTCCAGGGCCGCTGCTGGCAGTTGAAAAACCCCGCCGGAAACAAACGCCGTCTGCTCGCAAAAGCCCTGTCGCGTCCGGAAGTCAGCGACGGCACCATCCAGGGCCACCACCTCCGGCTGACCTTCCGCGAAGACGCGAAACCCTTTTCTCCATCAGAAATCGGCGCGCCCGATGAAACCGAATGGGCACCCGTGAATCCACGTTTCGAGGATGCCTTCATCGACCGCATGGGCGGCGGACTCGGCGGCGAATCCGTGCTGGCCAAGCACATCCGCGAGATCCCCGGCGATGGCAGCGTCGTCATCGAGGCGGACAAGCTCACGAAAAAATTCGGCGACTTCACCGCCACCGACGAAGTCACCTTCCAAGTCCGCCGTGGCGAGATCTACGGACTTCTCGGTCCTAACGGCGCGGGCAAATCCACTACGTTCAAGATGATGTGCGGCCTGCTCAGGCCCACCTCCGGGAGAGCGGTGGTTGTCGGTCTCGATCTCCGCCGCAGCGCGGGCAAGGCGCGCCAGAAGCTCGGCTACATGGCGCAGAAATTCTCGCTCTACGGCAATCTCAGCGTCCAACAGAACCTGGAGTTCTTCTCCGGCATCTACGGCATCACTGGTGGCAAACAACGGCGCAAGACCGCGAAGATGGCGGAGATTTTCCACCTCCAGCCGTTTCTCAAGGCCAAGACCGATTCACTCTCACTCGGCTTCAAACAACGCCTCGCGCTCGCCTGTTCGGTCATGCACGAGCCGGACATCCTGTTTCTCGACGAACCCACCTCCGGCGTCGATCCCGTCACCCGCCGCGAGTTCTGGACCCACATCAACGGCCTCGTCGAACGCGGCGTGACCGTCATGGTCACCACCCACTTCATGGACGAAGCCGAATACTGCGACCACATCGGCCTCGTCTATCGGGGTCAGCTCATCGCCAACGGCACACCCGACGAACTCAAGGCCCTCGCCGCCTCACCCGAGAACGGTGACCCTACGATGGAAGAGGCATTCATCGCTCTCATCACCGGGAAAGAAGAAGGTTAAAACGGAGGGTGCGGTTTCAATCGACGCGCTCCCAGCGGAATTTCCGCGATCGCTTGGTCGTTGATGCTGGCGTAGCGTCGCATCATGTATCCGTTTTCGTCGAACTCCCAATTTTCGTTGCCGTGGCTGCGCCACCAATGGCCGTCGGCATCGTGCCACTCGTATTCGAAGCGCACGGCGATGCGGTTGCCGGTGAAGGCCCACAGCGTTTTCTTCAGCCGGTAGTCGCGCTCCTTCGTCCACTTGCGGCGGAGAAATTCGACGACCTCGGCGCGGCCGTTGATGAAATCCGCGCGGTTGCGCCACTCGGTGTCCTCGGTGTAGGCGAGGGAGACGCGTTCCGGATCACGGCTGTTCCAGGCGTCCTCGGCAGCTTGGACTTTCTGGCGGGCGGTTTCTCCGGTAAAGGGTGGCCGGGGTGGTCGTGCATTCATCTTGGTTTTTGTTGTGCTTCAAGTTCGGCAATCCGTGCCTTGAGCGGCGCGACGAGTTCGTTGACCTCGGCGGCGGTGTAGCGCGGAGTGATGTATTTTGGGCAGTTCCAGTCGTAGGAAACAATGCGGATGCGCACGATGCGTTCGATGATTTTCACAAGTTCCGGCGGCGTGATCCGGGCCACGAGGTCCGGATGCTCGCGGGCGTCGAGCACCTCGGCGTGACCTAGCAGCTTCAGCCGTTCCCTGCGCGGGTAGTCCATCATGAAAAGGCAGACGCGGTCGTCGGTGGCCACGTTGCCGGTGGTGAGCATCTGGCGGTTGCCCTTGTAGTCGGCAAAGGCGATTTCGTCCGGTGAGATGACTTTGACAAAACCGGCGGGTCCGCCGCGATGCTGGATGTAGGGCCAACCGTTTTCACTCACGCTGCTCAGGTAGAAGCTGTCGCGCGATTTGATGAAGGCGGCCTCGTCCGGTCCCAACGGATCGTTTTCCAAGGCCGGTGGCAGGACCTGCGAGCGGCCGTAATACCGCTGTTGTGCGGAGAGCACCTGCGGCGTGAAGGCAAGATCGAGGAATTTGTGGGCCATGGCATCTTGGAGTTGGATAGTGAAACAGGCTGCCGGCTCCTGACGAGGAGCCGGCAGCTAGGCGGCGTTATATTAGAAGATCAGGACGTTCCAGCCTTCGCTCAGGTAACGGCGCAGGCTGAGCAGGCCGGGAGTTCCTTGAAAAACATTGTCCTTCTTTTCCTCGATGCCGCAAGCCTGCACGCCTTCGGTCGCGCCGAAGACCACGGCACAGGCACACGACGCGCCGACCACGAGATCGCGGACCGCGTTGTAAAGGCCGTTCACCGGGCTGGTGACTTTCGAAAGCTCCGCCGGCCAGCGGGTGCCGGTGCCGATGAAGCTGACCTCGACCTCGTCGCCCGCTTGTTTGCCCTCGGCGGCAACGGCAAGACCGTTGAACACACGGGCGAGGGCTTCTTCGCCGGCTTTCGGATCGCTGATGATGATGACTGCTGTTTTCATGATGATGGTTGGTTTGGTTTCACTCAGTGGTTGAGTGCGATCAGGATGTCTCTTCGGATCTGTTCAGGATAATGCCATTTGGTCATTGCGGTTATGCCGTGGCGTCATAGCCTCAAGCTCATGCTCGACCGCATCAGCGCCCTGTTCACCGTGCTTGAGGAAGGCAGTGTCAACCGTGCCGCCATCCGGCTGCGGATCACGCAACCGGCGCTGAGCCGGCAGATGAAGTCATTGGAAAACGAGGTGGGCGGAAAACTGTTGGAGCGCGAGAGCAGCGGGGTGAAACCTACCGGACTGTGCCACTCGCTGGTAAAGGCGATGCGCCCCGTAATTGATTCCTACGATGCCACGCTTTCCGACATCAGGCGGCAGGCGCGCGGCATGAGGTCGGAGCTGCGCGTGGGCTATCTCATCTCGGCAGCGCAGTTCGCTCTAACGCCCGCGCTGGAGCGGCTCCGCATGACCCACCCCGGGCTGAAGCTGCTGCTACACGATCTTTCACCCAGAGAACAGATCGACGCCCTGCGCGCGGGCGAACTCGATGTCGCCCTGATCGGCCAGGAGGGCGTGACGGCCGCGCGCGATTTCTATCACAGGAAACTCCGTTCGCTCGGCGTGTGTGTGGCGGTGTCGGTTTCCGATCCACTGGCGGGTCGCGGAAGCATTTCGATCAAGGAGCTGAAGGGGCGTGACTTCATCGGCGTGGACGAGGACCAGATGCCGGGGCGCAACCAGTGGATCAGCAGTCTCTGCCGGGCGGCGGGTTTCAAGCCGCGCTTCGTGGATTCGCCGGACGGCATCACCAACGTGCTCTCGCTCGTCGCTTCGGAACCGGCGGTCACACTGCTCCCGGATTATTTCAGCGGCTTCAAGCATCCCGGCGTCGTCTTCGTACCGGTTTCCGACGACAAGGCGCGGTGGGATTTCATCGTGCTCTGGCAGCGGGGAAAAGTCCCGGCGTCCACGGTGGCACTGGTCGAGGCGCTATCAGAAAGCGTTTCCGATCTCTCGCCGGGAAAATCCCCGTGCTGATTTCCTGCCACCGCAAACATCGCTTGCGGAAGCCGCTGCGGTGGTGATGATATGAATCGACGATGAAAAAATTCTTTTGCGCCCAATGCAACGGGCGGGTGTTCTTTGAAAACTCCCGCTGCCTTTTCTGTCAGGCGGAACTCGGATTCGTCGCCGCGGATCTCTCCATCGCCACCTTCCGCCCCGCCGGGCCCGACAAGACCCACGAGCGCATCGGCGGCAGCGGGCTCTACCGGCGCTGTGCGAACCTCAAGACCGCCGGAGCCTGCAACTGGATGGTCGCCGCGGAAACTCCGGATCCATTCTGCCAATCCTGCTGCCTGAACCGCACGATCCCGGATCTATCGAAACCCCGCAACCAGCAGGCTTGGCTCAAGCTGGAGACCGCCAAGCGACGGCTCCTCCACAGCCTTCTCACCCTCGGCCTGCCGGTCGCCTCGAAGGTGGACAATCCCGCGCAGGGGCTGGCCTTTGATTTCCTCGAGGACACCCCGCCGGGCGTTCCGGGCGAGGACCGCGTTTTCACCGGACATGCGGAAGGCCTCATCACCATCAACCTCGATGAGACCGACGACCCGAAGCGTGAAAAGGCGCGCCAACTGATGGGCGAGATGTACCGCACCGTGCTTGGCCATTTCCGCCACGAGGTGGGCCATTACTATTGGGACCGCCTCGTCCGTGACACTCCGCAGTTGGAAATTTTCCGCAATGTCTTCGGCGACGAGCGTGCAGATTACTCCCTCGCACTCAGCAACCACTACCGCCAGGGAGCACCGGCGAACTGGCAGCAGAATCATGTCTCCGCCTACGCCGCCGCGCATCCTTGGGAGGACTGGGCGGAATCCTGGGCGCACTACCTGCACATCCTCGACACGCTGGAAACCGCCGCCGCCGAGGGGCTCATCATCCAGGACGGGCAGAACCAGACAGTCGTTCTATCACCTATCGGACGGCCCTTCGCCGAAGTAGCCTCACAGTGGCGCGACGTGCGGCTCCTCCTCAACGGCCTGAACCGCAGCATGGGCCTGCCCGATCCCTATCCATTCGTCCTGGCGGATCCGGTCATCACGAAGCTCACGCTCATCCACGACTGGATCGCCGGGCGGGCCTGACTCACTCCGCGGCCACTTCCGCACGCGGGGCATCCATCGCCGGAGTTTCCCCGCGGTTACCCCACGAGCGCCAGCCTTCCCTGAGTTCGAGGACACCCCAGCGGGCGAGCATCGGGAAAAGCCGGAGCATGTTGGAGCGGCTGAGTTTGAAACCGGGAATGAGGTTGCGGTTGCCGCGGTTCATCAGGCCGAGCCGGCCTTCCTTGCGGCGGAGGCGGGCGATTTTCGCGAAGCGGCTGTTATAGGTGCTCATCAGTGCGGAGAAAATTTTCCCGCTGGGAGGCGAGAACGGCGGGGTCAGCAGCGCAGCTTCCCCCATGTTGAATGGCACCTCGACGACACCCCAGTAGTAGAGGCCGAGGTCAAGATTGAAGGCCAGTCCCATCAGGTCGTATTCGCCCATGTATTCATACTTGTCCTTGTAGAGCGCCTTGAACCAGCGCTCGTGACTGGTAGAGAAATCACGGTTGTATCGCTCGTAGGTCTCGGGCGTGTTCATGCCCAGGCGCTGTTGGGTGATGAGGTTCGCTGCGCTGCTGCTGGTGAAGGAAATCCAGTCCATGCCGGGGCTGTAGAACGGGTCCATGAACGCCGCGGCATCGCCCACTAACACAAATCCGTCGCCGGCGAAGGTGGTGCTGTAGTAGGCGAGGTTCTTGCGCCAGTGCTGGTCGTCCTCGTGATACTCCGCGTCCTCCAACATTTCCCTGCCCACGGGATGCTCCATCAGGAAGGTTTTCAAACGCTCGCCGATGCTGCCGCCCTCGCTGGGGAACTCCACCAGCCGCTGGTCGAAAACGACGCCGACGCTGACGTCACCACCTTTGAGCGGAATCCACCAACTCCACCAGCCGTCGCCGATGATGTGGTTCGTTGCCGTGTTGCGCATGCCGTAAACCGCCTTCGACCATGCGGGATATTTCAGCGCCAGTTCGCGGCTGTCCCAGTCCTTCACGCCTTTCCAACGCGCCCACGCGGAGGCGGTGGGATGCTCGGTGTTGGATTTCCACCAGCCCTCCTTGCGGGCTAACAGCGATGCTAGCCCCGAGCCGTCCACGACCCAGCGGGCGGTGACGGTCTGCCGGTTTTCGCCATGGCGGATTTCCATCGTCTGCTCACCGCCGGGATTGAGCCGGACTTTGGAAACGGTCGCCGGCCGCAGGACGGTAGCACCGGCCTCACCCGCACGGCGCAGCACTTCTTCGTCGAAAGCAGCGCGGTCGAGCTGGAATGACGGCACGCGGGAAAGGTATTTCGCGCCGAGTTCGCTGGCTTGGTCCAGTGATTTCACCTCGTCGTTCTGGAACCAGAAGCGCAGCCCTTGTTTCACGAGATGGTTCTCATTGAGATACTGCGTCATCCCTAACACACGGCACATAAAGTAGCCACTGATCTCCACGGTAGCCTCGCCCACGCGGCGGGTGAGTTTCTCGGTTTTTTCCACGATCAGCACGCGGATGCCCGGGTTCTGCCGGATGAGCAGGGTGGCCGTGGCCGCACCGGACAGCGCGCCGCCGATCACGACGACATCGTAACTGGCGGTTTCGGGGGAATTTTCAGGACTCATCGTGGTGATCTTTCGACGGATCGGCCGGAAAAGCAATACCCGGAGTCAAACAAGCGGTTGCGCGGAAATGAGGTTTCTTGCACAGTGCCGCCGCATGCCAGCCGCCGCCGCCTCGAAATCCGCTGAAGAAAACTGGGACGCCATCATCATCGGTGGCGGTCCTGCGGGTTCCACGGCTGCCACCACGCTGGCGCAGGCGGGGCGGAAGGTGCTGGTGCTGGAAAAGTCGAAATTCCCGCGTTTCCACATCGGAGAATCTCTGCTGCCCTACAACCGGGAAATTTTCGACGACCTCGGCGTCTGGGAAAAAATCGAGAGTGCGGGATTTACGAAAAAGCGTGGCGCGCAGTTCGTCATGGGCAACGGCTCACGCGCCAACCGCCTCGATTTTTCAAAAGGCGCTTTCACCGAGTATCCCGAGGCGGTGCAGGTGGAGCGTGCGAAATTCGACGACATCCTGCTCCACCACTCGCGTGAGGCCGGTGCCGTCGTCCGCGAGGAGAGCACCGTGCTCGAACACCGGGTGGAAAAGGACCGCGCTGTGATCCGCTATCGCGCGGCGGACGGTGCCGAGCGTGAAGCCGCCGCACCCTATCTGATCGACGCCAGCGGACTCACCAATTTCACCGCGAACCGCGAGTCGCTGCGCAATTACTATCCGGGTCACAAGAAGATCGCCATCTTCAGCCACTTCTCCGGCATCGACATGCCGACCGGCGAGGAGGAAGGCGACATCCTCATCGTGCGGCGGGAGAAATCCTGGTGCTGGCTCATCCCTCTATCAGGCGAAAAGACCAGCGTCGGCCTGGTGATCGACGCCGCAGATTTCAAGGCGCTCGGCAAGAAGCCGCAGCAGGTGTTCGACGAAGCCGTCGCCGCCACGCCGGCGATCCAGAAGCGGTTCGCCAGCGCGGAAATGTCGGAGGAGCTCCACGTCATCGTCGATTTCTCCTACAAGAACGAAACGCTCGTCTCACCGCGGGTCGTGAGGGTGGGGGATTCGTCGGGTTTCATCGATCCGATGTTCTCCAGCGGTGTCCTATTAGCAATGACCAGCGGCCAGCAGGGCGCGCGGGCCGTGCACGACGCGCTGAAAACCGGCAAGGCCGTCACCGCCGGCATGAAGCGTTACGAAAGGGACAACCGCAAACGCATCGCGATCTACTGGGAGTTCATCGAGAATTTCTACAAACTCCACTTCGCCCAGATCTTCTTCCAGCCATACAACCGCTGGGGGCTCGTCTGCTCGATCAACGCCGTGCTTGCCGGTTGCACGAATCTATCATTCGCCGTCTGGTGGCGGCTGCGTGTGTTCTTCTTCCTCGCCTGGCTGAACAAGCACATCCCGGTGGCGAAGCGGATCAAGGTCAGTTAGTCATCTTCATGGACCGCGAAATTCATTTCGCCCGCGCAGCGTAACGCCCAAACGCAGCGACGCCGGAGCTGATGTGATCAGTTTGGTGGCGCTTTCCAGATCAAACGCACCGCATCAAGCCGGACACGAGCGTTGCGGATGGCATCCGCAAGTTCGACCTCGCGTTGTTCGAGCGCGGTGATTTCCTCCGGCTTGATGTGGTCGTTCACTTCCGCGAGGTCTTTCAGCCGGGTGATTTCGCGGGCCATCTCGCCGCGCATCAGTGTCATGGCGTCATCGATCGCATTGCCACCTTTCGCTGCTCCGAGTTCGCGGGCTTGTTCGAGCATCGCTGGCAGGAAAGTCCGCTTCACTTTTTCGTTCCGAAGCAGGCCGGCGGCATCACCCTTGCGCAGCGGTGGACGGGCGAAGGCGGCGTTGTCCGAGTGGTCGCCGCCCTTGTGATCGACCATCACGCGGATCGGGATCTGCGGCAGGAAACGCTCCACATGCAGCCGCGCGGGAGCCACGCATTCGACGACGACCCATGCCTCCAACAGAATTAATTTTTCACCCGCCGCATCCCAGACGGCGAAGGACGCGTTGCCCGCCTCCGATCCTAACATGAGATCGAGCGCGCCGCGGACCATCGGGTGGTCCCACGTAAGAAACGCCTCCTGCTCCCGCTGCAACGCGCGCTGCCGGTCCAAGGTCACCGTCATGCCCTCGTGCGGCAGCGAGGGAAAGGCGTCGGATTTCAGGTTTCCCGGCAGCAGGAAATAGCGGCGGTTGCCGAGTTCCTCGATGTGCAGTCCGGAGAATTCAAAGAGGCGCATCAGGAAATCCTCAAAGCCCGCGTCGTTGTCCCACTCGCGGATTTTTCCTGCCAGCCAGGCCGAGCGCTCCGGGCGATGTGAGCTCCGCTCTAGCAAGCGGTCCTGCCCGCGTGCAAGGCGTTCGGAAATCCGTTTCCGGCTGGCGAGCGTCTTTGCGATCAGCTCTTCGATGCCTTCGCGCTCGCCGATCGCTTCCTCCAGATCGAAGCGCAGTTCGCGCTGGATTTCCGCGGCGCCGGGCGGGCTGGCGCGGAAGGCGTCGAGTCCCTCGTCCAGCCAGCGCATGAGGATCTCGTCCGGCCCGCCGGGCTGATAAGGGACGTGGATGTTGATCGTGCCTTTCTGGCCGATCCGGTCGAGCCGCCCGATCCTCTGCTCCAACAGATCCACGTCCTCCGGCAGATCGAAAAGCACCAGATGGCGGGCGAACTGGAAATTGCGGCCCTCGCTGCCGATTTCCGAGCAGACGAGGATGCTCGCTCCGTCCGCCTCGGCGAAGAAGGCGGCATTGCGGTCGCGCTGAAGCAGGCTGAGGTCCTCGTGGAACAACACGCCCTGCACGCCGGTGGCCGAGGTGAGTTCTTCCAGCACCTCCTCCGCCAGCTCACGGGTGCGGGTGATGACGAGGACTTTTTCCTCACCGAGGTCTTCCAACAGCGATTGCAGCCATTTCACTCTTTCCGTCGTCGGATAGAAATTCGGCTCGCGTTTCGGAAATCCGCCGAGCCGCTCGCGGGTGTTGCGGAACATCACACGGCCGATGCCGAAGCCGTCCAACAGGTCGGTGGCCAGGCGTTCGCGCGCGCCGGATTTTCCCGCCTCCAGATCGGCCACGCGCTGCTCCAACCGCGGCCGTCCGGCGACGATTTTTTTCAGGCGCGACACCGGCATTCCTGCCTGTTCTTCCGCTGCCAGCGACTCCACCACATCCGCCACCTCCTCGTAATGCAGCGTCTCCTCACCATATTGCGCGAGGTCCGCGTAACGGCCTGGATCCAACAGTTGCAGCCGCGCGAAGTGCCCCTCCGGCCCGAGCTGCTGCGGCGTGGCGGTGAGCAGCAGCAGACTCTCGGTGGTTTCTGCGAGAGACTTGACGATTTCATACGCGGCACCCGGCGCTTCCGCAGTCCACTCGAGATGGTGCGCCTCGTCCACCACCAGCACGTCCCATCCTGCCTCGCGCGCCTGGGTGGCGCGTTGTTCGTTTTCTGCGAGGAAATCGACGGCGGCGAGGATCCACTGGCTGTCGAGAAACGGATTGCACTCGGGATCGCCATACTCGATCGCTTCGCAGCGCGCTTCATCGAACAAGCTGAACGAAAGTTGGAACCGCCGCAGCAGCTCCACGAACCACTGGTGCACCAGCGGCTCTGGCACCAGGATCAGCACGCGCTCGGCCCGGCCTGTCAGAATCAGCCGGTGCAGGATCAGACACGCCTCGATGGTTTTTCCCAATCCCACCTGATCCGCTAACAATACCCGCGGCTGCGGCCGGTTCGCCACCTCATCCGCAATGAAAAGTTGGTGCGGGATCAGATCCATCCGTGCGCCGGCCAGGCCGCGCACCGGCGAGCGGCGCATGTCCGCGCGGCGGCGGAGGGCTTCGCCGCGCAGGTCGAAATCGCCGGGTTCGTCGAGTTTCCCGCCGAACAACCGTTCCTGCGGCTTGCTGAAGCTGATGTAAGCTGATAGATCGGCTTCCTTCGCTTGGCCGGAGTCGGTTTGATAAATGAGCAGGCCATTTTCCTCCCGCACGTTCTCCACAGTCATTTCCGCGCCGGATTGGACCTTGATCCGGTCGCCAGGCGAGAAGCGCACCCGCCGCAGCGGGGCGGTGTCGGTGGCGTAGATCCGGGTCTCGCTCGCAGCGGGGAAGGCGATTTCCACCCGCCCGTCACCACTCTTGCGGACGATGCCGAGTCCGAGTTCCGGCTCCCCATCGCTCACCCAGCGCTGCCCGCGCGTCCACGTGTTTTCCAATCCGCCTTGTTTCGACATTCCGACGCAGGGAACCCCTTTTGTGGAAAAAAGGGAAGCGCCGAGAGAACCTCATTTCCACAGGCTCCCTACGCCGGGCAGCGTTCATGGCAAAATCTGGAAGGAATGGGTTTTTCCACTGTCCATGCAACGTAAAAGCGCATGCACCCCTACCAGCGGCGGCGCACGTCGATCACGGGGTTAATGTTGTATTGGCGGTTTTTTTTCCCAAGGAATATGTTTGGGAGAGAGGGGCGGACTCCCCTAGGGTTGCGTCGACAAAAACAAACAATGCCTTCCGCGAAGGACCAACTAAAGCTTACAACCAACCAGACTGAACAAGCCTACCCCTACTTATTCGCTAACTGTTGGAATCCGCTCATCCTCAAAATAGTGCAATTTTAAAATTACCTAACCAGCAAATAAAATTTTACACGACACTACCTGAAGACCGCCTTTTTTTGAGGCCGGTGGCGTCGCCGGGAAGTTTCTCGATGATGATCCCCTTGTCTTTGATGGCCGCCCTGTTCTGCGGTAGATAGTCCGCGGGAAGCTTGCCGCCGGGATTGGTGTAATGGGGATCCGCGATGATCATGTCGGTGTCCTCCACGCCGACGGGAGATGGCAGGGTGGACTTGGACGGATAGATGTTGTTTTTGAAAACGACGTTCTTCGCCTTGCCGGTTGCCTGTTTTTTCCCGGGTTTGGCCGACGGCTGGTCGTCGTCAACGGCATTCGCGCTTTTGGTGAGCCGGAAGATGTTGTTAGCGATGAGAAGCCCCTCGGCGCTGGTGGTGATGGCAAACTTGGGGCTGATGCGCTCGTCCGCATAGACGGTGTTGTTATAGAAGTAGCTGTTGAAAGGACCGAAGGGTGGCTTCGCGCAATGGCCGCTGACCATGAGGACCTTGCCTTTCCTGGGTTCCTCCATCCAGTCCCTTGACGCGCGAGCCGTCGTTGATGCTGACGTTGTAGCGGTAAGCGCAGTTGTAGCGGTAAGCGCAGTTGTAGTTGTAGTTGTAGTTGTAGTTGTTTCCCAGCACCTCCATAAAGCCGCCTTCGTTGTTATAGCTGAGGTTCCGCTGCACGATGACATCGCAGCAGTTGAAGTCGCTATGGATGCCGGTGGAGTCGCCCTTGCCCTTTGAGTTCATGCAGACGTTCATTTCATAGAGCACGTTCTCCGCGTTGAAGGTCCAGGAGCCGCTGCCTCGGCCATGTTTGCGGGCGTCGTCAAAGGCGCCGGACTGGTCGAAGGTGTTGCCGTAAACATGGCAGTTCACGACATTCGATGCGAACAGGGCGGAGCCGCCGGTCTGTTTGGTGCGGTTGTTCCAAATGACGACGTCCTGGATCCGGTGGTTACCCGGGGCGCTGGTGAGGATGCCGAAATGGCCGGTGTTTTCGATCTGGCAATCGGTCACCGCGATTCTGCTGATGGTTCCGGCGTTGTCCTTGTCGTTTTCGACGGTGATGCCGTAGCCGTAATAGGTAAAATTTGTCCTGCCTTCGGAGGGGGAGGATCTGGCGGGAAAGATGGTGTGGATTTCAAGCGCTTCAGATGGATGTCCCGGGTGCCTCGCTGGGCATTGGCGGTGATCCAGACGCCGTAGTTGACGATTTTTTTCGCACCTTTCTGCTCCTTCTGAGGCTTGGCAGGAACGTTCTTCGGGGGCGGGATGGGCTGGCTGTTGTCGTTGACGATTTCAACATCCTCGATCCGGAGAAACTGACTGTTGGCCAGATGGACGGCGGCGGCGTGCCCCTTACCGGCGATGGCCGTTGGGTGAGACGTGGGTTCAAATACTCGCCGCAAAATGGATACATTACATCGGGCGGGAAGTGCGACACGCTCCCATGCTGGTAGGTTTCCGGCATGTGAAACGGAGGAGTTTTTCAGAACGGGCGATGATCTGAGCCATTGTTGCGTGGGGTTTTGGTTTTTTCAGGCGCAGTCAACCTACGCGTTAAATACCAACTAAACTTGATTTCATGCTTCTCAAAACAGTCAAACATGATTAGTTTTCACGGGTTGCGAGGTATTTCAAGCGTCTTGAAAATCTCTTCTCTCCCAAGAATCCACCCATCCACCGGGTCGGCAAACCGGAAGGTATCCACCCCCTAGCATCCATGAAAATCGCGAAACTCCTTTTCGTCACATTCGTGATGCTCGTGCCGCCGTCCGTGCGTGCCGCGAACATCATCGACTCGATTTACGGCATCGGGGCGGGCAGCTTTGAAGTTCCCGGTTTCAGCGGGCCGACTTTTGTGACCTACGCTGCCGGATCCACTGCGATCACCGGTTGGACGGTCAACACCTTGAACATCGACTGGGTGAAAAACAGTGTTTGGAACGCCTCGAACGGCAGTTACTCGATCGACATGAATGGCACGCCCGGCGGTCCTGGCGGGCTTGAAACGGTGATTCCGACGACGATCGGTTCCACCTACCGTGTCACTTTTGACATCGCGGGCTATCTGACGGCGGGCAGTAACACGAACCCGAAGGTGATGAAGAGCGTGGCGGGCGGAATCACGACCATTTACAATCTGACGGCGACCCAGAGCTACAACCAACCGTTCTCGCTGCCGCTGGCGGTGAACTGGTCCACGCGGAGTTTCGATTTCGTCGCCACCTCGATGTCGAGCAAGGTCTCGTTCGTTTCGCTGGTGGCGAATGACGGCTCGGCGATGCTATTAGACAATGTTTCCATCGAAGCCGTGCCGGAACCCGGAGCTGCCGCGCTGCTCGGTGCGGGGGCATTTTGCCTGATCCTGCGGCGGCGGAGACAGATCCGGTTCTCGCCGGCGTTGTGATGGGGAGAGTTGGTTTTTAAACGCAATCCGCCCGCCTTTTTCCATTTCATGAAAACCTGCCCGTATTGCGCTGAAGAAATCCAGGACGAAGCGATCAAGTGCAGGTATTGCCACGAGTTTCTCGATGAGACCAAGCGGCCGCCCGCCTATCAGCCGCCGATGCTGCCAGGCGCTGCGGGAAGCCCGTTGGCCTGGTATTTCAAAACGTCCTTCATCGTGCTGATGTTTTTGACGCTGCCGCCACTGGCGCTGCCTTCCGTCTGGCTGCATCCGAAGCTGCACTGGATCTGGAAATTCGTGATCACGGCGGCTGCGGTCGGCTTATGTTGGGCGTCCTACGTCGCTTTCAAGGGATTCGTTCATCAGTTTGATGAGGCGACGAAGATGCTCAACGAGATGAAGATCTGAGACTCGGGTTTTTTCTGGATCGATCAGGTCCGGGCCATCTAGCATTCCGGCATGCGTTCGATGGATGAATGGCTGGGGTCCGAGGAGACCGGGGTGGCGTTTTCCCACTGCATCAGTTGCCGCCTGCCCCTGTCGGAAATCGCCGCGCCGTGGCTGGTGAACAAGGAGTTCCACCGTGGGGAATGCGTGCTGGAATATGCGATCTGCCAGCCGTGCCGCGATCAGGTGACGGACCAGCTTTCCGAGGAATCGAAGGAGGCGGTGCGGAAATTTCTCGAACAACAGATCGACTGGGACGAGCGGGTGAGGGAATTCATGTTGGCCCACGACGCGAGGGACCGCTTCGCTGCCTGCATTTCCTGCCGCACTCCGCGTGGGGAACTGGACGGATTCGGCATTTCCGCGCTGTTTGATGCAGGCGGACACCTCGTCACCGGGCCGCTGCCGCTGCTGATCTGCCGGGGCTGCATCGGGCGGATGACGGAATCAATTTCCGAAGCAAGTCGCGTGGTCTGGCGGAAATTTCTGGCAGATCATTTCACCGGGCCGCCGAATGATTCGGGGTTTCCGGGGTTGCTGTGATTCAGCCGTGGATCAGCGCTTCCTCAAAGGCGGCGATGATGGTTTCAATCGGCTCCAGACCGCAGGACACGCGGAGGAGATTCGCCGGGACGCCGCAGCCTTCCGCCCATTCGAGCTCGGTGTAGTGGGCGAGCAGGGTGTAGGGGCAAACGAGGGTGAAATAGGTGCCGAAGCTCGGGCCCTTGCTGACGCGCAGGGCGTCATAGACTTTTGGGGTTTTCTTGGGAGTTTTCAGGACGAAAGAAAGCAGTCCGCCGTAGCCGCCGCCCTTGCGCATGACGTCTTCGTAGTGCTCGCGATTCACCAGCGACGGATGCCAGACTTCTGCGACGGCCGGATGCTCCGAAAGCCATTTCGCGAGGGCCAGGCCGTTCGCGTTCACGGATTTCATGCGCTTCGAGTAGCCCTTGAGGTTGGAAAGCAGGACTTCCGCATCGCCGATGTAGAGAGGTGCGCTCTCGGTGGAATCGGCCGCCAGCGACTGTCGCAGGGCATTCGCCACCGGTGAGTCTGCGCGGACGGAAGCCATGCCGGCCATCACGTCGCCTTCTCCGGAAATCCATTTCGTGAGACTGCCGGTGACCACGTCGGCGTAACGCAGCGCTTCGATATTGAGAGGACCCGTCGCCGAATCATCGACGATCAAAGGCGTGCCGCTCTCGGCGCAGGCTTTGGCCACGCGCTTGAGATCGATGGTGCGGAGCAGGGGATTGCTCGGGACTTCGGTGAAAACTCCGGCGAACTCACCCGCGCGGATCCGCATCAGCGCTTCGTCGAACGACTCGCCGACCGCTTCGTTCAGGTAAACGACGCCGTGGCCGAAATGCTCCTGCACTTTCAGGCAATCGACGTAGGGAAACTCGATCTGCAGCGTTTTTTTCCCGTCGTGCAATCCCGGAAGAGCCCGCAGGACCGAGGAAATCGCCGCCATTCCGCTGGCGAAAATGAAGGTGTCAGCCGGGGTCGCTCCGGTGTATTTCGCCAGCGAGCGGGCGATCAGATGCGACTTCGAACCCTCGCGCATGTTGCCATCGAGGAAATCCTGCGCCTGCCTGCTGCTCACCACCTCGCCGGTCAAACGCCAGTAGAAATCCGCCGCCTGCTTCGCTTTCGCCGGGACGATCAGCACCTGCAGGCCGTGAAAACTCGTGATCCGCACCGCCGTTTCCGCGTGGCGTTCCACCCAGCGGTGGGCGCGTTGCACCGAGGCGCGGGTCGGCAGGACGATCACTTCCTCGTACTCGGTAGCGACCTCCGCCTTGGCTTGCGCGAACAAGCGCTCGACCATCGGATGCTTAAAAAACCGGGGATAGCCCGTCTGCATCCGTTTTGTGACCTTGTCGCGACCTTCCTCATAGCCGACAATGGAATCCCATGTCGGCAGGCAAACCGAGCAAGCATGAGCAGAATCCGGGAGTGGAATTCCCAGATCCTCATCCTGCCACGCCGGGTTGGCTGATAGATTACGCGTCACCCCCCCTCCATGCCTCGGCGGGGGACTAAGGGCAAGTCGGATCAGCTAGGTTTTGTGAACAAATTCGCCGGAGGGTGGCAGTTCAAGCAACCACGGGCTTTTCCCGCGTCCGCCATCCAGGAATGGGCGATCTACGGTCAGTCGCTCGTTGGGCTTGGGAAATCCTTACATTGCGCGATTGCCGCAGTTTCCCCCCATGCTAGCGTCCCGCGCATGCAACCTTCCGATCTCACTGCGGACACGCCAATGGGCCTGATCCTCGAAACGCTGCCCGGTGCCCGGCGCGCGATTTTCGCCCGCTATCACCTCGGCGGCTGCCAGAGCTGCGCGTTTTCCAACGAGGAAACTCTCGCGGAACTTTGCAAACGCAGCGAAATCCCGGTGGAAGAGGTTCTCGAACATCTGCTTGCCAGCCACGTCCACGATTCCGCGATGTGGATGGAGCCCGCCGCCGCCAGCGAGAGATTGGGGGAGCTGCGGTTCATCGACCTGCGCACCCGCGAGGAGCACGAGGCGGTGGTGATTCCCGGATCGGAGTTTTTCACCCAGGAACTCCAGCAACAACTCTTCGCCGGAGATTCCGACGCGAAAATCCTGCTCTATGACCACAGCGGCCGCAACGCTCTCGACCAGGTCGCGTGGTTCCGCGGCCATGGCTTGAAGGAAACCTACGCGCTGCGCGGTGGCATCGATGCCTGGAGCCAGGAAATCGACCCGAAGATCCAGCGCTACCGGCTGGAGATGGATTAGATGGTGCGTGTCAACGATACAGCCGCTTTTTCGCGATCCACTCAGCGACAGACGGTGACAGCCAAGGAGGCTGGACTTCACCGTGGGCGATGGTGCTTCGGATTTCCGTGGCGGATGCCGGATGCCCGCCGCGAACGACATGCAGCCGGTAGCCTTCTCGCGGCCCAATCGCCTCTCCGCGTGCGAGCACGATGAACTCCACACAATCCGCGAGACGTTCCGGGTGTCTCCAGGCCGGCAGCGCTTCCCATTGATCGCCGCCCATGATCCAGAACAGACGGCAGCCGGGAAACCGCGCCGCCATGGCCTCCGCTGTCTGATAGGAAAACGAAGGCGCGGGCTGATGGAGCTCGTAATCATCGACCACCGCCCACGGCAGACCCGCCGTGGCGAGACGCAGCATTTCACAACGGTCGTCACCTCCGGCCGGATGTGCGTCCGTCTTGTGAGGGGAAATCCGGCATGGCAGGAAGCGGACTTCGTCGAGTGCCAGCGCGTCCTTCGCCAACGCTGCGAGATGAAGGTGGCCAAGATGGACCGGATCAAAGGTGCCGCCGAAGAGGGCGATTTTGCGGGGACGTGCCATGATTTCTGATGGACTCATCCGGCGATCACGCGGAGGCGGACGAATTTGCGCGGCGCAGTGCCTGTCGCAGGCAGGACCTTGACGGTGCATTCCTCCGTAATGCCGTCACTAGTCGGGGTGACGCTGGTTTCCTCGATGTCAGCCCCCGTGCCATCCCACGCCGGGGTTTCGAGATCGGTACTGGTTTCCACCACATATTGCAGCCCGTCACGGACGATCAGGCGACGGTAGTGGAAGGTGAGGTATTCAAGCCCGTCCCCGCCATCGGTCTGGAGCGACGCACCCGGCAGTCCGCCCAGGTCCGCTGTTGATGGATCGAGGCCGAGGGCATACTCGAGCAGGTTGGAAATGCCGTCGCCATCCGGGTCACCGGCGCTGCCTTGGAGCGGATCAGTCCCACCGGCGTCGGCGGGATTGAGATCATGTGCGGTTTCCCAAACGTCCGGAAGTCCATCGCCATCCGCATCCGTGGTGGCGGGTCCGGTGTAGGTGACGAGCCAATCCTCCGTGATGCTGTTAGCCGGGGTGACGTTGTCGGAGGCGGTGATGGAAAAGAAGTTGTCGCCCGGAACAAGTAGGATCGGCAGGGTGTTCCAGCTGTTGAAGCCACCGGTCACCGGAACGCCGTTGACGGAAACTGCGGAAACGCCGGATGTGGCATCGGTGGTCCCGCCCCGCACGACCAGAATCGGATCGGCCGTGGTGGCGACCGTATCTCGCGTGATCACGGGAGCTGCCGCATCCTGGGTTGAGACGTCGGTGGCGCTCCATCCGCTTTCGATGTTGATGGAAATCAACCTGCAGCGGACACGATAGAATGCGGCGGCACCGTCCGGCAGATTTCCGAACGTATAGCTGGTGCCGTTGAACCAACCGCTGCTTTGCGGGGAGGTGAAGCCGGCATCACCGGCACACTGTATTTCATATGAATTCGCGCCGTTCACCGGAGCCCAGTCGATGGTGTTGTCCCCGCCGGCGGTGAAAAGCGGTTCCGGCGCGATGACCGGCGCGGGCAGGATGACGTCCAGTGAAACATTGCGGTTGGTGTTGCCACGGCCGTTGGTGGTGTTGGTGAATGCGATGGTGTCGTTGTAGGTGCCGGGATTGAGACTGTTCGCCGCGAGGGTCGCCTCTACGGTGGCGCTGGTGCCGGGGGCGAGGGTGCCGCCGGTGTTGGAGATCCCGAGCCATGAGGCAGATCTGTCGGCCGTCCAAACGAGCGGGGCGTCGCCGGTATTGGTGAGCGTGTAGGTTTTTTCCGCAGGAGTGAAAGGACCGCCGAGAGGGCCGGACGCGCTCAGGGGCAACGCCGGTGTGACCGTTAGGATCGCGCTCGGTATCGATGTGAAGACATTGCTCTCTCCTGTCAGACCGTCGGTAGCATCCGCTGTCAGACTCAATCCGGAACCGGTGGCGGTGGTGCTGATGGAGCCGCTCCACATGCCGTTTTCCAAAACCACGGTGGAAGGGCCGGCCGCAAGCGCCCGCTCGGCCCGCAGGCGGAGGTTGGGCACGGTGGTGGAGGTGTACCCGGCCGGAGCCGCGCCCGACCAGTTCAGCGGATCACCGTTAGTGCCGTAGGAGTAGTAGTAATAGCTCCGCGGAGAGGCGGTGGCGGATCCCCGCACCAGTCCGCTGGTTCCGCTGGCGGCGTTGTCGAAGCTGAAATCCACCATCAGGTTTCCGCTACCACCATACTGATAGGGAGTGCTGAACGGCAGGAAAACCCAACCGGTGTGGGTGATGCCGACATTGGACTGGAACACCGTGGTCCACCCGGAGCTTTCCCATGCGACGGGGGCCGCATAGCTGGAAAGGGAGGTGGGCCTGATACGGATGGTGAAGCGGGTGAGTGCCAGCCCCGGGATCTGCGCGACGTCGAGGGCCAGCCCGGTGAGTTTTCCCGCCCCTCCCAGTTCGCCGGCGGTGTAGATCGTCTGGCAGCGCGATTCGTAGGCGAGGGTGTAAAGCGGCTGGCTGGTGGTGTTAGTGCCGGTACCCGTCGTGCGCTGCGAGGAACCGAGCGCGATGCTGGCGCTGCCGTTGAAGCCGGTGACAGGATTTCCGTAGGCGTCGCTGGCGCGGAGGGTGGCGCTGAACGGATTGTTTGTTTCGACGAAAGCTGGAACCGGATCCCACGCCAGCATGGTCGCCGCTCCGACTCCGATGTTGAAGCGGTTGCCGGATCCGACATGACCGGAGCCGTCACTGGCCGTTAGGACCGCGCCGGCCACCTGCGTGTTGAACACCAGATTTCCCGTCCACGAGCCCGACGAGAAATTCCCGGTCACCGTGGGATTCATGGAAACAGGTGTGCTTCCCGCATTGGTAGCCAGATTGGCAGTGCCGTTGAAAACCGTGATCGGGGAATTGTCAACATCCCTGGCGGAAATGGTCGAGCTCACCGGTGCCCCGCGGATCACCGTCGCAGGCAGCGGGCTGATAGAGAAATGGTGTATGTCATTATCGTAGGCGGCGGTTTCCGCTGTGGCACTCTGGAAACCGGTGGCTGAGGCGGTGACGGTGACGTCTTGCGTGCCATCGGTGGCGGCGTCGTCCACCGAGGTAGCGCTGAACGACGCGCTTGTACTTCCCGCCGGAATGACGATGCTGGAGGGAACCGAGAACTGCGAGGGATCCGAAGACGCGAGAGTGACGGTTAGGTTGACGGGCAAGGTTCCGGAAATTCCGACCGTGCCGCTGGTGGTGGCTCCTTCGTAGGCCGGATAGGGACCTGAAAGCGTCAATGCGTGGTCTTCGTTGTCCGTCACCAGGATGGTCACGCTCGTATCCGTCCAGCCGTCCACGCTTGCGGTCAGGGTGACGGTTTGTGTTCCATCAATTTCCGAATCGTTGATCACCGTGATGGGGAAAGTGGCACTGGCTTGCCCTGGTTGGAAGGTGATTCCCGCGGGAACGGTGAGTTCGCCCGGATCGCTCGATACCAGATGGACCGTCACCACCCCCGACGGCGCGGTGGGAAAGCTGACAGTCGCGGACTGTCCGGTGGTGCCTTCCGCCACGACGCCCGGTGCGGTTAGGTCGATCGGCAGGGTGTCGTTGTCGATGACGATCACATTTGTCGCCCTCGGCGGTTTACCGTCAATGGCACCAGTAACGGCCACCGTCCGGTTGCCATCGGGAATCAGGTCATCCGCGATGTTCATGAAAAATTCCGAGCTTGTCTCACCCGCGGGCACCACCACCGATGGGCCGGTGGAGATTTTGGCCGGAGCAGAGGAGGAGAGGTTGATGACAGTGTCCGTCGCGGCGGCTTCGTCGAGAGTGACGCTGGCGGTCACGGGGCCGACGCCCTCAGTGACTTGTGAGGGCGTAGCAAAGGTGAAGCCGGATGCGGGACGGGCGGTGACGGTGATATCGTCGATCACGATACCGTCGGTGTTGAGTGGAAAATCGTCGTATTGGTTGAAGCGGATTCTGAAAGCAGAGCTGTAGGCGATGCCGTGGGCCGCGATGGCGGCATCGAGATCGACGGTGAGTTCCCCATAGCTGGCCGGGAGCGAACGCAGGCCTTGGACTTCCCACCAGGTGGTTCCATCCGCGCTGATCGCCACGCCGTCGAAATCCGCACCGCCGGTGAAGGGCGCGGGCGGCGGACCGTTAGATTCGTCGTTGTAGCCGGCGGCCCAGAATTTCAGGATCACACCTGACTTTCCCGCCAGATCCAGCGTCACAGTGGCTTCGTTCCGGGCGACTCCGGTGGCAGTGTCCATCGTCATGTGATAGATGCCGGCATGCGGAGCGTAAGCGGAGGTGACCTGGGTGCGGAAATTCCCGATTCCTGTCGATGTCCACCATACGGGATTGAGCGTGCCGCTTTCGAAGGTTTCCGCGAAAACGGTTTCCGTATCAGATGGTGGCGGGGGAGGGCCGCTCACGTCGAACGTGTTGGAACTGCCGGACACGGTTCCGGCTCTCGCCCGGAGCACAAGTCCGTTTCCGGTAACGGGAACCGAGATTTCGCCGGTCCACACCCCGTTGGAGAATGTTCCGCTCTGCGCGGGGCGGATGGGGATTTCCTTGAGATTGCTGAAGATCACGTTGGGGCGGTCGGAATAACCGTTGGGAAACGGCGTGGTTCCGGACCAGCTCAGCGGACTGCCATAGCCGCTGTTGCTGGTGGCGGAGAGGACGGAAACGCCGCTGGTGGCGGTGCCTCTGACCTGTACTCCCGGTCCTGCGGCGGCGGTCCGGTCCATGCTGAAGTCCACCAGCAGGTTGTCCGTTCCGTTGAAATCGAAGGGAGTGGTGAAAACAAAGGTCATCCAGCCGCCGCTGGTGACCACCGGATTCGCCTGATAGACAGTGGTCCAGCCGCTGTTGTCCCACGGCGCGCCGTAGGTCAGGTTCGCCAGCGGACTGTGTTTCAGGCGGATGGTCCAGTTGGCGAGCGTTTCTCCAACAGTTGGAACGTTGGCCAGATCGAGGGCGATGGCGGTGATCCTTGAGGTGCCGCCGAGCTCGTTCGCCTTGTAGATCACGGTGCTGCGGGAATCGTGGGCATAGGTGGAAACCGGAAAGCCCAGCGACACGCTGTCGGTTCCGACCGGCGAGTTGGTGCCGCTGGCGAGCGCGAAGAGACTGGCGATCCCGTTGTAGCCGCCCACGGTGTCTCCGTTTTCATCGACCGCGCTGACCGTCGCGTTGAACGGCGTGTCCAGCGTCCGGGGAGAAGGGATGAAGTTCCACGCGAAATGATGGATCTGACCGACGACGAGATCGAAGGGATTGCTGGCACCGACATGCCCTAGACCGTCGTTGGCGAGAATGACCACGTTGGTGTCGAGTGCGTCGATCCGCACGCTGCCGTTCCAGACACCGCTAATGAAACGTCCGGTCGTGGCGGGAGTGACGGGCAGCGAACCGCCGTCGCCCGAGGCAGTTAGGTTGACGGGGGAATTGTAGTCCGTCATTACCGCATTGGATGAATCGAGGGCCGTGATGATCACCGGAACGGGTCCGTTTTTCAGTTGGGGGGAACCGGTCGCGGCCAGGGTGAAGTGATGGGCCTCGTTGTCGCGCACGATGCCATTGGCCACCGCACCGATGAAAGTGGTGGCGCTGGCCGTGATGGAAAAAGGCTGCGGGCCGTCCGCGACAAGATCATCCTGCACTGTCAGGTTGAAGGTGGTGGAGGACTGGCCTGCTGGAATCGTGACAGTGGCGGGCACCGTGATTTCGGAAACATGGTCCGACTGGAGCGTGACGACGAGGTCGGACGCCGCCATGCCGCTGAGACTGACGGTGCCGGTTTTGGGCGTGTCGGACTCACGATAGCCCGTCGGAATGGACAGCGTCAGATTGCGGTTTTCATCATCCAATACCAGCAGGTCGCGGGCACCCGAAGTCCAAGCTGTCAGACTGGCGGTGAGGTGGGCGGTTTGATCTCCATCGACGGTGATGTCGTCCAGAATAGTCACTTGGAACGACGCCGTGGTGGCACCGCGCGGCACGGTGACACTGGATTGAGGCTGGGCGACCAGTGGTGAATCGGATTCCAACTGGAAGGTGAGCGATGCAAGTGCCGGACTGCTGAGTGTGAGCGAACCCGTCACGCTGCCGGAATTCTCGGCGGTGGAAGCAGGCAGCGAAAGTGTGATTGTGCCGCCATCGTTGTCCACCACCCGGATGCTGGCGAACGCTTCCGTATAACCGGCCGCACCTGCGGTGATACCCACGATTTTCTCTCCATCGATGAACGCGTCATCCAGAATCGTTAGATTGAAAGGGACGGAGCTTTGCCCGGCGGGAATGATCACCGAAGGCTGCACCGTGATTTTGGAGGCGGCTTCCGACGCCAGATTGACGGTGAGGTCGGCAGGCAGAGGCGCGGCGAGGGAAACTGATCCGGTTAGAATACCCGCGCCTTCCGTTGCTGCGGTGGGGATGGTGAGGGTGAGAGGAGACGGTGGAAAGGCCGCGGTGACGGTGATGTCGTCGAACACGATGCCGTCGGTGGTGAGCGGGAAATCGTCGTATTGGTTGAAGCGGATTTTGAAAGCGGAATTGTAGGCGATGCCGTGGGCCGCGATGGCGGCATCGAGATCAACGGTGAATTCCCCATAGGTGGCCGGGAGCGAACGCAGGCTCTGGACTTCCCACCAAGTGGTTCCATCCGCGCTGATCGCCACGCCGTCGAAATCCGCACCGCCGGTGAAGGGCGAGGGCGGCGGGCCGCTTGGTTCGTCGTTGTATCCGGCGGCCCAGAAGTCGAGCACCACGCCGGTCATGCCGGTGAGGTCGAGGGTCAGCGTCACTTCGTTGCGCGCTGCGGTGGCGGTGCTGTCCATCGTCAGGTGGCGGCTGCCGGCGTGCGGGGAATACGATGATGTCACCTGGGTGCGGAAATTTCCGGTGCCGGAGGAAGTCCAGTAGGAAGGATTCAGACTACCGCTCTCGAAAGTCTCCACAAAAACCGGAGTGCGGTTGGCAGGCGGGGTGACCGACCGCACGGCGAAGGAATTCGAGTCACAGGTTTCCGCGCCGATCGTCGCACGGATCTTCACATCCGGACTGGTGAACGGGACGCTGATAGGTCCCGTCCATGCTCCGTCCGCAAAGAGGGGTGTGATTGCGGGGCTCACCGGCAGATTGTTGAACGTGGCGGGCTGTGCCATCGCCACCGCGTTGGCGATGATCCGGTCCATGCCTGTTCCCAGGGTGTAGAAATCGGTGCCGATCATCACCACATGGCCTGCGCCGACGTTGCGGCTGATCACCACCGGTTCGTTGGAGGTGGTCAGCAGATCAACGGTGCCGTTCGTCGTAGAGTAGGTGTGCAGATAGGAACCGGTGAACGGCACGTTGATCCCTGAGTTCAGCGGTGTATCCGCGGATTTGCTGAGCGGAGCGGTGGTGGGCGAGGAGAGCGGCACAAGGCCTAGCAAGCCGCTTTTCGTTAGGAAAAGATGTTCGGATGTCGTATTCGAGCAGGCGATGACCATGCCGCCGTTGCTCACGAAGGAGTTGAGCGTCGCTGCCCAAGCCGTGGCGAGCGCGCCGAGCGTGGCAGGGCTCGCGTTCTCCTGTTCGATGATCAGGAATACATTTTTCCCGGCCAGAGCCGTGGCGAGCGCGGTGGCGTCGCTGGTGGTCGTGGTCGTTTCGTGGTAGTTCGTGAAATGCGAGGAGATCGCCTGTTTCGTCCGCGCATACTCCCCGGAAGCGCTGGTGTCAGAATAGGCGGTCCACGTCAGGACCTCCACCTTCGCTGATAGAATCGCGGAGAGCGCGGCCGGGCCGGTGAACGAAGTTACCGGATTTTCCGCGGAGTCGAGGGCCTGGAGCGTCGCCTGGAACGGCGTATCGACATTCTGTGGCGAGGCGATCGTGCTCCAACTGAAATGATCCAGCGGCCCGCTGATCACGTCGAACGAATTGCTGCTGCCGGTGTGGCCGGAGCCGTCGTCGGCGTAAAGCGTCACGCCGGTTGCATAGGCGGTGAAAGTGACCTGCGTGTCGAGCGCGCCATTTTGGAAAACGTCCGACACGGCTGCTGTTAGCGGAACGTTGGCGGGCGAGGCGTCGAGCGCGCTGAAGGAGACCGAGCCGGTGTAGTTCGTGATGATCACGTCGTTCACATCCATCGCGGTCACACTCACTACTTGAGAGCTGTTTCGGATCACCGACGGAGGGACCTGCGCGATGACGAAATGATGCACGTCGTTGTCCGCCACGCTGCCGGAAATTGTGGCATCGGGAAATCCCGGGGCCGTCGCGGTCAGTGTGACCGGCTGGGTGCCGTCGGGTTCCCCATCATCTATAACAGCCAGAGGAAAGACCGCCTGGGTCTGTCCGGCGGGGATGGTCATGGTGGCGGGAACCGTCAGTTCGGAAGAATCGTCACTGCCGAGATTGACAGTTAGGTTCGTCGCGAGCGTGCCTGACAGGGTCACGGTACCGGATTTTCCAGAATCACCCTCATGCAATGCGGGAATCGTCAGGGTGATGATGCTTGCCTCGTCATCAAGAATGGTCATCGAGGCGCTGGCCGCAGTCCAACCTGCGACCGACGCGCTGATACCCACGGAGCGGTCGCCATTGATCTGGTTGTCGTTGACCGGCAGTAGGCTGAATGTCGTGGTGGTCGCACCTGCGGGGATAGTGACGGTGCGTGGAACCTGCACCGACGGATTGTCGCTGGTCACCGTCACGGCGACGTCCTTGCCCGCCGGGGTATCAAGTGTGAGCAGTCCTGTCAGTGGCGAGCTTCCCTCGGTGGCGCTGTCGGGGAGGTCCAGTGTGATCACCGCGGTTTCGTTGTCATGGATGGTGAAAGATTTCGAAGCGTCCGGGAATGTCGTTGCCGAGGCGGTGATGGTGGCGACCTGTGATCCGTCGAGCAGGTTGTCATCGACGGGAGTGATGGCGAAATCCACGGAATCCGAACCCGCGGGAATGGTCACACTGGCCGGGACGGTGGCGTCGGAACTGTTGGACACCAGAGAGACCACCAGGTCCGCCACCGGCACCGGATAGGCTGTCAGAGTCGCGGTGACAGGGCCGTCGCCTTCGGTGGCGGAGGAGGGAGCCACGAGAGTGAGCGAGTTGTTGAAGGTTTCCGCGATGAGGATGTCGTCGAAGGCGAAGCCGTCAGTGCTGATGGAGTAGTTGTCGTAATGGTTGAAGCGGATTTTGAAATTCGAATTGTAACTCAGGCCACGGGCTGCGATCGCGGTATCGAGGTTGAGCGCGATTTTCTGCCAGGAGTTGCTGATCGTGCGGAGGTCGCGGATTTCATACCAGGTCGTGCCACCGTCCGCGCTGACAGCCACGCCATCGAAGTCGGCTCCGATGGTGAAAGGGTTCGACGGAGATGCGTGGGCCTCGTCATTGAACATCTTCACCCAGAAACTCAGCGTCACGTTGGAGCGGCCTGCCAAATTGAGCGTCAGCGTCGCCTCGTTGCGTGAAAAGTTGCCGTCCACGCCGGAATCCATCGTGAGGTGGTAATTGCCGGCGTGCGGCGAGTTCGCGGTGGTGACCTGCGTGCGATGGTCGCCGGTGCCGCTGATCGTCCACGCACCCGCGAGGCTGCCGCTTTCGAAAGCCTCCCAGAAGATCGGGACGAAAAAGGGATCGATGGTCAGACTGACGCTTCTCGGCAGCACGGCGGCGGAGGTGCTGTTGGTGAAAGTGATCGTGTCCTGATAGTTTCCCGCGCTCAGGGTGGACGCGTTGGCGTTGACGGACGCTGTTACTGTCGTGTCGGCACCGGCGGCGAGCGTGCCACCCGCGCTTGACAGGGTGAGCCACGGCTGGGTTTTCGCGGCGGTCCAGACGAGAGGGGACTCTCCGCTGTTATGAAGGGTGAAAACCTGCGAGGCCGGTGTGATTGCCCCTCCGGCCTGGCCGTTCGCGGTGAAGGTGCCCAGCGGGGTGACGCTGAGGTTGTCCGGAATATCATAGGCTTCGGTGAGTCCGGCCGTCGTGGTGCTGGCGGGAGAGGTGGCTCCCGCCCCCATGCCGCGTTTGGCGAATGCCGCCCACAGCTCGCTCATGTTTGCTCCGGCGTTGTTGACGAGGTCCGCCTGGATGATCGAGTCGCGGGCTTGCAGGAAATTCGGATTGAGCGGGCTGAGTTTCATGGCGTCCGTCATCAGTTGCAGGGCGAGCGGATTGCCGGTGGCGTAGCCGTGTTTTTCTATCAAATTCGCCCGCAGCTCCCACAGCGCGGCACACCAGACCTCACCTTCGTTGTGGACCTCGTTCGCCGTGTTTCCAATGATCGGGCTGCGCGGCACGCTGGCATGCGGGGAGGCCTGTGAGGGATCGATGTCCTTGAATGTGAGCGGATTTTTCGATAGATCCGTCGAGTAGGGATAGCGGCGGATGCCGTAGTAGTAGTTGGCGGTGAGCCCCGACAAAGCCCGTGTCGCGTAGGCACCGGCCGGATAACAACCGTCCGGATTGTCGCCCGGTTCGCTGAGCAGGGAGAGGGCGTAGAAATCGGACCAACCCTCGCCCATGCCCTGCGTCTGGTTCGCGCTGATGCCCGCACCGCCGCCGACGAGGCGGTTGCTGAGGCCGTGGACATATTCGTGGATGACGATCTCGCTATCAAGATCGCCGTCGATGTCCGGCGCGGGTCCGGTGAAGACATACATCTGCATCCGTCCGGGCGAGCCGTCGGACGGAGTGGAGAAATTCGCGTTGTTGGTGCCGCTGCCGTCCTGGGCATCCGCCTGCACCGGGTCCGAGCCGAAGCCGCCACGGCCGAAGTTGTTGCTCTGGAAATTTCCCGCAGACTCGGTGAATCCCAGTCCGTAGAGTTTGTCGTGAATCCAGTTGTTCAGATAGAAAAGATGGGTCACCGCAGCGTCCTGATAGGCGGCGGGCGGGCTGGCGAAATTGACGGGGAAGTCGAACTCACGCGTGGCCGAGGTGGGGCGGGGGAGGTCTGGCACGTTAGGAAACACATCGGAATCGGCGTGAGCGTCCACGTTGTTGCCGAGCGTCTCGGTGCCGCCGTCGTCGATCCAGCCGTTAGGCGAGGCCGTGGTGTCGAGCGCGTCCAAGGTCACCAGTTCGGACGCCGCTGCGGCGGGCTGGGCGGCCAGCGGCGATTCGTGACCGGGCGAAAAAGGCGTGGGGCTGTCATAAGGCCGTTTGTCAGAGGATCTCGCATACACTCGGAAAGTCGCCGGGCTGATGTAGTTCGTGAGCGACTGGCGGACGAGCACCTCGCCATTTTCCGCATCCACCAGCACCCGGAACATCTCGCCGCGTGCGGTGCTCATGACGGTCACGTCCCAAGCGAGTTCGGCGGAAACCGCGCTCGTCGGCACCCAGGCGAGGCCGGCGCTCGTATCGCTGATCGACGGGGCTTTGAGCCTCTGTTTGCGCTCGGTTCCCTGTGCTCCGCCGACGGCGGTGACGGCGCTTTCGTCCAGCAGTGTTCCGATGTTTTTCGCGGCGAGGGCAACCGCTTTCGTGGCGCTGACCGGCGGATTCGCGATCAACACCGCCCGCCTCGCCGCACTGCCTTCCGCTGCGGTTTCGGGATCGGCGAGGAAATTTCCGCCCATCGTGATGAGCGCGCCGTCGCGGGTCAGGTTCGCGCGCAAGATGGTTTGAAAAAACGGGATGCCGTCGAGTTCCTGCTGCCAAACCAGCGTCTTCATCCCATTGTGTGCCGACGTGTCCTCGCGCGTGATCCGCGAATTTCCCGGCTTCATCACGGCGGACGAATGGGCGAAAAGCCCGCGGTTTGCATCCACGAAACTCTCCACCGCCTTCTCCCCGGGAGCGCTCAGAAATTTCCCGACCGCCATGATGTCCGCCGGTCCGCCGGTGATGGGGTCGAAATTGACGCGCACTTCCGGCAGCGTCGTCCGCAGGGCCACCAGTGCGGCTTCGCGGCCAGCGTCCGTAGTTTTCGGACCTTGCTCGGCCAGGCGGACATCGGAATCGGGCAGCCGGTCGTGTTCCGGTACAGGCGGAATTTTTGCGGTTTCCCGGCGGTCAGCAACGATTTGCGCGGCAGGAGAAGCTTGCGGTTGCTTGGTTTTCGGGATTAGTGCCCGCCAGAAAACAAGCCCTGCCAGTGCGACCAGAGCGATCAGAAGTCCAGGGGGGATTACTCCTCGGCGAGGCACATGGAAACCCTTCCGCATTCAATGCTCCCTCGCAAACAAATACTTGGTGCAAAAACTGCCTTCTGATGCCCGGATATTCCCGGCTCAATACGACCGCCGGAGCGACCAAACTGCACATACGACGAAAGGAGTGCGGAAGCGCCGGAAATGACGAGAACAGCGTGTCATGACCCGATTCGCGCTTCGAGGAGGGTGCCGGCTTTTTCCCGCGCGATTTTTTCACCAACTCCTCCGTCAGCACCGTCAGCCAGACGGCGCACCACAATAAATTCTTTGCAAAAAACAAAATTTTGCCCGCAAGCCACAAAACTGGAGCCGCAAGCAATAAAACTGGAGCTGCAAGCAGCAAAACTGCGCCCGCAAGCAACAAAACAACCCCTGCTGGCAGCAAAACAACCCCCGCAAACCACAAAACAAGCGCCGCAAAAACCATTCCAACCCCACAAGCCACAAAAAACCTCGATCCACCTCAAAAACCCGCATTTTCTTCCCTCACCACCCGTCATCTATGCTGCCGCTTACCTGGATTTTCGGTTTTTCCAGCTAAACAGAGGCGATCTTATTGTCGCCTCTTTCACCTGGAACGAGGAAGAAAGGAACAGCAAGGTTCCTCCCCCATATTCCACAAATCCTCAGGCGCGGCAGCATACAAAGGGTGGCAGTGGCGTGTGAGGGAACGGTTTTTGTGAAAACAACCGACGGCCGTGAAACCACAGCTTGTGCCGCTGTTGAATGACCAGCGCAGGATATGCGGGGTTTCCGGCAATGCAGGGAGAGAAGCGCCTGATGGTTCATGATGTGATCCGCACATGTACACAGCGCAAGCGAATCCACGACCGGGCGGCCATCCGGCGGCAGCGGACTACGATTTCGCGGACAGCCCATTTCTCGTGTTTTGGGAAATCACCCGTGCCTGCGCGCTCGCCTGCAGCCACTGCCGGGCGACGGCGCAATCTCGCCGCCACCCGGACGAACTGGACGCCGCTGCGTCACGCAGGCTGATCAACCAACTTGCCGCCTGGAAACCGCCCATGCTCATCCTCACCGGCGGCGATCCGCTGATGCGAAAGGACGCGCTGGACCTCGTCCGTCAGGCCGCTGGTGCAGGCCTCCACGTCGGCCTCAGCCCGTCCGCCACCGCGCGGTTGCTGAATGCGGATTTCGCCGAAATCAAAGCTGCCGGCGTCCAACGCATGTCGCTCAGTCTGGACGGTGCGTCCCGCGAAACCCACGACGCGTTCCGCGGCGTCAGCGGCACCTTCGACCGGACGATCGAAGCAGTGCAGCGTGCCCACGATGTGGGACTCGACCTGCAGATCAACACCACGCTCACCCGTGGAAACATGCATGAGTTCGAGGCATTTAAAAACCTCATGCTCGAGCTCAAGCCCGCGATGTGGAGCGTTTTTCTCCTCGTCCCCACCGGCCGCGCCGGTCTGGCGGATCTTCCCGATGCGGAGGATATTGAAAAGGTTTTCGAGGAACTTTCGGACCTCGTCGGAAAAGCGCCGTTCGCCATCAAAACCACTGAGGGCCACCACTTCCGCCGCGTGCTGATCCAGCGCAAGGGCCCTTCCGCCCGCAGCAGGCGGGGCATGCGCTCGCCTCTCGGCATCCGCGACGGCAAGGGCGTCATGTTCATTTCCCACACGGGTGTCGTCTCGCCCAGCGGCTTCCTGCCGATCGACTGCGGCAACGTGAAGGACCGCCATCCTGCGGAAATCTATCGAAATCACCCGCTCTTCGTCTCCCTGCGCGACAACGACGCCCTCGGCGGAAAATGCGGTGTCTGCGAGTTCCGCACCGTCTGCGGCGGTTCGCGCGCCCGTGCCTATGGCGTCCATGGCGATCCCTTCGCCGCTGATCCCGCCTGCGTCTATCAACCGAAAAATTTCACACCCCAACCCGCATGATCAATCTCACAAAACTCTGGACCGGCGCGGCCCAACCCGCCGACGGACTCCGCTACGGCCACGGTGCCGGCGGCCATGCTGCCGAGGCGAGGGCGCGCAAGCCCATCGTCGTCTGGAACATCACCCGCACCTGCAACCTGCGCTGCGTGCATTGTTATTCCGACTCGAACGCGATGCAGTACCCCGGCGAACTCGACTGGCAGCAGATGCAGGACGTCGTGAACGATCTTGCCGCCTATCAGATTCCTTCGCTGCTTCTATCAGGCGGTGAGCCACTCATCCACCCACGTTTCACAGATCTGGTAAAAAAGGCTTCTGATTCCGGATTAAAACTGACGATCTCTACCAACGGCACACTCATCACTCCCGCGAAAGCCGCCATGCTCAAGGCCGCGAACGTCGCCTACGTCGGCATCTCGCTCGACGGCATCGGGGAAATCCACGACGAGTTCCGGCGGAAAAAGGGCGCTTTCGAAGCAGCCGTGCGTGGTTTCAGGAACTGCCACGGCGTCGGCCAGAAGACCGGCCTTCGCCTCACGCTCACCCGCCATAACGTCGAGAACATCGACCGCATTCTCGACTTCATCGAGGATCACGAAATCCAGCGCGTCTGTTTCTATCACCTTGTGCCCGCCGGCCGCGGCAGTGAGCTCCAGGTGCTCGGCGCGGACGAGGCGCGCGGTGCCATCGACACGCTGATCTCCCGCGTGGAGGCATGGCACCAGCAGGGCGTCCACCGCGAGCTGCTCACCGTGACCCAACCCGCCGACGGCGCGTATTTGTTAGTCCGGATGGAGAAGGAATCGCACCCGAACCTCGATGAAGCCCGCAGGCTGCTTTCGTGGAATGGCGGCGGCGCAAACAGCTCCGGCCGCGGCATTGCCAATATCGACACGCAGGGCAACGTCCATCCCGACCAGTTCTGGCAGGACGTCCAGCTCGGCAATGTGAAGAAGATGCCGTTTTCACAAATCTGGGACGGCGGCAACGCGAGCTCGGCCGCCAAGCTGGAATCCATCCGCTCGATCGGCCTGCTCAGCCAGGAGGAACGCCAGTCGCGGCTGAGTGGTCCGTGCGCGGACTGCAAGTGGTTCCCCATCTGCGGCGGCGGTTTCAGAACCCGCTCGGCTTTTTGCAATGACGGTGATCTGTGGGGTTCGGATCCCGGCTGTTATCTCCGTGAGGAGGAGCGTCTCGCGGCGCAGGGCCTGCTGGCCTAGCGAGCGACGCTGGCAAGGCCACCAACCGGGGGGGAGGTGGCCTTGCTTTTCCGCACACCCCTCAATCACCACCCTCGTCGTATGCCTTGTCTTAATCCGGATCATTCCATAACTTCCCGCATGCCGAACGCCTTTGATTTATTGGGGATGGAGCCCCGTCTGGTGATTGACGAGGAGGACCTGCGCGAGGCGTTCCGGGCTGCGGGAAAACTGACGCACCCGGATGCCGGCGGCGGTGAGGGTGAGTTTTCCGCGCTCAACGAAGCGTTCGCGGTTCTATCAAGCCCGTCGCGCCGCCTGCGCTGCTGGATGGAAGTCCACGAGCTGCCGGTGGAGACGCGGGGCACGATCAATCCGGAGCTGATGGATCTTTTCGCCGATGTCGGAGCAGTGACCCAGGAGGCGGAAATGCTCATCCGCAAGCGCGATGAGGTGAAGTTCGCGCTCGTCAGGGCGATGCTGGAGGGCCAGACGCAGATTTGCCGCGAGTCGGTTGAAACCGCGATCACTAAAGTGGAGGAGCGCATCCACGCCGAGTGCCGGAATTTCCCCGTGCTCGAGAGTTCGAAAAATCCCGATTCCGGAGTTGCGTCGGAGATCGCGAGAAACCTCGTCTTCCTCGAAAAGTGGCGCGCCGGTCTGCGCTCGTGCTACGCGAGACTGGTCTAACGAACCGGTTTGGCGCGTGGGGGAACGGCCGGATGAACCGGGATCGCCACTGGTGGAGCGTTTCTCCCAGGGGCAGATGCCGGAGACGCCGTGCGCGAAAATTCGGCGAAGCTGCTCAGATACCAGATCATGGCCCCGCCGCCGATCACGGCGACGAAGAGGAAAAGCGCGAACAGCAGTCCGAGGCAGGATTTCATGAGGTTTTTCTAAAGTGTGTGAGCGGCCGTTGCCAGCGGGAATTCGGAGCTTACGATTGGATTTTCGCGGCGAAGGCTCCGTCCGTTTTCTCGCGGAATGGCAGCGCCTCGCGGGTCCCTTGCAGCGTGAGATCAGGATGACCGGCGAGGAATGCTTCGACCTGGCCGAGATTCTCCTCACGCTCGATCGAGCAGGTGGAATAAACGATGCGGCCGCCGGGCTTGAGGCAGACGAGCGCGTTTTCCAGAATCTTCCGTTGCGTGATCGCGATCTTCTCGATGTCCGGTGCCTGCAAGCGCCAGCGCACATCCACCCGGCGGCGGATCACGCCGGTGTTCGAGCACGGCACGTCCAACAGAATGCCGTCGAAACTGCCGTGCCACTCGGCGGGCGCGGGCTGCGTCCAGTCATGCACAGAAATTTTCGCGTTCCCCGCATGCAGGCGTTCGAGATTTTCTTCCAAACGCGGCAGGCGCTTCTCGTTGGAATCCGTGCAAACCAGCCCGTCCGCCGATCCCATCGCTGCGGCGATGAGAAACGCCTTGCCTCCGGGAGCGGCGCAGGCGTCGAGGATGCGTTCGCCGGGTTTCGGATCCAACAGCTCCACCGAGTGGCGCGTCGCGGGGTCCTGGATGTAAACGGAGCCGGAGGCGAGCAGCGCGGTGGGTAGCGAACCGTCGAGTTGATAGAATCCGGGCGCACCCTCCACCGGTTTTCCCGGAAGCGTTTCGGGAACCTCGGGGGCGAGGGGATTCACGCGGAAAAACGTCACCGCAGGCAGGTTGTCCCACTCCATCAGGGAAATCGCGTTGCGGGTTCCGAATGCCTGCCGCCACCTGTTATAAAGCCAGTCCGGGTGCGAATGGATCACCGTTGGGGTGAGATCGTCGGTGTCGTCGAGCAGGCGCTTTTTCGAAAGTGTGGCGCGGCGCAGCACCGCGTTGATCAGGCTGCGCACACTGGCTTTTCCAGCCTCCACGGTCTCGTTCACCGCCGCATGGTCCGGCAGGCCGAGAATGAGCAGTTGGCAAAGTCCCACCCGCAGGATGTCGCGTGTTTCCGGATCGAGTTTCCCGTCGCGGAGCTTGCTGATCCAATGGTCGATCATGCGCCGGTGACGCAACACGCCGAACAGGATCGCCTGCAACAGCCCGCGGTCGGCGGAAGATAATTTGCGGCGCTGGGCGTGGCGCTCTATCAGAGTTTCGGCGTAATCATGGCCCTTGGCCCAGGCACGGAGGGCGGAGACAGCGGCTTGGCGGACGTGGAAATTCTTGGCTGGCATGGATCGGGAAAGAAAGTCACCGCGATCACGTAATGTCGCAAACCGCAGGAGTGGGGTATCCCTATTTCGCTGCCGTGACAAATGACAGTAAAATCAAGCTGGTGGGCTCCGGGACCTCCCCCCCCGGAGCCAGCCGCTTTGAGTTTCTCAAAGTTTGAGAAGCCGCTCCACGTCCAGAAAATCCTGCCCGTGGATCAGGTGGTCCAGCAGCGGCACTCCCGTCAGATCCTCGACCACGCCCTTGTTGGTGATCATCGCGGTGTCCATCTCGTCTTCGAGCTGGTTGAGATAGATCCCGGCGCAGACGAGGCCTTTGGCGCGGATCGCATTCACCGTGAGAATAATGTGGTTGAGCGCCCCGAGCTTGTTTCCGGCGACGAGGATGACGGGCAGTTTCAGGTCCGCCGCGAGGTCGGAGACGCGGTAGTTCGGGGCGAGCGGGACTTCCCATCCACCGGCACCTTCGACGAGGACTTCGGCGTGTTTGGCGGCGAGATGGTAAAACCCTGCGATGAGATCGGCGGGATTGACCGTGCGGTTTTCCAACATGCAGGCGACGTAGGGTGCGACCGGCGTGTTGAGGTAAACCGGGTTGATTTCATCGAGCGGAATCCCGCCGGAAACGGCTGACAGAATGGTGGCATCCTCGCGATCCCCGCAGGCAATCGGCTTGTAGCCGACGGCGTCGATTCCGGCATTTCGCAGGGTCTCGACGAGCAGGCGGGTGACGTAGGTTTTTCCGACTCCCGTATCCGTGCCCGTGATGAAAAAGCTCATGCGCCAGCATGCCTCCCAGGCCGACGGTGGGTCAAGGAACACAAGTGATAATTTTGCCTTTTCCGCAGGGATTCCGCGTTCATGCTGGGCGCACATGACAGCAGATTTCCTGGTGATCGGCGCCGGCATTGCCGGACTATCCTTCGCGTTGCGCGCCGCCCGCCATGGCTCGGTGATCGTGCTGACCAAGGGCGACGCCTTCGAATCCAACACCGCCTGGGCGCAGGGCGGGATCGCCTCCGTCCTGCCGGAAAAACTTCGCGATCCCGGCGACTCGGTGGAATCTCACGTCGCCGACACGCTCGATGCCGGAGCCGGGCTCTGCAAGGAGGCTGCCGTTCGAATCATCGTGGGTGAGGGGACCGCTGCCATCGATGATCTCGTGGACTACGGCGTTTCTTTCGACAAGGAGGGCGACCATTTCCTCCTCGGAAAAGAAGGCGGCCACTCGCACCGGCGCATCCTCCATGCCCGCGACACCACCGGCCGGGAAGTCGCCCGTGCCCTGATCGAGTCGGCACGCGGGAATCCTAACATTACCCTGTTGGAAAACCACTTCGTCATCGACCTCATCACCACCGCCAAGCTCGGCGCGGCCGTGGACGACCGCGTGGTCGGAGCCTACGTCTTGCAAACAAAAACCAATGAAGTGAAGGTCTTCCGCTCGGACCGCGTGATCCTCGCCGCCGGCGGTTGCGGAAAAGTCTACCTCTACACGACCAACCCGGACTCCGCCACCGGCGACGGCGTAGCGCTCGGCTGGCGGGCCGGTGCGTCCATTGCTAACATGGAGTTCATCCAGTTCCACCCCACCTGTTTTTACAACCCCGGTGCCACCGGACCGGAAGCGCGTTCCTTCCTCGTCAGCGAGGCGGTCCGTGGCGAGGGCGGCATCCTGATCAACGCGAAGGGCGAGGATTTCACGAAAAAAATCGATCCCCGCGGATCGCTCGCGCCACGGGACATCGTCGCCCGCGCCATCGATCGCGAAATCAAACGCACCGGCGCCACCTGCGTCTATCTGGACGTCACCCACAAGCCGAAGGGCTTCATGAAGGAGCGTTTCCCCTACATCCACGAGACGCTTTTGAAATTCGGCCTCGATTGTGAAACCCAGCCGATCCCCGTCGTTCCCGCCGCCCACTATCAGTGTGGCGGCGTGCTTTCCGATGTGAACGGCAAGACCTCCGTCCGGGGACTTTATGCGATCGGTGAGGTCGGCTGCACCGGACTCCACGGCGCGAACCGGCTTGCCTCCAACTCGCTGTTGGAAGGCAACGTCATCGCCCGCCGCGCGCTCGATGAGATGCTCAAACTCCATCCACCCGGCAAGATCGTCATGGAGCCGCCGCCGGTCCCCGAGTGGGAATACGGCGACACCGCGGAGCCCGACGAACTGGTCGTAATCTATCACAACTGGGATGAGATCCGCCGCCTGATGTGGGACTACGTGTCCATCGTCCGCACCGACAACCGCCTGCGCCGCGCCACTGCCCGTTTGCGGAATTTGAAAAAGGAAGTGCGTGAGTTCTATTGGGGCCACCGCGTCAATGCGGACATCCTCGAACTCCGCAACCTCGTCGCCGTCGCCGGTCTCATCGTCGAGTGTGCCTCACGCCGCAAGGAATCCCGCGGCCTCCACTACACGCTCGATCATCCAAACACCGACGACCGCCTCTGCCACGACACGGTAATCCGCAAGTTCTAACGTGATACAGGCATTCCTGCCTGTTCTTCAACGTGACACAGACATTCCTGTCTGTTCTTTCACAAGCACCCGTCTCCATCGAAATCAAACAGAATCTAGCACAATGCAATCTTCTCCCGCAACCACATGAGGAATTTCCCCGCACCCATCCGGCTTGCCGCTTCCTCCGGAATTTGAAATATTGCACCGCAACCACCGGAAGCATGACCACCGCCCAGCCAAACAGTATCGCCCTGCTCATCGATGCCGACAACGCGCCTGCCGCGAAGATCGGGTTCATTCTCTCCGAACTCGCCGCCCATGGCGTGGTCAACATCCGCCGCGCCTACGGCAACTGGACCAAGTCCGACCTCGGCGGTTGGATCAAGGTGCTGCATGAAAACTCCATCCAGCCGATGCAATCGTTCGACCTCATCAAGGGCAAAAACGCCACCGACATGGCGCTCGTCATCGATGCGATGGACCTACTCTACGCGAAAAAACTGAGCACCTTCTGCCTGGTCTCTTCGGACTGCGATTTCACCCCGCTCATCCAACGCCTCCGCGCCGACGGCAAGGAAGTCTTCGGATTTGGCGAACAGAAGACGCCCGAGCCCTTCATCGCAGCCTGCACCCGCTTCATCTATCTGGAGGAACCCAAACCGGCGAAGCCCACCGCGGCCACCAAACAAAAAACCGACCAGCCCAAGCCGGACACCGATCTTCAGACCGGCCAGAATCTCAAAAACAACACCAAACTCATCACCACCCTCCGCAATGCCGTCAGCGCCTCGGCCGACGAGGAAGGCTGGGCGAACCTCTCCAACATCACCAACCGAATCAATAACGAGAGCCCGATCGACCATCGGACTTATGGCTTCAAGAAGCTCGTGAATCTTTTCGAAGCCATCGACCTCTTCGAGGTGAAGCGATCCAACTCCGCGATCCTCGTCTGCATCGCCAAAGTCGGCGGCAAAAAAGTGAAACCCAAAGCCGTGCCGAAGGAAGAATACGACGATGACGACATCCCGTTCTGAGCCGCTGACGTGATACAGGCTTTCCTGCCTGTTCTCAGATTTCCAGAGCTTGTGAAAGAACAGACAGGAATGTCTGTATCACGCCTCGATCTGCTCCAGCAGCAGCTTGAGGATCTTCCTCGCCGAGTCCGGGATCACGGTGCCGGGGCCGAAGATGGCGGCGGCTCCATTTTGATAGAGGAAATCGTAGTCCTGCGCGGGGATGACGCCGCCGCAGACGACCATGATGTCGTCGCGTCCGTGTTTTTTCAGTTCGGCGATGAGTTGTGGCAGCAGCGTCTTGTGACCGGCGGCGAGCGAACTCATGGCGACGATGTGCACATCGTTCTCCACCGCTTGTTTCGCGGTTTCTTCGGGAGTCTGGAAAAGCGGGCCGATGTCCACATCGAAGCCCATGTCGGCATAGGCGGTGGAAACCACCTTGGCACCTCGGTCGTGGCCGTCCTGCCCCATCTTGGCAACCATGATGCGCGGGCGGCGGCCTTCGGCGGCTTCGAATCGTGCGATGAGATCGGGAATGTCTTTCATGTCGCCTTGATGGTTGAATTCCTTGCCATAGACGCCGGAAATCGAGCGGATGACTGCCGTGTAGCGGCCGAAGTGGACTTCCATTGCGTCGGAAATTTCTCCTAACGAGGCACGGGCCTGGGCGCATTCGATGGCGAGGGCGAGCAGGTTGCCTTCGCCACCACCGGCGCAATCGGTTAGCGCCTTGAGAGTGGCCTGACATTTTACTTCGTCGCGTTCGGCGCGGAGTTTCGTGAGGCGTTCGATCTGTGAGAGCCGGACGGCGGTGTTGTCCACGTCGAGGATCTCGATCGGGTCCTCCTTGGCCATGCGGTATTTGTTCACACCGACGATGGTTTCCTCACCGGAGTCGATGCGGGCCTGGCGGCGGGCCGACGCTTCCTCGATGCGCATCTTGGGAATACCGGCTTCGACCGCCTTCGACATGCCGCCATATTCCGCAGCCTCCATGATGTGGGCCCAGGCGCGGTGGATGAGTTCGTGGGTGAGGGATTCCAGATAGTAGGAGCCGCCCCACGGATCGATGACGCGGCAGATGGAGGTTTCATCCTGAAGTAAAATCTGCGTGTTGCGGGCGATGCGGGCGGAGAAATCCGTGGGCAGCGCGATGGCTTCGTCGAGCGCGTTGGTATGCAGTGACTGCGTGTGGCCGAGCGTGGCGGCCATCGCTTCGATGCAGGTGCGGGAAATGTTGTTGAACGGATCTTGTTCCGTTAGCGACCAGCCGGAGGTCTGCGAGTGGGTGCGCAGTGCGAGCGACTTCGGATTCTTCGGATTGAAGGTTTTCACGATCTTCGCCCACAGCACACGGGCGGCGCGCATTTTCGCAACTTCCATGAAGTGGTTTTTCCCCTGCGCCCAGAAGAACGAAAGGCGCGGAGCGAAGGCGTCGATGTCGATGCCCGCAGCGATGCCGGTGCGGAGGTATTCCCAACCGTCGGCGAGCGTGTAGGCCATTTCGAGGTCGGCGGTGGCGCCGGCTTCCTGCATGTGATAGCCGGAGATGGAAATGGAGTTGAACTTCGGCATCTTCTGCGAGGTGAATTCGAAGATATCGGCGATGATCTTCATCGAGGGGCCGGGCGGATAGATGTAGGTGTTCCGCACCATGTATTCCTTGAGGATGTCGTTCTGGATGGTGCCGGCGAGCTGTTCGAGCGTCGCCCCTTGTTCCAGCGCGGTGACGATGTAGAAGGCGAGGATGGGGAGCACCGCGCCGTTCATGGTCATGGAGACGGAGACCTTGTCGAGCGGGATGCTGTCGAAGAGCACCTTCATGTCGAGGATCGAGTCGATGGCGACACCCGCCTTGCCGACATCGCCTACGACGCGCGGGTGGTCCGAGTCATAACCGCGGTGGGTGGCGAGGTCGAAGGCGACGGACAGGCCCTTCTGCCCGGCGGCGAGGTTCCTCCGATAGAAAGCGTTGGATTCCTCGGCGGTGGAGAAACCGGCATATTGGCGGATGGTCCAAGGCTGGAAACAATACATCGTGGCGTAGGGACCACGAAGGAAGGGCGCGATGCCAGCCTGATATTTCAGGTGCTCCATGCCCGCGATGTCTTCCTCGGTGTAGAGCGGCTTCACCGGGATTTTCTCCATGGTGTCCCACACGATGGAACCGATGGGCTTGCCATGTTCCTTCTCCAGCGCTTCACACCATTGATCGTATCCGGTCTTGGATGGCGCGGCGGTGTAGGGGATTTCTGCGAATGATGGACGGCTCATAATACTCCGGCTCCCTTCAGAAGTTGTTGGTTCAGTTCGTAATTGTTACTGCGGACGTTGACGAAGTCATCGACTCCGGCGGCGCGCCACGCGGCTTCGTTTTCGCCGGGAGTACCGGCAACTAACAAGATAATCCCCCGTTTCGCTTCTTTGGCTGCCTTAGCGAGGGATTCGACCGTCTCTAGATAGGTGGCGTCGTCCGAGGTGATCACGGCGATGCTGGCTTTTCCGGCGGAGACGGCTTTCAGCGCTGCTTCGGCATTCGGGAAATCCCGCGCACCATCGACGGCGAATCCGGCAGCTTCAAAAAACGAGGCGGTCCAGTCCGCCCGGAGCCGGTAGCGGCCGGATGGGCCGATGTTGAGTTGTAGGATGGAGGGCGCGGCTCCTGTTTTCGCGGCAAAGGCGGCGGACGCGTCGCGGAGTGCTTCGTATTCCTCCGCGGCGCGGTGAGGCGACAGCGGTGTGATTGCGAGTGCGGCAGTTGACCGTGTTAGCGAGGCGGTGATTTGTGAGGCGGTCGCGCCATTGAGGGCGGCGGCGATCGCCTGTTCGACGCTTGCAATCGGAGAGAGCGGCGCGGATGCAGGCGCATCATTCGAATGGCAGCAGTTGGCGCATTTGATTTCGAGTTTCGCACCTTTGAGATTGGGATACATGTTGGAACCGACGATCTTGTCCTTGCGGCGGCGGATGTTCTGGAATTTCGCATTGCGTACCACATCTACGGCCTGTTGGACCGAGCCGCTTTCGAGGCTGGCGAGCATGCCGCCGTTTTTCTCAATTTCCTGGAAAATGTCCCAGCTCTTCGACGCGATCTGATCGGTTAGCCACTCGATGTAGGTCGAGCCGCCGGCGGGATCGATCACCCGGTCCAGTCCGCATTCCTCGCGGAGGATGGTGTGGACGTTGCGGGCGACGCGGC
>Ga0209512_1000712_pt1 | contig 50078 bp, 46 predicted proteins | sample frozenSSSSmetaG_FD_184142 | JGI IMG/M metagenome (GOLD analysis project Ga0209512, IMG submission 184142) | Glacier valley bacterial and archeal communities from Borup Fiord, Nunavut, Canada, to study Microbial Dark Matter (Phase II) -... | ecosystem: Environmental > Aquatic > Freshwater > Ice >...
TGCGGAAGCTGCGGTTGAGCTCGAAAATTTTCGTGAAGCCGCCGACTAACAAGCGCTTGAGGAAAAGCTCGGGCGCGATGCGCAGCGTGAGCGGCATGCCGAGGGCGTTGTGATAGGTCTCGAACGGACGCGCGGCGGCACCACCGGCGATGTCCTGGAGCATCGGAGTTTCCACTTCGAGGAACCCGCGGTCCTGAAGGAAGCGGCGGATTTCGGCGATCATGAGCGAGCGCTTGACGAAAATCGCCGCGCTTTCGGGATTGCCCATCAGATCGAGGTGGCGCTTGCGGTACTTGATTTCGCGGTCCGCGACGCCGTGCCATTTATCGGGCATCGGGCGCAGCGACTTGGAGAGCACGGTGAATTTTTCCAGCTTGATCGTCGGCTCGCCGGTGCGGGTGAGGAAGGTCTCGCCCTCGATGCCTATCCAGTCGCCACGGTCGAGGCACTTCCAGGCGGCGGCTTCGGTTTCCGGGAGATTCTTGATGGAGACGTAGCCTTGGATCGCGCCGTGGATGTCGCCGAGGCTGAAGAAGCAGGACTTGCCCATGTCGCGCAGGGCGGTGATGCGGCCGGCGACCTTCACTTGTTTGCCTTCTTCGAAATTCGCAAACAGCTCGGCCGGGGTGGTCGAGGTTTCAAAACGTGCGCCGAACGGGTCGATGCCGAGTTCGCGGAGTTTCGCGAGTTTCTCCCGGCGGACGGCGATCAGTTCGGCTTCGGTGGATTGGGGCTGCGTCGGTGTGGCGGCGTCACTCATGTCGGGGAGGGGCTTAGGCGGCGGCGGGGTGACTCGCAAGAGTTGAAACGGATTCGGAACGATAATTCTCATTGGGGGTGAAAATATTTTCCGGCGGCGAAGAGGTGATTTTTCTAAAAACCACTTTGGAAGCCTTTATTTTCAACGAAAATCCGGCCTTTGCGAGGTTAGACAAAGCCAACAACAGCATGGATTGGCGGGCGGGCTTTTCGGAAAACCAAAGTTTCAAGCTCTGCGGGTTTATCAAAATCTCCTGTATTTCCGGAGTAGTTCACATCCAATCCATCTTACGTTGATTGTTATTGCTCAACGACTTACAGCATGAGGTAAGTATCAACAAATGATGCATATCCCCCTTTTGCCTCTCGCCTCGATCGAAGCCGTTCGACCGGTTTTTCTGATCATCATGGGGGTTTTCCTGATGGTAATCGCTTGGAGGCTCTCAAAAATTTCCGCCGGCTGGGCCGCACGGATGATCGTGGCAGGTGCGTTGCTGCTGGGATTCGGATACGCGATCGTGATGCCACTTTATGAAGCGGGCGTCATCGAGCGCTATGCGCCGGGCCGCACTCACTATCATGGCGCCGCTGCCACGGCACTTGCTTGGCAAGCCGTCAAACTCGTCGCCATGAACTGCGGCTGGCTGTTCTTCGGCCTCGGTGTGGCCCTGCACGCCAAACTTCTCAGCATCCCCGCCCGCCGCCGCGCCATCAACTCCCCTACCCTTGCTTCCAATGGATCTGTTGCTTGAAATTGTTTTAAAAAACGGCCTGATGTTTGATGCCGTGGGCGTGATCGGCCTCGGCCTACTGGGCCTCGCAGCCATCAAGCTCGCCCGCCGGGACCAGTCCTGGGGTGGCACGATGATGTCGATGGGCGCGATTTCGCTGCTGCTCGCCCGCTTTTACCTGCTGGTTTCGCCACACATCATCGACGACAGCATCCTGCACATGATCGGTCCTATCGGCATCAGCCTGACGATCGCCCTGCCGCCACTGCTGCTAACCTTGGGACTGGCCGGAATCGTCTGGGGACTCTGGGGCCACGAGCGCTGGCTGAGCGAGGAAACCCGGTAAAGCCTGCGGCGGAAAAATTTCCCATAGTCGGAAAGCGGCATCGGTGGTAACTGTCCCCCGGATGTTCGAAATCAGAGAAAAGCCCGACATGGTCGAGCGCGCCTTGCTGGTGCGTTTTTACTTCGACCCGCGTGAAGCGACAGAATCGGAATCACTGTTGGAAGAACTCGGCGAATTGGTAAAAACGCTCGGCATCGAGGTGATTGAATCCGTGCTGTGCCGCAGCCGTGAGAAGCACAAAAAATTCCTCTGTGGCACCGGAAAGGCTGCGGAAATGAGCGAACTGGCGCGTGCCCACGAGTGCGACGTCATCGTCATCGACAACGGCCTCGCCCCGTCCCAACAGCGTGAGTGGGAAAAACTCGCCGATCTCTGCGTGATCGACCGCGAGGAGGTCATCCTCGATATTTTCGCCAAGCGCGCCCAAACCAAGGAAGCCCGCCTCCAGGTCGAGCTCGCGCGGATGCAATACGCGCTGCCCCGCCTCGCCCGGATGTGGGGCCACCTTGACCGCGAATCCGCAGGCTCCGGCGGCGGCGCGGGCGGCGGGGCTTCCCGCGGCATGGGTGAAAAGCAGATCGAAGTGGACCGCCGCCTCGCCTATCAGATCATCGACCGTGCGAAGCGGGAAATCGAGGTCGTCCGCAAGCAGCGCAAGACCCAGCGCAAGGAGCGCGAGAAATTCGAAACACCCCACGCCGCCATCGTCGGCTATACCAACGCCGGGAAATCCACCCTGCTCAATATTCTCAGCGGAGCCGACGTGATGGCGAAGGACATGCTCTTCGCAACGCTCGACACCACCACCCGCCGCATTGAGCTGCCGGACGGCCAGCCGCTGCTCATCACCGACACGGTGGGATTCGTTAGAAACCTCCCGCACCGTTTGGTCGAGGCTTTCAAGGCGACCTTGGAAGAAGCCGCCCTCGCCGATTTCCTCATCCATGTGATGGACGCGACGGCTCCGGAAATCGAGCGTTTCCACGAAACCACCTTGGAGGTCCTCGCGGAACTCGGCGCGGTGGACAAGGAAATCATCACCGTGCTCAACAAGATCGACCGCGTGACCGATCCCGAGGAATTGGCGGCGCTGGACCGGAAATTTCCCGACGCCCTGCACATTTCCGCCGTCAGCGGGCTCAATCTGGACAAGCTGCTCAAGGCCTGCACCAGCGTGCTTGCCGACCGCGTGCGCCGCAAGGACTACCGCATTCCGCAAAATCGCGCGGACTTGGTCAGCCTCCTGCATCGCGAGGCGAAGGTGCTCTCGACGGGATACGAAGAAGATGATATTCTCGTCAGCGCTGTCGTTCCTGCGGCCATCGCCGGACGTCTCGAAGCTTTTATCGCCATTCCCGCTTAATTCCACCGCTGTCTCCATCCCATGCACCGCCTCGCATCCCTGCTTTTCATCGTACTGGCCACAGTTGTTCCGGCCCAACAGCCGGCATTACCGAATCCCGCTCCCACCCGCCCGGTCCTCAAGGCCCTGCCGCTCGGTGGCGATGACGACCTCAATTCCCAACCGCATTCGGACGAGCCGGTTTTGGTGAAACCCATGGTGCCGCCGAGCGCACCCGCGCAACCGCTCCAGACTGTCACCCCGCCCTCGCCGCTTAACGTGAAACCAACCGGTGAGGACGCGCTGCGCCTGCAGATTTTCCTCGATCAGGCGAAATTCGGACCAGGTATCATCGATGCAAAACCCGGCCTTTTCACCGAACTCGCCGTAAAATCATGGAACGAAGTCAACGGTCATCCGGTCGACGACTGGATCCAGGTGAATACCGCTGCTAGAAAAGCCATCACCAATCCCCTCGCTGTCGCCGTCGTCCCGGATTTCGCGAAAGACTGGGTGGATTCCAATCTGCCGACCAAGGTCTCGCTCCAAGCCAAGAAAAAACGCATGAGCTACCGCAGTCTCGCCGAGTTCATGTCGGAGCGCTACCACTGCGACATTCCCTATCTGGTGGAACTCAACGGCAGCCCGAAGATCAACAACCTCAAGCTCCGCGACAGCATCATCGTCCCTAACGTCGATCCCTTCCACATCGAGGTTCTCACCGGAGCCGGCTACAAGGAGGACATCGCCATGAGCCAGCGCCACGTCGTCGTCGATACCAAGCTCAACCAGGTCCGCATCTTCGAAGCCGCTCCCGCTGCGCTCGTCATCGCCGACCCTAACGGAGCCACGGTCACTCCCGTCAGCACGCCGAACCGCGGCCTCATCGCCTCGTTCCCGATCACTCCCGGCCAGCCGAAATTCATCAAGTTCGGCACTTGGGAAGTTAGAAACTCCGTGGAACTCCCCCACTGGCGCTACGACCAACAGCTCCTCGACACCGGCAAACGCAGCAGTGATTCCGAAGCATTGGAAATCCCGCCCGGCCCGAACAGCCCGGTTGGCGTCTTCTGGTGCGGCCTCAGCAAGCCCGGCATCGGCCTTCACGGCACGCCCAATCCGGAAACCATCGGCCGCGCCCGCAGCCACGGCTGCATCCGCATGGCGAACTGGGACGCCGTCCGGCTGCCGACCCTGATCCGCCCCGGCACCACAGTGGAAATCCGCTGATTTCCCATGAGCTTCCCCGGCCGATTCCCGATCCGCCTCGCGCTTTGCGGCATCGCCGCCGTCTATCTGGCAGGCGACTTTTTCGTGTTCCAAGGCCCGCTACGCCATCAGATCGATCTTCTCGATCCGGCGAGCGGGGCCTCCGGCGCCCGGGCGAAATCCAAGGGGGTCGTCGCCAAGGTATTCGGACAAACGATCTCCCGCAGCCAGCTCGACCGGGCGGTTCAGGAAAAACTCTGGCTCGAAGGAAAAACCACCAAGAACCTAACACCCGCCGATCGCAAAGCAGCTCTTGATGAACTGATCTGTCACGAAATCCTCCGGGCGAAGATCAAGGCGGAGGAGAAGCCGCCGAATGTTAGCCCGGAGGAAACCGACGACCGCCTGCGCAGACTTCTCGGCAGATTCGAGACCCAGGGCGCGTTGGTAACCGCCATGAAATCCCAAGGCATCCGCAGCGAGGATGATTTGAAAAACCGCCTCGCCGCGCGAATCCAGCAGGAAAAATTCATCAATTCACGCATCGCCTCACGGATCAAAGTGACCGACGAGGAGGCCCGCAAGTGGTTTGAGGAAAACGGCAAGGGCCTCGAAAATCCGGCACGCGTGGAAGCCCGCCACATTTTCATTCCCACCCTCGACCATCCGCCGGAAGAGGCGAAGCAGAAGCTCGAAGAAGCGCTCGCCGCCCTCACCGAAAAGAAAAAGGACTTCGCCACGCTGGCCAAGGAACTCAGCGAGGATCCCGCCACCAAGGACAGCGGCGGCGCGCTCGGCTGGATGAGCCACGACCGGCTGCCCGTCGATTTCGCGGCCCCGCTATTTTCGTTAGAACCCAACACGCCCACCCTCATCCGCAGCCGCCTCGGCTGGCACCTTGCGGAAGTCACGGCCCGCAAAGCCGCCGAACCACGATCCTTCGACCAAGCCAAACCCGAGATCCTCGCAGCCCTCGAAGCGGTCAGACGGCGCGAGGCAGTATACACATTTCAGGCATCGCTTCTCAAGGAAGCATCGGGTAATGTGAGCGTATTCGAGCCATAAGCCGGCTGATTTCCCGAAGCAAAGCCGCCCGGCCTGATATCTGCTGATTAAGTTACATGAAATATTTCAAGCCCTTCCCGCTTTCCGTTCTGGTGGCTGTCCTGCTCGGCAGTTGTGCCGGGCCGGTGTCGCAGGAGCCGAAAAACCTCTCGACGCTGAAGTCCGAGGTGAAGGAATACGTCACCACCAAACGGTACGACGCGGATCTCGCCATAGTCGCGGCATCCGCCAACGAGTGGGTCGCCGCCCGCGCCCGCAGTGGCACCGCCAGACCCGCCGTCGTCTTCGACATCGACGAGACGACGCTCTCGAATCTCGACCACATGCGGCAGCTCGACTGGGGCTATCAGCCGGAATCGTGGAGCAAGTGGGTGATGACCGGCAAGGCCCCCGCCATTTCTCCGGTGCGCGAGGTTTACAAAACCGCGCGGGCTAACAATGTGACCGTGTTTTTCATCACCGGCCGCCGGGCGAGCGAAAAAGAGGCCACCGCCCGCAACCTGCGGACACAGGGCATGGGCGACTTTGAGGCGCTTTTGGTCCGCTCGGACGATTCGAAGACGGCCGTCGGTCCGTTCAAAGCTGAAGAGCGGAGGAATATCACGGAAAAGGGATACACGATCATCGCCAACATCGGCGACCAGCAGTCCGACCTCGACGGAGGCTACTCAGAGCGCACCTTCAAGCTGCCGAATCCGTTCTATCTGATTCCTTGAACGGCGGCTGAAGTTTCAAGGAACGGTGATCTCCGAATCGCCGGGCCAATGACAAGACCATGAAAAGCGGTTTGCCTCGCGGCATTGGTGCTTCATTGGCTGGGTGGATCGGAGTCCGCCGCTCCTTGGGTTTCAGCGCAGATTGGTGGCGATGTCCTGGGCGAGGCGGGCTAACAAACGCGACTCGGCGGCGACCATCGGGCCGTAGCCGCTGGCTTCGAGCGGTTCGCGATCAACGAATGTCTTCGAAACCTTGAGGCGCTTGTCGGGGAAACTGTAAACACGCCAGCCGGCCTCGATGACCGCGTAGCCGTCCTCGCCGCTGTGGAGCTGGCGGATGTCGAGCGTGACCTGATAGCTGATCTCGTCGTCATGCTGCCACGGATAGACGCGGACGTTTCCGGATTTCATCCTGCGGCCGAGGTTGGCAGCCATCACCCGCGAGATCCCTTGGGACAGGTCGCCCGCCCAACGGTGGCTTTCCGCGACGCCTAGCTCGTTCGCGGTCTGTTGGACGACGAGGTTCGGCCGGTCAATGTATTCGGCGAGTGCCACCGGTCCGACGCCGATGCCGACACCTCCGCCGCCGGGCGACGGACCTTCCGGAGTGAGGACATAGTAGGTCTTGTCGGGCATCGAACAGCCGACCAGAAGGAGCGCGCTCAGGAAAAAGAAAATTCGTTTCATCGGGATTGGGAGATATCAGCGTTTGCCTGCGGGCGCTTTCGGGATCGGATTTCCGGACGAATCACGTCCGAAGAGGATGGAGTTTGGCTTTTCGTCGATGGTGGTGGTGACCGCCTTCATCGAGCGCAGCGCGGCGCGGAGTTCCTCGAGCGTGCGGAGGAGATCACCCTGGATCGGACCGTTAGGCCCCACGCTGGAAACGGATTTGTCCACCGAGGCAATTGCGGCACGAAGATCGGCAGGGAGTTGGGCGAACTCGGCGGAATCGAGGGTCTTGCGCAGGGAGGCGGAGGTTTCCCGGACTTCCTTGAGGGTGACGACGGCTTCGTCCGCAGTGGCACCGAATTTTTTGACCGTTCCCTCAATGTCCACGGCCTGCACTTTTTCGAGAATGGCGTTCACTTTGGTCTCCAACTGGGCGAGGCCGGAGGAGACGGTGGGCAGAGTGGTTAGATCGTCAACTTTGGCTAGCTCGGCCGGGGTGGCTTCCTTGTAGTAATCAAGATCCACGAAGAGAGCGCCGGTGAGGAGGTTTCCGGTTTTTAATGAGGCGCGCAGTCCCTGTTGTACGGCGGATTTGAGGAACTCTGAATCCGGATTCATGATTTTCTCGGCATTTTCGCGACGCAGAAGGGAGGGATCGATTTCGATGAGCACCGGGATGCGCGAGTCTTCGGCGTCCTTCAGGTAATCGAGGGAAATGTCCGCCACACGGCCGATGACGATGCCGCGGAATTCAACCGGAGCCATACGGGTGAGTCCGCGGACGGATTGCTCGAACAGCAGGAGGAATTTCATCGTAGGATTGAAGGTGGAGCCGTTGGCAGCATCCTCGTCGGCGAAAAGGGTGAATTTCATGCCATCTTCGGCGGGTTTCCCGGGCTGGAGGCCCTCGGGCACGCTGAAGGTGGCACCGCCGGAAACCATGGCTTGGAACGAGGGCGTATGGATTTTGAAGCCATCCGCCCCGGCGCTGATGTCGATGCCGCTGGTGTTCCAGAAGCGGCTGTTTTGTTTCACGAGACTGCTGAATTCCTCACGGATGAAGGCGTCGTAGGTGACGGTGTTGCCGTTGTCGTCGAGTTTCCTGCTTTCGATCCGCCCGACTTCGAGGCCGCGGTAGTAGATCGGCGCTCCGGCGACCAGCGAGCCCGCTTCGTCGGCGGTGAGCACGAGGCGTCTGCCAGGGATGTTGCGGTTGGTGGCGGGTGGGGTTTCGAGGCCTTTGAAATCGTTGCAAACCCCAGCGTCAATCGGCCCGGGATCGAGCTCGATGTAGGCCCCGGTGAGCAGCGTGCCAAGACCGGAAATGTCCGTGGTGGAGACGCGCGGACGAACCACCCAGAAGTGTGTGCCATTTCGCAGAAGCCGCTCCGAATCGGAATCGAGCTCCACGGAGACGACCACGGATAGCAGGTCATCGGTCAATTTCACCGTCTTCACCACGCCTACCTTGACCGAACGGCAGCGGACGTCGGTTTTTCCGGCGGCGATGCCATCGGCCGTATCGAAGCCAATACGCGCGACCGGACCTTTCGCACTGAAATTGTGATAGACCATCCAACTGCCGATCAGCAGCGCGATGAGCGGAACCACCCAGACGATGTTCCAGCGCTGGGCGGCACGATACTCAGGTTCTGCGGCAGGTGTGGGTGTCGGGTCGCTCAAGTGTCTGATTTTTTTAGAGGTGAGGATGGATCCAGCCCGAGCATTTCGAGGCGGTCCCAGAGGAGGCGGGGGTCGAAGCTCATCGCTGCGAACATGGTAAGCACGACCACCCCTGCAAATGCAAGCGCTCCCGGACCGGGTGTGATGGTCATGTAGTTTCCGAGTTGTACCAGAGCCACCAGAATTCCGACGACGAAAATGTCGATCATCGACCAGCGGCCCAGCAGTTCGGTGAACCAGTAAACCCGGCCGAGCATCGCTGGCGACGGATGGAGCTTCCCGGACGCCGCGAGGCAGAGCCAGCTCAGCGCGACGATTTTCAAAAGCGGGATCATGATCGACGCGGTGAAAATGACCAGGGCGATTGGATAGGCCCCGGATCTCCAAAAGCGGAACATGCCCTGAGTGATGGTGGTGGCGTCCACGTCACCCAGTTCGGTCACCGTCATCACCGGTAGGATGTTGGCGGGAATGTAAAGTGCTGCCGCCGCCAGCATCAGCGCTACCGTGCGGGTGACGCTATGCGCTTTCCGGAGATGCAGGTGCGAACCGCAGCGTGGACAAACGCCTTGCGCCACCGGCGAAACCTTGCCGCAGGTGTGGCAACTCGCCAGCCCACGATGGGCCGCGCGTGGCAACAGATGTCTCATGATTTCGCCACCTCCAGCCGGTCCCAGAGTTCATCGCGGTCGATCGAGGCGATCGCTGCCGCCATGCAGAACATCAGCACTCCGAAGGCCCAGAAGCCCGCACCGAAATGCACTTCCGCCACTTTCGCCAGCTTCAGAAGGCTGACCAGCACGCCTAGCAGGAAAACCTCGACCATGTTCCACGGCTCCGTCTTGTTGAGCCATTTCGCCACAAACATCGCCCCCGGCGCGACCCGGCCGAACATCAACGGGCCACACACATAGATCAGCCCGGACGCCATACCGATGGGCGCGATGATCGTGAAAAGCGCCAGCCCGGCTCCCAAAATCGGACTCCCTTCCACCATCAGCGCCCTCGCCGCAGAGGTCAGGTTCAGACTGACCCGGAATCCGCCTTCCGCATCCATAATCAGGAAAGGGAAAAAATGCATCACCACCATCAGGATCAGAGATGTCATGGAAAACGCCGTGGCACGCACCAGCGAGGCAGGCCTGTTTTGATAGAGCACCGCGCCGCAGCGTTTGCAGCGCGCGGCCGTGCCCTCCGGCACCGGAGCCGACTCGTGCAGCGTGTCGCAGAAATGACAGACCGAATAATGCGGACCACCCGGCGGTTTCGGCCAAGGGTGCAGGGCCCGTCTGGATCTGGAGAAAGGTTTGATCATTTCCGAAACGCCACCACCCGTTGCGCGAGTTCGCCCAAGCCCTCCACGCCGCATTCGACAAAATCACCGGCCTGAAGGTAGCGCGGCGGATTCATGCCCATCGCCACCCCGCTCGGAGTGCCGGTGGCCAGCACGTCTCCGGGCAGCAGCGTCATAAAGCGGCTCACGTAGCTGACCAACTGCCGCACGGAAAACAGCATGTCTCCCGTCCAACTGTTCTGCCGCAGTTCGCCGTTCACCTTGCTCCACAAGCGCAGTTTCTGTGGATCTTCGATTTCATCAACGGTGCTCAGCCAGGGTCCCATCGGCGCGAAGCTATCCGCGCTTTTCCCTTTCGTCCACTGGCCGCCCATATCTTTCTGAAAGGCCCGTTCGGAAAAATCACAAAACGATGAATATCCCGCCACATAGTCCAAGGATTCCAGCTCTTCCACATACGAAGCCGTCCGACCAATCACAATCGCCAGCTCGACTTCATAATCCAGCTTGGTCGAACCGCGTGGAATCAACACATCATCAAACGGACCGCTCCAGGCGCTCGTCGCCTTCATGAAAATCGCAGGCTCCGTCGGAATCCCCTCGTCCAACTCGATGGCGTGCTCGAGATAATTTTTCCCAATGCAGACGATCTTCGAAGGCCGATCAACCGGCGGGCCCAGCCGTACCATCGGATCCACCTCCATACCTCCGGGACAACCGTCGGCCACCCACTCGGCAAGGGCCTCCAACCCACCCATCGCGAAAAAGCCTTCGTCGTAGTCGATGAATTCCCCGCTGGCATCGATCCTGCGGCCGTCCGGTAAAATCACCCCTGGTTCCTCACGCCCCTCATCACCGAATCGGATCAACTTCATGCGACGGACGTTAGCAAAATTGCCGGGGCTTAAAAATCGGAAAGTTCCAGATTGAAACTGATTTCCGGACAAAAAAGAAGCGGCCCGGCTGATCATCCCCCTAGGAAAAACCCATTAACCCGGGAGGCATCTCAGTCGGACCGCCTTGTCTTGCGACCCAGAAGAATTACCACGGCCCGGCCCGAGCGACAAGAACTAACTTCAAAAAAATGAAAATATTTTCAGAACGCCCGTTTTCCGGCCGCTTTCCAAGTGGTCATGCGCTACGAAAATCATCCCCGTTCCCGAAGCCATGCCGAATACAAAAAAGAAGCGGCCCGATTGATCATCCACCAGGAAAACCCATTAACCTGGAGGCATCTCAATCGGACCGCCTATTGGTGTCGCGACAAATCAAGAATAGCACCACGCGTGCCGACTTTCAAAATCAAACCCATCATTTCTTACCATCCACCGCATTGAGCAGGATCCTCAGGGCTCCGCCGGAAATCCACACTTCGTAGACCAGACAGGCCAGGGAAACCCCCATCAGGATCAGGGCTGACAGGAAGGAAGTGATCGCCACGGTCTTGAAGCTGCCGATCACTCCGAGCATCGAAACGACACAGAGAAACAAACTGATCGCGCCGAACAACTGCATCGTCCGGATCAGCGTCAGCCGCCGCCTGAGATTGTCGATCTGCGCGCGCAAGGTCGCATCGCCATTCCGCAGCCACTCGTGATGGAGGTCGCGGATCAGCGCCGAGAGATGAAGAAAACGGTTCGTGTAGGAAAGAAACAGCAGACTGATGGCTGGAAACAGCAGCGCGGGCGTTGAGACTTCAAGCGTCATGCCGGATGTTATGCCGATATCCGCCCGCAATGAAGCCTCAAGTCAACGAACCTCGCGCCATCAGTTTTGCAAAATCCGAAAGACTCCGACATCCACAGGACGTTACGTGCGGATGTTAAAAACCTTCGCCACTCTCTGCCTGATGACACTCGCCGCCCGTGGCGAAGAACCCACCGCCACCATCAGCCTGCCGGATGCTCCAGCACTCAAGCTGGGAGACGACTCGATGCCGAAAGCAGGCGTCGCCGCAGGCACGGTTACCGAACATGTCTGGAAGGACTCCAAGGTCTTTCCCGGCACGATCCGTCAGTATTTCATCTATACTCCTGCCAAGCTAGATCCGTCGAAGCCCGCCGCCGTCATGGTGTTTCAGGACGGCCACACCTACTTGAATCCCAACGGCGACTTCCGTGCCACCGTGGTGATGGACAATCTCATCGCCGCCGGAGACATCCCCCCGGTGATCGGAATTTTCATCAATCCCGGCCACCTCGACGCCGAACTGCCGAAGGATCCGTGGAAAGGCAACAACCGCAGCCTCGAATACGACACACTTTCCGACGCCTACGCCCGTTTCCTAACCGACGAAATCCTCCCCGAAGTCGCCAAAACCCACAAACTCACCACCGACCCGGAACAACGCGCGATCTGCGGCCTCAGTTCCGGCGGCATCTGCGCGTGGACCGTCGCCTGGCAACGTCCGGACGCTTTCCGCAAGGTGGTTTCGCAGATCGGCAGCTTCACCAACATCCGCGGCGGCGATGTCTATCCGGGCCTCATCCGCAAAACCCCTCCCAAGCCGATCCGCGCCTTCTTCCAGGACGGCATCAACGATCTCGACAACCCTCACGGCTCGTGGCCCCTCGGCAACATGCAGATGCAGGCGGCGCTCAAATTTTCGAAATACGACCACCGCTACGTCTGGACCCATGGCAGCCACTCGGGCAAAGACGGAGGGGCCATTTTCCCGGACACCCTGCGCTGGTTGTGGCGGAAAAAATGACACTTTTCCCTCTCCAATGAAAAAATCCGGATGAATTTTTGATTCCTTCGACGATTCTTCCCAGGAAGGAACATTCAACTTCCCTTGAGTGCCTCCGCCCATGATTCAACCAACTCACCATCCCATGAAATCCAAATTCACAGCCATCGTCAGCATTGTCGCCACCCTCGCCCTCTCCAACTGTGGAGCGCCTCCCGGACCTAACACCCAGCGCGGTGCTGCCACCGGTGCCCTCGGCGGCGCCCTCATCGGCGGAGTCGTCGGAGCACAATCCGGACGAACCCTCGAAGGAGCCGCGATCGGCGCAGCAGGCGGGGCCGCCGTCGGTGGCGCCTACGGCAATGCCCGCGACCAAGAACAATACAACCGTTACTAAATCCATCTTGTCTGGTACCAAGAGGCGTCCAATTTCTGGACGCCTCTTTTTTTGGGATGATTTCGCCGTTTCATTCCTCACACTACCAGCAAGCCAACTCCACCCATGCACCGTTTCACCGCATTCCTATTCTGTCTGATCGCCTTTTCGTCCCGTGCCACGGCCCAATTCGAACTCGGCGGTGGCACTTCCTCGGCGGCCACTCTGGTGTCGGAGGAGAAATCCATCGCCCCGGGCGAGTCTTTTTCCGTCGCGCTGAAACTCGTCCATCCCGAGGAATGGCACAGCTACTACCAGAACTCCGGCGGCGTCGAGCTGCCTCCTGCGATCGGGTGGAAACTGCCGGATGGATTCACCGCCGGACCGATCCAGTGGCCGGTGCCGCTGGTGAAGGACGGCTATTTCGGCAAAAGCTTCGCTTACTTGGGCAGCCCGGTATTCATTGTCGATCTGAAGGCTCCCGCCACTTTGAAAGCCGGTGAGACTGTGACTCTGACCGCTGACGCCACCTGGCAAATCTGCAAGGACAGTTGCATCAATGAAAAACGCACGCTCTCCCTCACGCTTGGAGTCACCGCCACTGCGGAAAAAGATCCCGCCACCGCAGAACTCTTCAAAAAGGCGCGTGCCAGCCAGCCAGCCAAAGTGCCTTCATGGAAATTCTCGGCCGTCAGCACTGGCGACGAGGTCCAGCTCCGCATCGAGCCTGACGCCGCATTCAAGGATACCCCCGTTGATTTCGTTCCGAACCAGACTTTCCTGCTATCCGCCAGCGCCGGAGGTAAAATCACCCGCGACGGCACCGCATGGCTGGTCAATCTGAAACGCGCGACCAAAGACGCCCTCGACAAACCAATCCCGCAGGGGAAATCGTTTTCGGGAATCCTCACCGGCCCGACGGCGGTCGCAGTCCCCGACACGGCCATCGCAAGCGCACCCGCCCAATCCCTCCCGCTTTCCAAATACCTGCCCATCCTCGGCGGCATGCTGCTGGGCGGCCTGATCCTCAATCTGATGCCCTGCGTCTTTCCGGTGATCGGCCTCAAGATCATGGGCTTCGTCCAACAGGCGGGATCGGACCGGAAAAAAATCGCCATGCACGGCGTCACCTTCGCGGGTGGAGTGCTCGCTTCCTTCGGAGTCATCAGCGGGATCCTCTTCGCCGCCAGAGCCGCGGCGGGCGGTGGCGCGGATTCCATCGGCTGGGGCTATCAGCTCCAGAATCCGTGGGTGGTGCTCGTTCTCATGCTGCTCATGTTCGTGCTCGCGCTGAACATGTTCGGCATCTTCGAACTCGGAACTTCCGCGACCTCCGTCGGTGGTTCGCTGCAATCGAAACAAGGCCTCGGCGGATCGTTTTTCTCCGGAGTCCTCGCCACCGTCGTCGCCACGCCCTGCTCGGCACCCTTCCTCGGCGTGGCCATCGGCGCGGCGATCGCGCTGCCCGCCTTCCAGTTTTTCGCTGCGTTCGCGGCCATGGCCATCGGGCTCTCATTGCCCTATCTGATTCTATCAATTTTCCCGAACCTGGTCAATTTCCTCCCCCGCCCCGGCGTGTGGATGGAGAGCTTCAAGCAGGCCATGTCATTTTTCCTCTTCGCCACCGCCGGCTACCTGCTGTGGGTCTATGCCGGGCAGATCGGCCTGGAAAACCTGTTGGGCCCGATCTTCGGCCTGAGCGGCATTGCCATCGCCGCCTGGATCCACGGTCGCTGGTACCTGCCACACCGTCCCGCGGCCACCCGCCGGACGGCGCTCGCACTGACGGTTTTCTTCGCTGCCGGTGGTTTCATGCTGATCAAGCCACCGCAGAAATCCGCGCTCGTCTGGGAAAAATGGTCCCAGCAGACGGTCGATGACCTGCTCGCGAAAGGAACTCCCGTTTACATCGACTTCACCGCCCAATGGTGCGCGACCTGCCAAGTGAACAAGCATCATGCCTACGATGCCGAAGTCGTCGCGCTGATGAAACAGAAGGGAATCGTCACGCTGCGGGGAGACAAGACAAACGCCAATCCTGAAGTCGATGCGAAGATCCAGGAACTACACCGCGCGGCGATCCCGGTCAATGTTCTGTATGTTCCCGGCAAGGATCCGATCATCACACCGGAGCTGCTATCAGCCGGTTACCTGAAGGAACTCTTCGGCAAGGAAATCCCCTCTCCGAAGCCGGACAAGTGATCATGAAATGCATTTCAGCCGTCTCCGGACAGCTTCTAGCGCAGCCTGACTCACCGCCAGTTTGAAGTCCTTTCGGTTGCGCGGATGGAAGATGCGCAACGACGTGGTCTCCCCACCCTTCGCCGCCACCGCGAGCCATGCGGTGCCGACCGGTTTATCGTCGGTTCCGCCGCCGGGTCCAGCGATTCCCGTCACGGAAACCGCGATGCATGCACCGCTGGCACGCAACGCGCCCTCGGCCATCTGGCGAGCTACCGTTTCACTGACCGCACCGTGTGTCTCGACGTCGCCGGCGGAAACTCCTAACATTCCAATCTTTGCTTCGTTTGCGTAGGTCACGAAGCCATGGGTGAATACCTCGCTCGACCCCGGAACATTGGTGATCCGGTGGGAAATCAAACCGCCGGTGCAGCTTTCCGCCGTGGCCAGTTTCATGGTCCTTTCGGCCATCAGCCTGACAACCGTTCCCTCCAGGGACGACCCGTCATCGCTGATCAGATACCGGTCGAAACGCTCCAACGCGATCTTCCGCCCTTCCGCCAGCGCGTCGGGATTTCCTATCAGCCGCAGATCCACCTCGCCGATGTGAGCGCAGTAGCCGTATTCCAAGCCCGGCACTTCCGACAGCCGCTGGTCGATGCCGTCATGGAAATCACTTTCGCCGATGCCGGTGAATTTCAGCTCCAGCGCCGCATTCGCCGTTTCGAGACCGGCCAGGGCCTTCAGCCGCGGCGAGACCTCGACGTGAAACATCGGATAGAGTTCGCGCGGCGGTCCGGGCAGCAGGAAAACCGCACAGTTCGAGCGCCCATTGAGCCTCGGCGGAACATAGATGCCGGGAGCGGTCCCGTTCGCATTCGGCAGCACATCAGCTCCCACCAGCGTCAACGCCTGCTTGCGGTTGGCCTCCGCCATCGGGCGGTCGCGCAGGGAGAAAAAATTCTCGATGGAGCGCAGAGCCGCTTCGTCGGTGATCAATTCCAGCCCAAGCACTTCACCCGTGATCTCGCGGGTGAGGTCGTCACTCGTCGGGCCGAGTCCGCCGGTGACGATCACGGCATCCGAACGCATGATGGCTTCCTCGAGTGCCTCGCGAATCGCATCACCATCAGGCACGGTTGTCTGGCGGGTGATACGCAGGCCGAGTTTGAACAACTCTCGGCCGAACCAGGCGCCGTGAGTGTTCAGGGTATTACCAAGCAGGAGTTCGGTGCCGGTGTTGAGGATTTCGATGCGCATCGTCGGACCATCAAACAGGGCGGGCATCCGATCAAGGCCCGATATTCCAGCGGTTCAGCCGGGCAGCCACGAACCAAAGCAGACCCGGGACAATGAGGCTCAGCCCGAACGCCCACCCCGGCGAAACGCGCCCCGCCTGCCCGATCGCAGCGAAGAGAAACCCCATCGGCAGACTCCCGCAGGCCAGTGATGTTAGAAATTTCCCGAACGGCATACGGACCAGCCCCGCCATGCAGGAAACGGCTTCTGGCAGGATCGGCAGCGCCCGCGACAAGGCCACCACCCAGCCACCACCTTTTGCAAACAGCGACCTGCCCTTTTCAAAATCCCGGTCGCCCAACCATCGCCGGGCGAGCTTCTCACCAAACAACCGGCCCACTCCGTAACCCGCCAAACCGGCGCACATCAGACCGCCACCCGCGATCAATCCGCCGACGAAAGCTCCGCAAACAAAACCCAACGCCGAGATCACCACGGTACTGGGCACCGGCAATAACAGATCCGCCGCCAGTAACAGGATCCCCGCCGCCCACGCCCAGGGCCCGGCGCTCTCCAACCAGCGGACGCTCCCTTGAAACGTGAACTGGCTTTCCCATCCCGCGCCCCAGATCATCCAGGCGCCGAAAACGAGGGCGGAAAGCGCGAGGAAGAACCAGAGCAGCCTCATTTAGTGAAGGAAGATTGATATTGCGGCCCCAACAGAAAGCGCCACCCCGCATGATGGAGTCGCGCTCTTGAAACTAATTCGCGACGGTTACTTCGCTTCCGACGCATCGGCACCATCCCCTTCCGCTGCCTTGTTTTTCTCCTCTTCAAGGCGCTTCTTGAATCCGTCGAGACTGGCGGCGATCTCGCTTTCAGGAGCAAAGGCCTTCGCCTCGTCCACCGCCTTGATCGCTTCGTCGAACTTTTTCTGTTGGGCAAAGATCATTCCGCGGGTCGCTATCAGTTGCTGGGTTTCATCGCTGGGAAATCCGCCTTCCTTGAGAGTCTTGTCAACAAGGGCCATCGCTCCGTCGAAGTCCTGTTTCTGGGCCAGTTCCATCAAATCCTTCTGGAATTTCTCGATTCTTACCTTTGCCGCTGCCGCCTTGCCAAATCCGGTCTCATCTCCGGGATCGGCTGCCTTGATCTGCTCGGCCACATCTCCGTAGAAACTGGCGACAATCGCATCATCGAGTCCCATCCCATTGAGCGCCGCGACCAGGGCCTTCGCCTTCTCGACCCCCTTGGCCTTTTCCGCCACCTTGAAAGACTCGTCCCTCACAGCCTTCTTCGCCCGGAGCTCATCGAGGTGCTTCACATATTCCTCGGGACCACCCTTCTGATAGCCTGTCGCGGCGAAGGGCTTTCCGTCGGCATCAGCGAGCAGGATCGTCGGATAGCCTTTGATCCCATACTTCTCCCTGAGCTCTTCGTTCTGTTTGACCGTCGCTTCGGATAGCTTGGATTTGTCCTTGGGGAAATCGACTTCCACCAGAACGAACTTGTCCTTCACGCCGGTTTTGAAAGGCTCCTTGCTGAAAACCTCTTCGTTCAGCTTGATGCACCATCCGCACCAGTCGGAGCCGGTGAAATCCATCAGAAGGTCTTTCTTCGATTCCACCGCTTCCTTTTTCGCCGCGGCGAAATCGGACGACCAGCCTTCACCACCGGCGAATGTGATTCCAGCGAGGCTCAGCACGGCAAGCGCCGCGCACGTCTTGATAATCAGCTTCATGTTCATGATCTTCGTCGGTCACATTGAACGGAAATCAGAGGCCGTCGAGGTGAATTGTGGCGAAGGTCAGGCGTATCCGAGCCATGGACCCAGCCACTTTTCCGCCTCGGCAAGGGTCATTCCCTTGCGTTTGGCATAGTCCTCGATCTGGTCCTTCTGAAGCTCGGAAATGGCGAAGTAGTGGCTCTCCGGATGCGAGAAATACAGTCCGCAAACGGCAGCGCCGGGGTGCATCGCGCAGCTCTCGGTGAGGGTAACTCCGGTCGCATCCGACGCTCCGAGCAGATCAAACAGGATCGGCTTCTCGGTGTGGTCCGGCTGGGCGGGATAACCCGGCGCGGGACGAATGCCCTGATAGTTCTCGTGAATGAGCTGGTCGTGTGTGAGCTCGTCCTCGGTTTCATAGCCCCACTCGACGCGGGCCTTGTGATGCAGGTATTCGGCAAACGCTTCGGCAAAACGGTCGGCGATGGCTTTCACCATGATGGAACCGTAGGGATCGATCTGCTTGTCCAGTTCCTCCGCGAATTCGTGCGCGCCGTGGATACCGACGACGAAGCCACCCACGTAGTCCTTGACTTTTCCTCCCGCCACCCAGTCTGATAGAGCGACGTTCGGTTTTCCGGAATCCTTCTTGAGCTGCTGGCGGAGGCTGTGGAAACGGGTGCGCTCGGTGCTGCGCGATTCGTCAGTCCAGACAATGATGTCATCACCATCCGAATTCGCCGGGAAGAATCCGTAGATGCCTTCCGCGTTGCAGCGGTTCTCGTCGATGATGCGGTCCACCCATGACAAAGCGTCTTGATAGAGTTTGCCGGCTTCGATGGCACCTTCGGCGTTTTTCGTTTTGAGCGTCTTCGTTTCTCGATCCCACACGCCGCGGAGTTCCCAAGCGTGGAAAAACGGCGTCCAGTCGATGAACTTCGCGAGTTCGCGCAGAGAAGGGCTCTTGATCGTGCGGGTGCCGGTGAAGGATGGAACGGGCGGGGTGTAGCCGGCCCAATCGTATTTCGGCCCGGCGGCGCGGGCGTCCGCGAGCGTGAGCGTTTCCTTTTTCGGGCCGCCGAGGAAATTTTCGCGAAGCTTCTGCTGCTTCGCGCGGTTTTCCGCTTCGAATGCGTCGCGCTGGTCTTTGGATAGAAGCGAGGTGGTCACGGGAACCGAGCGCGAGGCGTCGAGCACGTGAACCACCGGGCCGGAGTAGTGTTCCGCGATCTTGATGGCGGTGTGCGCGGCGGAGGTGGTCGCACCGCCAATGAGCAGAGGCACTTTGAATCCAAGCCGCTCCATTTCTTTCGCCACGTGGACCATTTCATCGAGCGATGGCGTGATCAGACCGGATAGACCGATCACGTCCGCGCCGAGTTCCACGGCTTTCGCCAGAATCTTGTCGCAGGAAACCATCACACCCATGTCGGTCACTTCGAAGCCGTTGCAAGACAACACCACGCCGACGATGTTCTTCCCGATGTCGTGCACGTCGCCCTTCACGGTGGCGATCAGGAAACGTCCGGCAGAGCTCGCGCGCTCGGCGAGTTTCAACGCCTCATCATCGGTTAGCGCGGGGTTCTCTTCTTTCAGCGCGGCGATGTCACCGGCGAGATATTCCGCCTTGTCGGCCTCCATGTAGGGGAAAAGCCAGGCCACCGCCTTCTTCATGACGCGGGCGGATTTCACGACCTGCGGCAGGAACATTTTACCGGCGCCGAAGAGATCGCCCACCACGCCCATGCCGTCCATCAGTGGACCTTCGATGACTTTCAGCGGTCGCACGTATTTGATGCGGGCTTCCTCGGTGTCTTCGTCGATGTATTTGTCGATGCCGCGGAGCAGGGCGTGCTCGAGGCGTTTTTCCACCGGATCGTTCCGCCAGGCGAGGTCCTCCTCGATCTTTTTGCCGCCGACGTTCTTGTAACTTTCGGCCAGTTCCAACAGCCGCTCGGTCGAGTCCGGGCGGCGGTTGAGCAGCACGTCCTCGACGCATTCGAGCAGGCCCTTCGGAATTTCGTCGTAAACCTCGAGCATTCCGGCGTTCACGATGCCCATGTCCATGCCCGCATTGCCGGCATGATAGAGGAAAGCGGAATGCATCGCCTCGCGCACCTTGTTGTTGCCGCGGAAGGAAAAGGAAATGTTGGAAACGCCGCCGGAGACCTTCGCTCCGGGGAGGTTCTCCTTGATCCAGCGGGTGGCGTTGATGAAGTCGATGGCGTAGTTGTTGTGCTCGTCAATGCCAGTGGCAACCGTGAGGATGTTGGGATCGAAAATGATGTCGTCCTGATTGAAGCCGACCTCGTCGACGAGAATCCGATAGGCCCGCTCGCAGATCCGGATTTTCTCCTCATAGCTGGCGGCTTGGCCGTTTTCATCGAAGGCCATCACCACCACCGCCGCGCCGTAGCGCATGATATGGCGGGCCTGCTTCTTGAAATTCTCCTCGCCCTCCTTGAGCGAGATTGAGTTCACGATGCCTTTGCCTTGGAGGTATTTCAGGCCTTCCTCAAGGATTTCCCACTTCGAGGAATCCACCATGATCGGCACTTTCGCGACGTCCGGCTCGCCTTGGAGCAGACTGAGGAAACGGGCCATCATCGCCTTGCCGTCGATGAGGCCGTCGTCGAAACAGATGTCGATCACGTTCGCTCCGTTGCCCACCTGCTGGCGCGCGACCTCCACCGCGGCCTCCAGATCGCCGGCTCTAACGAGCTTCGCGAACTGCGGCGAGCCAGCGACATTCGCACGCTCCCCAATCATCAGGAAGCGCTTGTCGGCAGTGTGGTTGTAGGCCTCGGTGCCGGAGAGACGGAGGGCGTGTGGGATGGTTTTCATGGAGAGAAGAGTTAACCGCAAAGGTCGCGAAGGGATCGCTAAGTTAAGATGGGAAATTGTGGACGAGGCGTTTGATGCCGGCGGTGAGGCGGATGGTTTTCAGGTGGAGAAGAGTTAACGCAAAGGCGCAAAGGTCGCGAAGGGTCGCCAAGTTAAGAGGGGAGGTCGTGGACGAGGCGCTTGATACTGTCTGAAAGACGGATTGTGTGGAAGTTGATGAGGAGACCCAGGTGATTGTCGGACATTCTGAGGTAGGTGAGAAGTTGGGCAGAGTGAATGGGAAGCAAGGCCTCAACCGTCTTGAGCTCGATCACGAAGCAATTCTCCACTAGCAAGTCGATTCGATAGGCATCAGGAACAATCAGATCCTTGTATCTGATCGGCAGTATCAACTGCCTCACCGACTCAATTCCACGGAGTTTCAGTTCTTGTTGCAGACTCAATTCATAGGTTGACTCCAGAAGCCCTGCTCCAAGGTCACGATGCAGCTCAATGGCGGCACCGATCACTTTGTTCGACAATTGATTCAGATAGTCTTTCATCTTCCTTTGCGTTCCTTTGCGACCTTTGCGCCTTTGCGGTTCATCTTACCGAATCACCGGCACCTCACGCGGTGCGAACTTGGCGACGGCCTGCGCGATGGCGGCGACATGCTCAGGAGTGTTTCCGCAGCAGCCGCCTGCGAGGTTGAGCAGACCGGCTTGGGCGAACTCGGCCATGTAGTCGTACATGTGCTTCGGCTCAAGGTCGAAGCCGGTAGGGGCCAGAGGATTGGGCAGACCGGCGTTCGGATAGCAGGAAATGCAGGTGGCGGCGCAGGCTGATAGTTCCTCAAGGTGCGGACGCATCAGGTCGGGACCGAGCGAGCAGTTCAGCCCGATGGCGAGCGGCTTCACGTGGGCGAAGGCGTTCCAGAGCGCTTCGACTTTCTGCGCGGAAATCATCGTTTCGCCACCGAGCCCGACGGCGGCGGAGACGATCACGGGCAGCCGATGGTTTTTCTCGGCGAAGATTTCCTCGATCGCCACGCACGCGGCCTTGGCGTTGAGCGAATCGAAAATCGTCTCGACCATCAGGATGTCACATCCGCCTTCGATCAGGCCGAGGATCTGGTGGCGGTAGGCGGCGAGCACCTGATCGAACGTCACCACGCGGAAGCCGGAGTCGTTCGCGTCCGGCGAGTTGCTGAGGGAAACCGTGAGCGGCCCGATGGCCCCGGCGACGTAGCGCTTGCGGCCGGTATCCGTGCCAATGTCATCCGCCCACTTGCGGCAGAGGCGCGACGATTCGACGTTCATTTCCCAGGCAAGATCGTTGAGAAAATTGTCTTCGAGGATTTTCTGGAAAAACTCCGGATCCTTGCGGCCGCCCTTTTCGCGGGGGTCTTCGACGAAGAACTCGCTCTGCGCCAGGCCGGTCGCAGAGAAGGTGTTCGTCTCGCAAATGTCCGAACCGGCTTCATAGAAACGCTTGTGGATGTCGCCGATGACTTCAGGGCGGGTGATGGAAAGGATGTCGCCATTGTTGAGCAGATCCTTCTCGTTGTCCGCGAAACGGGAGCCGCGGGCGTCGGCCTCGTTGAGCCCGTATGTCCGGATCGTGGTTCCCATCGCCCCATCGAGGACGAAAATTCGCTCGGAGAGGGCGCGTTGGATTTCAGCAGTAGCGTCAGCCTGTGGCATGGCGGGACGGTAGTCATGAAACGCCCCGCTTCAAGAAACAAATCTTCATATCTGGATATGATGATGGGTTAAAATGAGCCATCCAATGGCAGAAACCACGAGGACGACCGTGTTTCCTGCTGGTTGACTCCCCCCAGCGGCCTGAAACCCAGCTCTCACTCCTCAGGCAGTTGGCCCGGCTCGCCCACACCGAATCCGCCCGCGATTCCTTGATGAACGCCGCATAACCGGAAGAGCTGTTGGTAACCATGAAAAAACTCGGCGGAGATCGTCAGGCTGGCGGTTGACATATCGCTTCCTTCTTCACGTATTCGGGCAGCTTGATTCCTTCGAGATATTGCGGAGGTCTTTGGGTTTGCCCGGCGTCAGATAGTTTTTTCGTCGTAGATGCGGCAGATTTCGCAATTTTCAAAAATGGCGGATATGACTTTGATGGCAAGTCAACTGAAGAGCTTGCGGTCCAGAGACCGGTATTGGATGGCTTCAAGAATGTCATTCGGGCGGATGTCCGGGGCTCCTGACAAGTCAGCCAAGGTGCGGGCGACTTTCAGGATGCGGTCGTGGGCGCGGGCGGAGAAATTCATTTCCTCCATGGCGTGTTCGAGGTAGCCGTTGCTTTCGGTGTTGAGCTGGCAGTGCTGGCGGACCTGGCGGGAGCCCATGGACGAGTTCGTCGTGTTCGAGGATTTCTTGAAACGTTCGAGCTGGATCGTTCTCGCAGCGACGACGCGCTCGCGGATGGTTTCGGATTTTTCACCGCTGGCCGTGTTGGACGACAGCTCGCGGAAATCAACCAACGGAACCTCCACATGCAGATCGATTCTATCTAAAAGCGGGCCGGAAATCTTCTGGCGGTAGTTTTCAATCTGCCGCGTCGAGCAGCGGCAGTCGCGTTTCACATCCCCGTAATAGCCACAGGGACAGGGATTCATCGCAGCCACCATCATGAAGTTAGACGGAAACGTCAGCGATCCGGCGGCGCGGGAAATCGTCACAACACGATCCTCTAACGGACCCCGCAGAACCTCCAGCGTCTGCCGGCGGAATTCGGGGAGTTCGTCGAGGAAAAGCACGCCGTGATGGGCGAGCGAAACCTCGCCGGGCCCGGGATTGGAGCCACCGCCGAGCAGGCCGGCGTCGGAAATCGTGTGGTGGGGCGAGCGGAACGGGCGGGTCGTTAGGAACGCGCGCTTTGGATCGAGCAGTCCGGTGATGGAGTGGATCTTCGTGGTTTCGATCGCATCGTCCTCCGTCATGTCCGGCATGATGGTGGGCAGGCGTTTCGCGAGCATGGATTTCCCGGTACCTGGGGGACCTACCATGATTAGATTATGGCTGCCGGCCGCAGCGACTTCGAGAGCGCGCTTCACATGGTGCTGTCCCCTCACCTCGTCGAAGTCCACCTCGTAGCTGCGGTGGGAGTTGAAAAACGCGCGGCGATCAAGGTGATAGGGCGGGATGATGATTTCCTCGTCGAGGAAGTCCCACGCCTGTTTGAGATTGCGGATCGGGAAAACCTGAATGCCCTCGATCACGGCGGCTTCGGCGGCGTTCGCTTCCGGCACAAGCAGGCGCGTGCGGCCGCGGCGTTTCGCTTCGGACGCGATGGAGAGCACGCCTTTCACCGGTCGCACCGCGCCGTCGAGGCCGAGCTCACCGACCACGCAGCAGTCATCCGCATTGAACGGCTTGGTCCCGCTGGCGGCGATCATGGCAAGGGCGATGGGCAGATCGAACGACGGGCCTTCCTTTTTCAAATCGGCGGGCGCGAGGTTCACCGTCTTGATCCCGTCGTCCAGATAGAGCGCCGAGGCTCCGATGGCGGAAATGACGCGCTGTGAGGATTCCCGGACCGCCGCGTCCGGCAGGCCGACGATGATAACGATCGGCTTGTCAGCGCCACGGGCGTTGACCTCGACCTCGACTTCCTGGGCATCGACTCCGCGCAGGGCGGCTGAAAATAAGCGAGTAATCATGCGAACAGCTAACAAACTGCTAACTTTACCCCCGTCTTGCAAGCCGAAAGAACAGCCGAAAGAACCCGCCCCTTCACCCCTCCTTCAAAAACCCGATCGCCCGGCTCTCCGACCAGTATTCCCCCGCCCCGCCGACCGGCGAAAACCCCACATGCCCGCCTTCCTCGGGTGCTTCGAAGTGAAACACATCGCTCGCCGCCGCCTCCTCGCGCGGATAGCAATCCGGACCGAGAAACGGATCGTTCTCCGCGTTCACCAGCAGCGTGGGGACCGTGATTTGAGGGATAAACTGCCTCGAGCTGTTGCGTTTCCAGTAATCTGCCGCGTCGCGGAAACCGTGGATCGGCGCGGTGAAGCGGTCGTCGAACTGCTGGAACGTGCGGATGAGGTTCAGGCCGTGCAGGTCGAGTTTTTCGGGAAACAGGCGTTTTTTCGCCCGGATTTTCGAGCGCATGTTGATCAGGAAGCGCTCCATGTAGATTTTATTGGAAAACTTCGAAAGCGTGCGCGACGAGCACGCCAGATCACACGGCGTTGAAAACGCCACCGCACGATGCAGTCGGGTGGAGAGCGCGGATGGATTTTCTCCGAGGTATTTCAGCGTGAGATTCCCGCCGAGGCTAAAGCCGATGAGGTCGATTTCAGCAGCCGGATGACGGGCCAGCGCGTGGGACACCACGGCGTCGAGATCCTCCGTCGCGCCGCTGTGATACATGCGCAGCAGGCGGTTCGGCTTGTGGCCGCAGCCACGGAAATTCCAGACGAGCACGTCCCAGCCATTTGCCACCAGGGCGGCGGCCATGCCTTGCATGTATTCGGTGCCGCAGTGGGCTTCCAAGCCGTGCGACAGAATCGCCAGCCGCTCGCGGCCCTGATCCGCCCATTCGAGGTCGAGGAAATCGCCGTCGGGGAGTTCGAGGCGTTCCCGCCGACTCGTAACGCGCGGGACTTTCCTGAAAAGCGCGGGGAAAATCGTCTGCGCGTGTCCACCCCGCAGCCACGACGGCGCGCGGTAGCTGGATTTCCCGATCAATGGCATAGGCGTTTCTCCATAGGCTTGGCGGCGGCAGTTTTCCACCGCATGGGCCGGTTCACAAGGAGCGGCTGGATCTTCTGTTCGCTTTGTTACGATGCCGCTTGAGAATCGGGCTTGTCATGCCCACTTCGTCTGTATAGCCGTCCCTCGTCCTAGAAATTTTTCTTTCCACAAATTCCATGCTCTTTTTCATTCTTTGGTGCCTCGCCGGTCTTATAGTCGGCATTATTTTCGCCTCTTTCTTCGAATGGACGCTTCATAAATACGTGATGCACCGCCCGGTCGGCAGCTTCCGATACGCCTTCCAGGCCCACGCCATCGTCCATCATGGGACTTTCAAGGCGGACAAGACCTATCACCTGATCGACGAGAAGGACAAGGAAACCATCCCGATGGCCTGGTGGAACGGCCCCGTCCTCGTCCTCATCGGCGCGACCCCGTTCGCGCTGCTGTCCTGGCTGACCGGACAATGGGCATTTGTCCTCGGCGGAGCGATCGCCTTCACTTCCTACTACTGTTTTTACGAATACATCCACTGGTGCATGCACTTGCCGAAAGCCCGCCGCGTGGAAAAGCCGTGGTGGTTCCGCCGTCTGAACGGTCACCACCTCCTGCATCACCGCTACATGCACAAAAATTTCAACGTGGTGCTACCTGTCGCCGACCTCTGCCTCGGCACGTTCATGGCCCGCGCGAAAACGCATTTCAAGCAAGCGGAAGGCCCGTCGGTGCCAAACGTGCAGCCGATCTCCTGATCTCCCTGGCCAAAGAGATTTCTGGAGTTCGCCCCTCCGGTTTGGTAGGACTTCACCCACACCCACCTGATCCGATGAAATCCCTACTGCTGTTCCCAATCGTCGCTCTGGCCCTGTTCGCCAGTTCCTGCCGCACCGTCACTCCGCTCGATCCGATGACAATGAAGCAATCCTGCAAGTGCCTGCCTGAAAACATGCGCCCGCATGATCCGTGTCTCCAGGTCAGCGGCAGCAAGTGATTTTCCGCTAGAAAAACATTCCGCGCCCCGCGAGATGACGGAGCCACGGCTCAAAGGCCAGCTCCCGGCAGTGTTTTTTTGAAAATGCGGCGAGTTCCGCGAGACTCCGCGTGCCGTCCATCGCGGCGAGCACGGCGTAGTGCTTTTCTGGAAAAAGACAGGGCTTGTGCCATGCGTCCACCAGCGGCAGTCCCTCGTGCGCACAAAGCAGCCGGAAGGCATTCAGTCGCGGAAACGCCGCGGGCTCAGGATCGTATTTCACCGGTTCGATCCTTGGCAGAATCCAGCCGTTCATCATGCCGTCGAAAACCAGGCAGGTGAATTCCCGCAGATCTCTTTCCGGCAGGATTTCCATCACCTCCCGCAGCGGCACACAGGCCGTCGCGAACGAGGCGATCGCCCGCCGGATTTCCAACGCATCCGCGTCTTTGGGTTCTCTGCCCGATCTGACAGAAAAATCGAGCACCATGCCCAGACCGATCGGCTCCTCCAGCGGCGCATCGTTGCGACAAAGCACACCCGAGCGGAAGGTCCGCCCGGCAGCCGCGTCCGCAGCCATTTGAAATGCCAGCGGGTCCTTGATCGCCTCCGCCAGTTCCTCCACTACCTCATCGCTGAGCACCGATGGAATGTTCTCCGCCGGATCCGATTCACCGAGCCATCGCAGCCCTGCGTTCGTCGCCGCTTGGGCGAACCGGTCGAGCGGCCACGGGTCATTCACCGGCCCGAAGTCATCAAACGCGAGAATCGCCGCGCCCTTTGCTAACATGTCGTCGATGACCGCAATCTCGGACGAATCCGGTTCCGTCACGAAACGCAGGATCTCGAGCGCGGAAAGAACATCCCCTCCCCTCGCCTGCTGGATCGCGCGGACTTTCTGAATCACCGGAAATCGCGCCGCCCAGCCGCATTCGAGATTGAAACTGATCGTCGCGATCCCGGACGGACTCAGGTTTTTCCGACAGAACACCAGGAGAGCCGCCTTCACCTTGTCCGGCACCCACGAGAAAAATCCGTGCGCGATGATGAAATCAAAAGGCCCGGCAGGCTGATAGTCCCGCAGATCCGCGACCTCGAATCTCACGTTGGAAACACCCGCCGCCGCCGCGCGTGCGCCCGCTTCCTTAATCGAAGTTTCCGCCAGATCGATGCCAATGAACTCGCTCTCCGGCCAGCGCATCGCCAGCGGAATCAGGTTGTGCCCCGAGCAGCAGCCGATTTCCAACACCCGCGCCTTCGCCGGATGCGGCGTTTTCAGACCACCCATCCTCGCCGCCACCGCGCTCACCGCCGGATCGGACAGCGGATGGCTCATCGCCGGATAGACGTGATTCTCGTAAAGGTCGTGAATGGGATCTTGCATGGAAATTCAGATTCGCCGGACCGTCACCCGGTCCCAATACATGCGATCCCGCCAGTCCTGGAAAACCTCGCTGTATTTCCCGAGCTGCCGGCCCGTCGCCACCGCATCGCCCGCCACCAGCACCTCGTTCATCCCCTCCGGCGTCCGCAGGCTGCGCACGACGGGAAATGCATCGGATAGAATTTTCCGCGTCAGCGACTGCATCGTGCGGTGACCCTCGCCGGTCACCAGATTCACCGCCAGCAGGCCGCCGGGAGCCATCGCCTTTTTCAAATGCTCCATCAGCTCCGGATTCCACGCCTGGGGGCGGAAGACGTCGGTTTTTCCCGCCAGATAGATGTCGTCGAACACCACGTCGAATTTCCGCCGGTTCTCCGCCAGCCAGCCATACGCGTCATCGATCACCACCTCGATGCCGAGCGCGTCCAGCTCCATGTGCTCGCGCGCCAGCCCGACGATTTCCGGATCAATGTCGATCGCCGTCAGCCTGCAGTCCGGCAGCAAATGCCGCAGCACCCGGTAAGCCGTCCCGCCTGCCAGCCCGAGCATCAACACCGACCGCGGCGGCCCGTCCTTGCGCAACAGCGCCGAGGCCGCGATCAGATCCCACGCCAGCCCCGTTAGGAATCGTTTCTTGTGATAAAGCGCATGAATCGCCCCCGCCACGCGAAACTCCACCGCCAGATCCGATTTCCAGATCTCCAGCGATTGAAAGCGGGTGTGGACGGTTTCCGTGCGGCGCATCGGGAGGAAACCTGAGGAATGCGGATAGCGGAGTCGATCCGCTTTTTTAGCGTCGCCTGCGCGTGAGAAACGGCAACGATAGCATTCCCAGCAGCAGTGCAGCAGCAGGCTCCGGCACTGCGGCCCCGCTGGCATAGACGGTCTGGGAGAAACCGCCGAGGTTCTCCCAGGTCGTCGGGGAACTGACGCCGCCGTTCACTCCACCGAGATCTTGATTGAGGCTGTTGCCTTGGGTGGACGTGGCCGAGACATAGCGCAGCGGCGACTGATCGGTGATGTTGATGGACTTGCCGGCGAGGAACGAAACTACATCGGCGAACGGCACCATGAAACTGACGTAATAGTCGGGATCACCCGTGGTGGTGGTGGTGACATCGTTGGTGGTCCCGCCGTCCGTGGTAAAATCAACCGGGCGATAGTCAAAAGTGGACGCGGAAATCAGGGTGGCTCGATAGGCAGTGGAAGCGATGGATGTGGTATTCGGCGAGGTGTTCGCGCCCGTTCCCGGAGCATAAACTCCCAGCTCGGAAGCGCTTCCCGACATGTTGAGGCCGAGAAACACGTCCACCGAGCCATTGATGTCTGCATCGATTCCGATCCATACCGCACGGTCGAATGCCGGCTTGTTGTTGGGTCCCCCCGCCGCATCCAACCTCAGCCGGAATCCCAAGGTCCCGTCAGTGCTGCTGGCCGCGCCGTTGTCGTTCATGGTCACCAGCAATCCGTAATCCGTCCCCACGCCGACAATATCCCCCGCAGGAACGCCGGTTTGCTGATCCGCCAGGTAGTCGTAGTTTCCGATCAGCGGAGTCCATCCGGTGCTCGATTGGGAAACGGTGGCAGCGATGGCAGGAGCGGCAAAAAGGGTGATGTTCGCAACGATCGAAGTGATCGAATTCAATAAAGGGACATGATTCATTTTTCAAAAACAGGGACGCTCGCCCGAGAAATTTATTTAAATCTCAGAAACAATCAAGCCTTCTTCACAAAAAAGTCCAGTTGACACTGTGGAATTGACACGTTTTATTTATTTTGCATGAAAGCTTACACCATTAACCTCTTAATCATCGGCGCATCCCTTGGCGTCGGTTCGTTTGCATCCGCCGCCGAAAGCGCTGCGAAGCCACCCAAAAAGCCCAAATATCACCTGACCTTCGAGCAGGCGGACGTGGACCACAGCGGCGGCCTTACGATCTTCGAATTCGCCACCACCCAAGGCCCGGGAACTCCCATGGTGGAGATCCGCCGGCGCTTTCTTGGCATCGATGTCTCCGGCGCGTTTGAAATCATCATCGACCCACTGACCGGCGAACAAGCCTTGGATCCGGTCACTGGCGAGCCTCTTTTCGGCGATCCGATTCCGGACGGCGTCGTCACCCAGGACGAGCTGAAAGCCTACCGCGCCTTGGAGGAGAAGCCAAAATCCGATCTTTCCCGCTTCGAGTTGGCGGATTTCGACGGCGACGGACAACTTTCGCCCGTGGAATTCGGCTACCTCGTCTCGCAGCGCGTGCCGGTGAAAAACGTCCTGCGGAAGTTCGACAAGCTCGACACCAATGACGATGGATTCCTAAGCAAGGAGGAGTTCAAAAAGCCGAATGCTTTGGATCTCTGAAGAGTCCCAGCTTGATTTGAGTTTAATGATCGGGCGCCCCTGCAATGGGTCGCCCTATTTTTTTCCTCATTTCGAGTTTCGAGCGAACGGCACATGGCATTGAAGGTTGCCAAAACCGATCAAGACGGTAGAAAACCAGCCTATGCCGAACCTATCTGCGTCCTTTTTCCTCCAGATGGCGGTCATCCTTCTGGCCTGCCGCTTGGTCGGCATCGTGGCGAAGAAAATCGGGCAGCCGCAGGTGGTGGGGGAAATGATCGCGGGCGTGGTTCTCGGGCCTTCACTGCTCGGGTTGCTGTGGCCGGGCTCTACGGAGGTCATTTTCACCAAGGAATCCCGCGGCGTGCTGGAAGTGGGCGCGCAGCTCGGCGTGGGGCTTTACATGTTTCTCGTCGGGCTGGAGTTCAAGGTCGGCCATTTCCGCACCCGGGCCCGGAGCGCGGCTTGTGTTTCCATCGCCGGGATGGTGGTGCCGTTCATCCTCGGCGGCCTGTTGACGCTGTGGCTGGTGCAGGTGCCCGGGCTGTTTTCCGCAAAGACGCAATACTATCAGGCGGCGATGTTCCTCGGCGCGGCCATCGCCATCACCGCCTTCCCAATGCTGGCGCGGATCATTTCCGAGCGCGGGCTGTCCGGCAGTTCGCTCGGCACGCTGGCACTCGCCGCCGGTGCCATCGACGACGCGGCGGCGTGGTGCGTGCTGGCCATCGTGCTGGCGACTTTCGGGGCCACCCATCCGGTCGTGCTTTTCGGAATTCAGATCGGGCCGCAGTTCATCGCGATCGGCGGGGCGATTCTCTACGGCGTGCTGATGCTGACCATCGGCCGGAAAGTCCTCGCGGCGTTCGGTGCGAAGGCGGACAAGGCCGGGCACGTCTCGCAGCCGATGATGGCGGTGGTGCTCGCGCTGTTCTGCCTTTCCGCCTGGTACACGGACCTCATCGGCGTTCATGCGGTGTTCGGCGGCTTCATCCTCGGCATCGCCATGCCGCGCGGGATCTTCGCGGATGAGCTGCGGAAAAAGATCGAGCCGTTCACCGTGGTGTTCCTGCTGCCGATGTTCTTCACTTTCTCCGGTTTGAAAACCCAGTTGAACATGCTCGTCGAGCCGGCGTTCCTGCTGCCTGCCATCGCCATTTTGTTAGCGTCGATCCTTGGCAAGGGCGTGGCCTGCTGGGCGGCCGCCAGACTCAACGGCGAGAAAAACGACACCGCGCTCGCCGTCGGCTGCCTGATGAACGCGCGCGGGCTGATGGAGCTGATCATCATCAACATCGGCCTCAAGGCGGGCGTGATCGGCCAACCGCTTTTCTCGATCCTCGTCGTCATGGCGATCGTCACCACGCTGATGGCCACTCCGCTTTTCGAACTCGTTTACGGCCGACACTCCCGGAAAGCCGGCACACTCCCATCCGACGCCATCGACGCCTGACTTTGATGATCCATGGTGATTGCAGAAAATTCTCCCTCCCCGGGGAGCACCTGCGCCCTCGCAGGTGGTTTTCGGCGCCCTCGCCGGAAACACTCGTGGAGAGGCCTTCGACGAATGTCTCCGGCGAGGGCACCAAAGACCACACGCGAGGCGCGTGTGCTCCCCCTCAGAAAACCCCACCCCACTGAACAAACCGTATGAAATTCGGAATCATCGGCAGCGGCAGCATCAGCGCCATCCACGCCAAGGCCATCGCGGCGATGGACGGCAGCGGGCTTATCTCCGTTTTCAACCACCGCCTCGAAAGCGCCGAAAAACTCGCTTCACAATACGGCGGGCGGGCGTTCTCCGACATCGATGAATTCCTCGCGGATCCGGAGTTGGAAATCGTCACCATCGCCACTCCGTCCGGTGCTCATTTCGATCCGGCGATGGCCGCTCTGAAAGCGGACAAGCACGTGCTCTGCGAGAAGCCGCTGGAAATCACCACCGCCCGCATCGACGAGCTGATGGAAACGGCGGCGGCCAGCGGGAAAACCCTCGCCGCCATTCTCAACCGCCGGTTCAACCCTGCGATGGAAGCGTTCAAACAGGCCTGTGAAAAACAGCGCTTCGGCAGACCCACTTCCGCGTCCTGTTATATCAAATGGTTCCGCGACCAGGCTTACTACGACTCCGCCGACTGGCGCGGGACGTGGGCGCTCGACGGTGGCGGCGCGCTGATGAACCAGGGTATCCACAGCATCGACGCACTGCTGCATCTGGCCGGTCCGGTGAAATCCGTGCAGGCGATGACCGCCTGTCTCGCCCACGAGCGGATCGAGGTGGAGGACATCGGCATCGCGATGTTGGAATTTGAAAACGGCGCGCGCGGCGTGATCGAGGGCTCGACCTGCACCTGGTCCGGCAGCGGCCATCCGGCGCGCATCCAGCTTTCCGGCACGGAAGGTTCGGTATTTCTAGCAGACGAATCGTTCGAGGTCTGGGATTTCAAAAACGCTCTGCCGGAAGATGCAGGCGTGCATGAAACCCTGATGAGCGGTGGCAAGGGAGGACTCGGCGCGAATGATCCGAAGGCGATCAATTTCCTCCAGCACCAGCGGAATTTCGAAGAGGTGGTGAGCGCCATCCGGGACGGCCGGGTGCCGTGCGTCTCTGCGGTGGAGGCGAGGAAATCGGTGGAGCTGATCGAGGCGATCTATCAAAGCGCGGCGGCGGGCGGGAAGAAGATCGGGCTACCGTAGCGTCTCTATGAGCGCCGGTGATGGTGGCACGCTGGTCCGGCAGGCGCTTTTTAGGGAGCGGCGGGCGCGGACCGGCCCTACCGGGTTTATCCAGCCCATCCGCAATTCTGAAGAAGGTGACCTTTCCCTCAAAACCATCACAAGAGATCAAATCTTCGGGTGAATTTGACTTCATCCGCGTCCCTTGGAGTCAATTCCCAGTTGAAAAACCGAAATAAGGGAGCCCCGAAATACAAGCCGTCAACGTGCGGTCAACGTGTCACGATCTTCACTTCAAACGCGATCTGGTCGTTGACGAGGTGGCCGGCGAGGCGGTGGAAGAATTTGCCGGAGCCGTAGAGGACTCCCCATTTCGTGCGGTCGATGGAAAAGACGGCCTGGGCGGCGGCTTTGCCTTCGGGGGTAAGGCCGGAGGCGGCGGCGAACTCGATGGGGTGGGTCCGGCCCTTGATCGTTAGATCGGCGGTGAGGCGGAGGTTAAGCGCGCCCGGGCCGCTGTCAGAGATCGGGGCGGCGGAGGTGATGGATAGAACGGCTTCGGGAAAGCGGGTGACGTCGAAGAAGTCGTGATCGTGTAGGTGGCGGATGAGGACGTCGTGATAGGCGCTGCCGGCAAGGCCGGTGCAATCGAGGCGGGTTAGATCGAGGATGATTTCACCACCGGTCAGGCGGCCTTGATCAAAGTCGAGGTGGCCGGATTTCAAAGCGACGCCGCCGTGATGTTTGTTGAGCAGGTTGCGGCCGGTCCATTCGACTTTCGAGGCTTCGAGGTCGATCTGAAGCCGGCCATGCGGAATTGGAAAAACAGGCTCTGTGGGAGACCCGCTGACGGAAAATCCCGCAGCCAGCCACGCTTCGATTCCGCCTTCCAGTTCGGCGACTTCCCAATAACCGGCACGTTCGAGCTTCTCGACCGCGATGCGGGCTTCGAAGCTGTTTCCGGACGCACCGTAAATCCGAACTGCGGTGGTGAGGTCCGGAACTTGCGCCGGAAGCCGCTCGTTGAAGGCGCCTTCGAAGACGGTGTTGTTCAGCGCGTCCGGAAGGTGGCAGGCGGCGAAATCATCGGCCAGTCGCACATCAATGACGACGGGCGGGGTGGCAGATCGAATTTCGGTGGAGAGCTGGAGGGAAGTGATCATGCCGTGCATCGGGTCGAGTGGAACAGGTTCTTTCCGGCTGGAACGCTGCGGCGGGACGCCACAACCACTTGGAAGAACAGGCAGGAATGTCTTTATCACACCATGGCGACGGCGTAGCGCTCGGAGACGACGGGCCAGTTCACGACGTTCCACCAAGCGGCGATGTAGTCGGGGCGGCGATTCTGATAGTGGAGGTAGTAGGCGTGCTCCCAGACGTCGAGGGCGAGGATCGGGGTGCCGAGGTCGGCATCGGGGACGATGCCTTTCATGGCTGGGTTGTCCTGGTTCGGGGTGCTGGTGACCTTGAGTTTGCCATCCTTGACGACGAGCCATGCCCAGCCGGAGCCGAAGCGTTTGGTGGCGGCTTCACCGAAGGCTTTTTTGAAGGCTTCGTCGGAGGTGAAGGTGGCCTGGATGGCCGCGGCTAACATGTCGGAAGGTTTTCCGGACTTGTCGGCGGGGCTCAGGGTTTTCCAGAAGAAATCGTGGTTCCAGTGGCCACCACCGTTGTTGCGGAGGGTGTTGCGGAGGGCTTCGTCCGGAATGGCGGGGAGGTTTGCAAGAAGCTGGTCGAGCGGCTGTTTGGCGAGGTCTGGCTTGGTTTCGAGGGCGGTGTTGAAATTCTTGATATAGGCGGCGTGGTGCTTGTCGTGATGGATTTCCATCGTCTTCGCATCGATGTGGGGTTCGAGGGCGTCGAACGCGAAGGCCAGCGGTGGCAGGGTGAGCGCGGTGGTTTCCGCAGCGCGGGCGGCGGCGGGAAGCAGGGAGGCGGCGGTGGCGAGGGTGCCGAGTTTCACGAATTCACGGCGGTCGAGACTGGAGGTTGGTTTCATGGCAGGAATCTGTTACGGCGGATCGGCGGAAAATCAAACGAGTTGTCGGGCTCCTACCGCATGCTCGCGGGCGAGGGCGGACGCACCGATGATCCCGGCCTCGTGGCCGAAGGCGGCGGGCAGGATCATCAGGCCGTCCTTGAAGGGGCCGGAGAGCTGGGCCAAGAGGTGCTCGCGGAACGGATGAAACAACAGTTCGCCCGCGCGGGCGACGCCGCCGCCGATGACGATGGCTTCCGGATTGAGCAGCCAGCAGCAGTTCATGGCGGCGGTGGCGAGCATTTGGCCGACGAGATCCCACTGGGCGAAGGCGATCTTGTCGCCATGATGGGCGGCGGCGGCGAGGGCGGCGGGCGAGCATTCCTCAAGTGGCTTCTTGATGCCCGCAGCGGTGTAGGCCTCGCGGGCCCTGGCGGTGATCTCGTTGTTTCCGACGTAATCCTCAAGCGCGCCGTGGTTGCCGTAGTGGCCGGTGCGGCCCTGATAGTCGATGGAGGTCTGGCCGATTTCCCCCGCACCATGGCGCATGCCGCGGATCATCTGGCCGTTGGCGATGATGGCACCGCCGACGCCGGTGCCGAGCGACATGAAAACGACGTTTTGGAATCCGCGCCCGGCACCGCAGCGCCACTCGGCGAAGGCCATGCAGTTGGCATCGTTATCGACGGCGACGGGCAGGCCGATCTTCGCCTCAAGGAGCCTCCGGAGAGGAACGGCTTCCCAGCCGGGCACGTTGGTGAGGCCGTAAACCAGTCCTTTTTCAAAATTCACTAACCCCGGCATGCCGACCCCGATGGACGCGATGCCCTCATGCCTCGCCCGCAGGTCCTCCACCGTGCGCACCATGGCGTCGATCAGGTCGTCCGGGCCTTGGAAATCCAGCGTCGTGATCGGCGGGGCCTGGTCAATGATGTGGCTCTGATAGACCACCGCGATTTTGACTGTTGTTCCTCCGAAATCGATACCTATGCCAAGGGGACTGTCGCTCATTGATTCAAAAACTATTGAAACGACTCCAGATGACACGTTTTTTCCTCACCGCGTTTCAAAAAACACCCGCGCCGCCACCTGCCTGAGGCCGTCCAGCGTGATGTCCGGATCCACCGCTTGGATTTCCGGGACACCACGGGCGATCAAGGCGGCATCGCCGCCGGTGGCGATGATGGCGGGCTCGCCGGGGAGTTCGTCACAGATACGGGCGAGGATTTCCTTCACCAGACCGCGGTAGCCAGTCACCGCTCCGACCTGCATGGCGTGGACAGTGGATTTCCCGATGGCGGACCGTGGTTCTATCAACTCGATCTCGGGCAGCAGCGCCGTCTTGCGGGTAAGGTAGCCGGACATCGCGCCGAGGCCGGGTGCGATCACTCCGCCGCAGTAGGCGGGCGCGGCGGAAATCACGTCGAAGGTGACGGCGGTGCCGAAGTCGATGATGATGGCGGGCACGCGGTGGCGGGTGAGCACGCCGGCGGCGTTGGCGAGGCGGTCGGCACCGATCTGGGCGGGGTTCGGATAATCGATGCCCATGCCCAGCGGGCTTTCGTGGCTGAGGAAATGCACGGGGCAGCGGCCGCCGAACCACGCGCCTAACATTTCCGCCTTGATGGGCACGACGGAGCAGACCATGACGGCGTCATAAGCGACCCCGCCCAGCATCTCATCCAGGCTTGCGGGCGAGATGTCCGCGGTGGCAATGACACCCCGCCAGTCGAGCAGGGAGGTTGCGTCCCCGAGGGCGAATTTGGTGCGGGTGTTGGAATTGTCGACGAGGAGCCAGGCCATGGGTTACCAATGATTAGATACGTAGTAGCGGGTCTTCGGAGGAACGCCGTGGCCCGCCTTGATGCTGAGTTTCCCGTCATTCAGGTGAAGCGTGAGGGGGCCGGCGATGTCGGTGTTGTCCAGCCAGAACTTCAGCCAGATGTCGGTGGTGCCGCTGCCTTCCGAGCCGCCGAAGGTGGTATCGGCGGGCTCCAGTTTGCGGCCGCCGGAGAGTTCGAGAAAAACGGGTTGCTGAAGATCGTGGGTTTTGCCCGAGTCCACCTTGAGATGGGCTTCCACCCAGAAATATTCGCGGTCCGGTGTCACCTGGACACCCTCTACCGTGCAGCGGGCGGAGGAATCCGGACTCCACTCGTAAGGACGGAACCAGCTCCACACGGCGAAAGCCAGCGAGGCCACCAAGGCCAGCCAGAGGAAGATCCGCAGTTTCTGAAATCTCACGGGCACAGAGGAACCTGCATCAACGCCCGCTGCAAACGAAAACGGGCGGACCGTTTCCGGCCCGCCCGCAGCGATTGATTTTCGCAGCTATCGATTAATGTTCGTAGCCTTGCTCACCATGTTCGGCAAGATCCAGACCCGCTTCCTCGACTTCCGGCGCAGGGCGGAGTCCGATCACGGCCTTGATGATGAATGCGATGATTGCTGTTGCAACCACGCTCCAAACGATGGTCAGGCCGACAGCCTTGACTTGTTCCATGAACAGACCGGCTTTCAGGGTGGCGACCACCGCGTTTGCCTTTTCGTCAGCGAATACACCGGTGAGAAGAGCTCCGAGAGTTCCGCCGACACCGTGGACACCGAAGGTATCGAGGGCATCGTCATAACCGAGGAGGTTCTTGAGGTAGGCAACCGCGAGGAATGGAACGATACCGGCGATGACACCCATGATCATTGCCGAGCTGCTGGTGACAAAACCGCAGGCAGGAGTGATGACCACGAGACCGGCAACGATACCCGAGCAGAAACCGAGCACGCTTGGCTTGCCCTTGAGGATCCATTCGGTGAGGGCCCAGGCGAGACCGGCGGTAGCGGCGCAGAGGGTGGTGGTGGTGAAGGCGTTCGAGGCGATCGCATCAGCACCCAGAGCGGAACCGGCGTTGAAACCATACCAGCCGACCCAGAGCATTCCGGTGCCGACCATACAAAGGACCATGCTGTGGGGAGCCATCGACTCCTTGCCGAGTCCCTTGCGCTTGCCGAGGATGAGGCAGAGCACCAGAGCGGACCAACCGGAGGTCATGTGAACCACGGTTCCACCTGCGAAGTCGATCGCCTTGATCGCAGCAGCAGGATTGAGAGGGCCGCACATCAGACCGGTGGCGGACCAGACCATGTGGGCGAATGGGAAGTAAACGGCGAACATCCAGATCAGGATAAAAAGCATGATGGCGGTGAACTTCATGCGCTCGGCGATAGCACCAATGATGAGGGCCGGAGTAATGATCGCGAACGTAAGCTGGAACATTGCCCAGATGCTGTCGGAGATCCACCAGTAACCCGCACCTGCGGCACCGGGTTCAACTCCCTTGAAGAAAGCCATCGACATGTCGCCGACCAGCGAGTTTCCAGCACCAAAGGACAGCGAATAACCGCAGAGCCACCAAAGTGGGGTGATCATACAGGCGCAGCCAAGACACTGGGCAAGGACGGACAGCACGTTTTTGCGGCGGACGAGACCACCGTAGAAAAGGGCCAGACCAGGCAGGGTCATGAAAAGAACCAATGCCGTACTGATCATCTGCCAGGCATTGTGACCTGGTCCGGGACCCGCGATGTTGGACGTCCATTCGGAAGTCTTCTCGCCCGCCTCGTTCTTGATCACACCGGGCTGACTATTTTTCACGTATTGCTCCAGGTCGTAAATGCGCTGTTCGGTCGTCGGCGCGGGAGGCGCTGGCGCATCCTGCGCATGGGCAGGCATGGACATGGGAATTGCGATTAACGCGATGGCAGCGGCTGTGAGGGCTCGCACTTTGGTGAGATATCGGCTGGTCATGGTGGTCAGGGTTGATCTGATGATTGAGTGCTTTGTCCCGACGATTCCAAATCTCCGAGAAAGCGATCCACTTTAAGCAAACGCCGTGCCAAGATCCCACACCAACCCGTTCATACCCAGTGGGGAAAAAAATCCGGGGTTATTTCCGAAATTATTAGATTCTCGCTTGCCATCAACGGGTGGCGCACCTATCCCAGCGTCTTGCGGAGCGCAAACCCGAGCCAAAAAAGTCTGGACAATTCTTTCGGAAAAGTGAAGTATTCACCCAACGGAGAGCTTTCCAACGCTAATCAGGCCTGTGGGATGCATATTCCGACTCGCTCCTTACTGTTCCGCCCAGCGGTTCAGCCAAGGACGCAAGCAGCAACCGAAAACCAACAAATAAAGATGCACAACTACTGCAAAACAATTGGCGCCTTGGCCGCTGCCTCCGCCCTTGTGGCCGGCAACGCTCAGGCGGAAGTCGAATACGAACTCCACACCGGATACTCCAGTGAATATATCTTCCGCGGTCTCGACCTCGGTGACAACCTCACGGAAGTCGGCGTCGATGTCGCAGGCAAGTGGAACAACATCGGCCTCAGCGCCGGTGTCTGGGCTACCGCCTTCGACGCTTCCGCAACCACCTCCAACCAAGTGGACAACGAAGTGGACTGGTATGCCGAAGCAACCTACGACTTCGGTTTCATGACCGGCGGCATTGGTTACATCTACTACTGGAACCTCGGCAACCTTGGTCTGGACGCACAAGAAGTTTACTTCTCCGCTTCCCATGACTTCGGTTTCGCCACCGCATCGCTCACCTACTTCTGGGGAGTTGACGGCCCGAGCAACGACGGCTACTCCGAACTTGCGCTCAGCCGCAGCTTCGAGCTCAGCCCTTGCCTCGCGCTCAATGTCTCCACCAACGTGGGCTATCTGGTCGAAGAAGGTGACTTCACCGCTTGGACAAGCAAGGTTTCCCTTGATTGGGGCTTCGCCGAGCACGCTAAGATTTCACCCTTCGTCGCCCTTTCCATCGGTCTTGGCGAAGGCGGTAACGGCAGCGCCTGGCGTCAAACCAGCAATGAATTCAGCGCCGGCAGCATGCTGAGCGCCAGCTTCTAAGCTGACCATCGGGTCCTTTAGGCCTGATCAACAATTCAAAGAGCGGTCACGAGAGTGGCCGCTCTTTTTTTGTCCAGTTTTCCGGCGGCAATTTCCCTGACTTTCCCGCTTGGAAATCAAGCCAACCTTGAGAAAGCTCCGCCCATGTTCCTCGGTCTCGATTCGTCCACCCAATCCCTCACCGCCGTGATCATCGATCCGGCGTCGGGTCAAATCACCTGCCAGCTTTCCGTCGGTTTCGGCGCGGATCTCCCGCACTACGGCTCGTCGAGCGGTTTCATACCGGGTGGCGGGGATGGCGAGGTTCATGCCAATCCCCTGATGTGGCTTGAGGCGCTTGACCTGCTTTTCACCCGGCTTTCCGCGAAAACCGATCTATCCAGGATCAAAATGATCGCCGGATCCGGCCAGCAACACGGCTCGGTCTATCTCGACTCCACCTTTGACGAGCGCCTCGGCACCTTGGATTCCTCCCAATCCTTGGTGGCGCAACTTTCTCCCGCCTTCACCCGGGCGACCTCTCCGATCTGGATGGACACCTCCACCGCAGCCGAATGCGCGGAAATCACCGCCGCTCTGGGTGGTGCCGCGGAAGTTTGCAAACGCAGCGGATCCACCGCCATCGAGCGCTTCAGCGGCCCGCAGATCCGGCGCTTTTTCAAAACCGATCCCGCCGCCTACGAACGCACGGCGCGGATTCATCTCGTGAGTTCCTTGCTCGCCTCGGTGATCGCCGGAAAATCCGTTCCCATCGACTTCGGCGACGGTGCGGGGATGAACCTGCTCAATCTATCAACACAGAACTGGGACACCGACCTCATGGCTGCTACCGCGCCGGACCTCGTCACCCGCCTGCTGCCCCCAGCCCTAGCGACGACCGTCCAGGGCACCGTTTCCCCTTATTTTGTCGAGAAATTTGGTCTATCAGCCGAATGCCGGACCGCACTTTTCACCGGTGACAATCCGGCCTCGCTTGTCGGCATGGGAGCCACCGCGCCCGGCAACGTCGTCATTTCCCTCGGCACCAGCGACACCTTTTTCGCCGCCATGCCCGGCCCGAAAACCGATCCTAACGGCTTCGGCCATGTCTTCGGAAATCCGGCGGGCGGCTACATGTCGCTGATCTGTTTCCGCAACGGCTCGCTGGCCCGCGAGGCCCTGCGCGACAGGCTCGGACTCGATTGGTCCGCCTTTGACCGCGAGGCCCTCACCGTCACTCTCGGAAATGCTGGAGAAAACCTGATGTTGCCGTTTTTCGGCCCGGAAATCACTCCACGCCACGATTTCAGCGGGCCGGTCCTGAAAGGCTCGCCAGCATTCGAATCCGGCGCTGAACCCGCACTCCAGGTCCGCGCCCTGCTCGAAGGCCAGTTCCTCAACATGCGCCTTCATTCGGAATGGATGGAGGTGAAAACCGAACGCATCCGGCTCACCGGCGGAGCCTCGAAAAACGACGGCATCGCCCAGCTCGTCGCCGACGTCTTCCAATCCCCGGTCGAGCGGCTGGAAGTTTCCAATTCCGCCGCCCTCGGAGCCGCGCTCATCGCCGCCGCCGCGGATGGCCATGATCTGCTGGCGCTGCAGGAACTTTTCTGCAAGGCCTCGCCGGGCTCAGCACTCCAGCCGGACACGAAGCTAGCAGAAGTCTATCAGGGCGCGCTCGGGCGCTTCAAAGCCCTGCTCGATGCCAGCCGCTGACACAAAAATTTGACCAACCCCACGCCCGAACCTAGAATTTCACCGAGATGACGATTGATCAATACGCGAACCGATTTGTGTGCGACCTCGTGGCCTACGAGCCGGGGAAACCGATTGATGAAACCGCCCGCGAGCTCGGCCTGGATCCTTCACAGATCGTCAAGGTGGCCTCGAATGAAAACCCGTTAGGCCCTTCCCCGCTAGCCAAGGCTGCGATGCGCGAGGCGCTTGAAGAGGCCCATATCTATCCGGACGGCGGCGGCTACCGGCTGCGCAGCGCCATCGCGGATTCGTTCGGTATGGACATTTCCAATGTGGTGCTCGGCAACGGTTCCAACGAAATCATCGAACTGCTCTGCCACACCTTCCTCAACCGCGATGCCGAGCTGATCGCCGCCGAACACGCCTTCGTCGTTTACAAGCTGATGGCCACCCTCTTCGGTGCGAAATACGTGGAAGTGCCGGATCCCGGATTCATCCACGACCTCGACGCGATGGCCGACGCGATCACCGACAAAACCCGCCTCGTCTTCATCGCTAATCCTAACAATCCAACAGGAACCATGGTGGACCAGGCCGCCATCGACCGCTTCATGGCGCGTGTTCCCGAGCATGTCATCGTCGTGTTCGACGAGGCGTATTTCGAATTCCCCGACTCTCCGCCGGACGCGCTGCGGTATGTCCGCGACGGCCGCAATGTCTGCGTGCTGCGGACGTTTTCGAAAATCCACGGTCTCGCAGCCCTGCGGGTCGGCTACGGCCTTGCGTCGAAAAACGTCGCCACGCTGCTGCAGAAGGCACGCCAGCCGTTCAACGTGAATGCCATCGCCCAAGCCGGCGCGCTCGCCGCGCTGAAGGACGAAGCGCACATCGCGAAAACCCGCGAGGTGAATTCGGCTGGCATGGCGTTTTATGAAACGGCATTCAAGGAGCGCGGCCTCGAATTCGTCCCGAGCTACGCCAATTTCATCCTCGTCAAGGTGGGCGATGGCGACCGCCTTTTCCGCGACATGCTCAAGCAAGGGGTGATCATCCGCGCCATGAGCAGCTACAAATTGCCCGACTGGGTCCGCATTTCCGTTGGCACCCAGGCACAGAACGAACGCTGCATCGAAGTGCTGGACTCCGTGCTCGCCGCCACCGCCGCGGTGTGAAGTTTCCCGCCCGGCGTTTGACAGGACGCTTTTGATTTCCTAATTTTCTGTTTGGGAAAAGGTTTACGCATGGAAAATTCTGAGATTCCAAATCACCAAAGAGAGTTCCGGTGCGTCCATTGCACCGGGAAGATCCTGATTCCCAAGGATTTGCCTCCTACCACCGGTCCCTGCCCGCATTGCAGTGGGGTGATTACCTCCCCTGCGCCCGAAGCTCCGGCTCCCGTCGCAGCGTTTCAGGTTCCATCCGCTCCGCTCACCCCGGTGCCTGTCGAGCTGCCGGTGGAAGCGGTGCCGGTGGTCGTCACACCACCCGTCGAGCCGCCGAAACCTCCGATAGCGCCACCTCCTCCACCAGCACCGGTGGTCGCAGAAAAACCGGCTTTGCCCGAACCTCCGAAAGCGGCGGATGAAAAACCGCATCCGGTCGAGCTTCCGCCGAAAAAGGCCAACTCCCACGGCAACCAGCCGAAAAAGAAAGCCGCCGCGACAAAATCCGCCAAACCCCACCGCAGTGGCCTGATCCCGGTGATGTTAGTGCTGCTGCTGTTGTTCCTCGGTGCCGGTGCTGCGGTTTACTTTGTTTCCAAAGAAATGGGGCGGAACGTCGAGCCGCCCACCGTCAGCGTCACAACGGTGGACCCGGCGGTGAGCGAGGCCAACTATATCCGGATCGGCTGGCAGAAGGATGCCTATCAGGTTCTGCGCGGCTACATGGCGGCGAAAACCAGCGATGAAAAACTCCCGTTTGTCCTCAACGCGGACAATCTCAAGCAACGGATCGACGACTTCTACGGCGGCGGAGCGATCCTCGACTCGGACACCCCCGCCGACGCGTTTTCGATCTACGAACTCTCGGAGGAGGACCGCAAACGGGGGCTATTCATGATGATCTACGACCAGCCGCCGCAGTTTGACATGAAGGAGTTCTTCCGGCCGCTCGCCAGCCTCGAAGTTCAATACGGCGTGGAGGAGGCGGACCTGCTGCTGAGCACGCTCGCCCGCGTCGGCAACTTCGCGATGGAGCCACTGCGTGTGCACGCGTTTTTCAAGCGGACGGCGGATGGACTGAAGCTCGATTGGGAAATTTTCGCTCAGACGAAATATCGGACCTTCCAGAATTTCGTCGAGCTGCCGGAAGTCGGCCAGAGCAGCGTGTTCCGCGTCTTCATCGTCGAGGACGTGCCGGAAAAGGGCCGCGCCGTCGCCGGCACACGCACCTACCGCCTCGCCGATCCGGCCAACACCGGCGATGTCGCGAGAGTCAATGTGAAGGTCGATTCCGAAACCGGCCGCGCGCTCTCCATCATCAACTGGCGCGGCACCAAGGAGAACCACCCCCTCACCCGCACCGCCACGCTCGAACTCAAGTGGGCGGGCGAGAGCAACGCGCCGGAGTTGGAAATCAGCCGCTTCATCTGTTGGGAATTCCTCGGCCTCGGCGGACAGGAAACACCCGCCACCGCCTCGACGAAGTGATCACCCGGATGGAATCGATCCCGGCGCCCGAGCGCACGACTATCACTGCGATCGCCACGGCTCCCGGCGTCGGCGCGGTGTCCTTGGTTAGAATTTCAGGACCGGACGCCATCGCCGTCGCGGATCTCGCGACCGGTGGAAAAGCCTCGACCGTCATGCCGCGGACCACGCGCTACTGCGAGCTGAAGGACGCCGGCGGCCACGTGATCGACGACGGGCTGATGACCGTCTTCCGCGCGCCCAACAGCTACACCGGTGAGGACAGCGTGGAGTTCACCGGGCACGGCGGCATCCTGGTCACGCGTGAAGTGTTAGGACGGTTTCTCGCCTGCGGAGCCACCGCCGCCGGACCGGGCGAGTTCACCCAGCGCGCCTTTCTCAACGGCAAGCTCGACCTGACACAGGCCGAGGGCGTGATGGACCTGATTTCCGCGCAGACGCGGCTTTCCCTGCGCGCCGCGCGCAGCCAGCTCGAAGGAACACTCGGCCGCCGGACCACGGAAGCGCGCGACCAGTTGTTGGAGACGCTCGCCCATCTCGAAGCGTGGATCGACTTTCCCGAAGAAGACATCGATCCGCAGACCGGCGTGCTGCTGCGCGGCCGCATCAGCGCGGTGCTGGCGGTGGTCGATTCGCTGCTGGCCACGGCGGACCAGGGACGCATCCTCCGCGAAGGCGTTAGGACCGTGATCTTCGGCGAGCCGAACGTGGGAAAATCCAGCCTGCTCAACCGCTTGTTAGGATTCGAGCGCGCCATCGTCAGCGACATCGCCGGAACCACCCGCGACACCATCGAGGAGACGATCAATTTGAACGGCATCCCGCTGCGCCTTGTCGATACGGCCGGCGTGCGCGAGGCGTCCGACCGCATCGAGGCGGAGGGCATCCAGCGCACCGTCCGCCAGATCGAAGCGGCGGACCTGCTGTTGGAAATCGCTGATGCGAACCTGCGGCGGCCGACCGACGGCGTCCTGCCGGCGACAGCGGCGAAACATTTGTTAGTTCTCAACAAGACCGACCTCGGCGAACATCCGTCGTGGTTGGACGTTGAAGCGATCCGCCTTTCCTGCAACAGCGGCGAGGGTTTTGAAACGCTCTCGGACGCCATCCGCGACGCTCTCCATTTCAGCGAAGCGGATTGGGGCGAACACGCCGTGGCCATCAACGCCCGCCATCAGGCGAGTCTCGCCCTGGCACGGACCGGCCTACTCGCCGCGCTGGTGCTGCTGGATGACAAGAACTCCGACGCCGAGCTGGCGGCGATCGATCTGCGGGAAGCCCTGGACGCACTCGGAGAGATTCCCGGCCGTGTCGATACGGAAGACCTGCTGGGAGTGATTTTCAGCAGTTTTTGTATCGGAAAGTGATCGAAGTGGTCCGCACAGTCCTCTGTGCGGATTTCTGAAAGCCGGCACAATGGATATTACGCCCGCTATGCCATCTGTTTTACCTACCGCCGCTTCATCGGCATTGGAAAATAGTTAGACTGAACGCCTTCCAGTTCCCTGCCAGCCGCCTTCTTGTTGCGGCCACCCGGTGCGAGCGATAGCGAGCCATCAAGAATCGCAAACCGCATCCCGCAGGGCCGAAGGCAATCCGCCGCTCCTTGAGGGACGATTGCCCAACTGCCAACCTATCAGGACTGATGCGACTTCTCCAGCGCCGCCGCGACGAAGCCGGCGAAGAGCGGGTGCGGGTGGTTCGGCTTGGACTGGAACTCGGGGTGGAACTGGGCGCCGATGTAGAACGGGTGGCCGGGGAGCTCAACGATTTCCACGAGGCCTTCGTTGGCGGAGACGGAAGAGATGACAAGTCCGGCTTCCTGGAGGCGTTCCTGATAGTCGGAGTTGAACTCGTAGCGGTGGCGATGGCGCTCGTGGATGCGCTCGGCGTTATTATAAAGATCAGAAGCCTGGGTGCCGGTGAAGATGATGGATTCGGACGAACCGAGGCGCATGGTGGCTCCCATGTCCTCGATGCCTTTCTGCTCTTCCTGGAGGCAGATGACGGGATGCTTGGTGGCCTTGTCAAACTCGGTGGAGTTCGCATGTTCGAGGCCGCAGACGTTGCGCGCGTATTCGATGGTGGCGATCTGCATGCCGAGGCAGATGCCGAAATACGGGATCTTCTGCTCGCGGGCGTATTGGGCTGCTAGAATTTTCCCCTCGATGCCGCGGTCGCCGAAGCCGCCGGGGACGAGGATGCCATCGACATCGCCGATGACGGCTTTCGCGCCGTGGTCCTCGATGGCCTCCGCTTCGACGCGGACGATCTGGACCTTGGTGTCGTGATGGGCACCGGCGTGGATGAGGGATTCGTAGATGGATTTGTACGCGTCCTGCAGCTCGATGTATTTGCCGGCGACGGCGATGGTGACCTTGTTTTTCGGATGGATCACGCGCTGCACGAATTTTTCCCAATCCTCAAGCGCGGGCGACGGCGTGTGGCCGAGGCCTAACTTATCGACGACGAGCCTGTCGATCTTGTCGCGGCGCAGGTCGAGAGGGCATTCGTAAATCGTGTGCGCCACATCGCGGAAGGCGACGACGTTCTTGCGCTCAACGTTGCAGAACATGGCGATCTTCTTGCGGTTGTCCTCGTCGAGGTCCGCCTCGGTGCGGCAGATGATGATGTCCGGCTGGATGCCGAGTTCGCGGAGTTTCGCCACGGACTGCTGGGTGGGTTTGGTTTTCACCTCACCGGCGGCCTTGATGTAGGGCAGCAGCGTGACGTGGATGAAACAGACGTTTTCCTTGCCGACTTCGAGCGCGAACTGGCGCAGCGCCTCGATGAAAAGCAGCCCTTCCATGTCACCCACGGTGCCGCCGATCTCGGTGATGAGGACGTCGGTCTTCGGATTATCCTCCGTGACCTTGTGCATGCGGACTTTGATCTCATCGGTGACGTGCGGGATGAACTGCACGGTTTTTCCAAGATACTCGCCGCGGCGTTCCTTCTTGATGACGGAGTCGAACACCTGGCCGGAGGTGAGGTTGTTCATCCTTGATAGAACGCCGGAGGTGAAGCGCTCGTAGTGGCCGAGGTCGAGATCGGTCTCGGCGCCGTCATCGAGCACGTAAACCTCGCCGTGCTGATAGGGCGACATGGTGCCCGGATCCACATTCAGATAGGGATCGAATTTCTGCATCAGCGTGGAAAGCCCGCGGTGTTCGAGCAGCGTGCCGATGGATGCGGCGGCAAGACCCTTGCCGAGTGAGGAGACGACGCCGCCGGTAACGAAGATATATTTCATAAAGGTGATGAGTGAGCAGATAGGAGGCGTTCGATTTCGAGGGCTTGTTCCGGAGTATCGACGCCGGGTGAGGTGTCGGCGGTGAGGAGGACCTTGATGGACGCGCCGTTTTCGAGGGCGCGGAGTTGTTCGAGGGACTCGGCTTTTTCCAATGGCGAGGGCGGCCAGATGACGAAGCGCTCGAGGAAACTCCGCTGATAGGCGTAGATGCCCTTGTGCCGGAGGACCGGCAGACCCTCCACGGGGTTGCGGAAAAACGGCAGCGGCGAGCGGGAGAAATAAAGCGCGCGGCCGTCGAGGGCGATGGCGACTTTCACCACGTTCGGGTCGTGGACGGCGGGGTCAGCAGGATCGAGCGGGTTGGCGGCGGTGGCCATGTCGAGCGTCGGATCGGCGGCCATGGTGGCGGCGAGTTCGTCGATGAGCGCAGGGTCGATGAGCGGCTCGTCGCCTTGGATATTGATGATGTGGGTGGCCTCGGGCACGGCTTGGGCGGCCTCGGCGATGCGGTCGGTGCCGGTTGGGTGGTCCGGGGAGGTCATCGCGACTTTTCCACCGAAGGCGATCACGGCGTCGCGGATGCGCTCGTCATCGGTGGCGACGATGATGTCATCCAGGCGTGAACACTGTTTGCAGCGCTCCCAAACGTGCTGGATCAGGGGTTTCCCGGCGATGAGATGAAGCGGCTTGCCAGGGAAGCGGGTGGAGCCCCAGCGCGACGGGAGAATGCCTAGAATATGGATCGGTTGGGAAAAATCGGACACGCTTACGAAAGGTTGGGCGAGCGTAAGGCACGGACAACGCGGCGGACAAGAGCGGTTTCGGAAAAAGATTCCGGGCCTGCGCAAATGCCTGCAAATCCAGCAGCGCAGCGGCCTTCCCCGTGGGAGAACCCCTGATTTTCAATGCTCCGGCGGCGATCATCTCAGCCGGTAGCCGTGTGCATATCGGCTGTATCCTCCCAGCCATACCGGCAGAACGCTTCCTCGTTGCTGGTCGTGCGGGCGAGTTCCATGAATGACTGTTTCGCGGCATTTTCCTCGGCGAGAATATCCCCGATGATGTCGGCTGCTTCCGGGTAGCCGAGCATCAGCGCCCATTCCTCCAAGCAAGTGTAGGCAGCGATTTCGTAGTGCTCCACCTTCTGTAAAAAAGCGATCAGCGCGGCATTGATCGCGGGCGTTCCGGCGAACTCCGCAGCGATTTCCGCGCCCTGCTCGACGAGGCTTAGGGTGGCCTTCGAAGTCTTCCCATTGACGCGGCCTTCGAAGCAACCGAAGACAAGCTCCAACTTCATCACGTGGCCTTCGGTCTCAAGCAGGTGGCCGAGAATCGCCTTTTTTAAATCCCAGCAGCTTGCGGCGGTGGCGGTCCCCGAGAGCATCTTGATCATTCGGCATTCGGCGTCATACATGCATTCGAGTTCCTTGAGAAAAAGGTCCTCAAGGGTCTTTATAGCGGTGGCAGTAACAGCACTCATGGTCGTGTTCGGTTGGTGGTTTGGGAGGGGAGTTTCCTTGGTTTCCTAGCCGACAAACTGGCTCCGGCCTCGACGAGCCGGTGCGGCGGGCATTCCGGTGGCACGGATGTCCAATGCCTCGGCATGGTTGAAAATGTCATGCACCCGCGGGATGTCCCGAAGGTTTGCCGTGTGGACGGATAGCAGGATATTTCCCTTCAGGATTTTCCCCTCGTAGCGCTTTGCCTCGATCTCCGGAATCCCCAGGCCGATCAACCCGCCACAGATGCCGCCAAGCGCCGCGCCAATGGTCGCACCGCTCATGGCGGCGATGATCGGACCAGCGGCGATGAACAACCCCGCTCCGGGAATGGCGAGTGCGCCGATCCCGGCGATCCAGCCCCACGCCACTCCGATGATGGCTCCCGTCCCTGCTCCGGCAAGGGCGGCGTCCGAGGTCATCGTCGTTTTCCCGCAACAGAAATCCCGGGTGGCACCTTGATCGGCCAGCAATGCGGAAATGTCGTCATTGGCGATGTTCGCGATCTTGAGCTGATCGACAATGTGGTTCGCCTGGAAATGGGAGGTGGCGATGCAGAAGATGGAATGTGGGGACATGTTTTTTTCTGTTGGGGATTGATGGCTGGCTGGTGAAAGGAATTTCAGGACGGGAGACGATGGCATCCTTTTCCAATAGTCGGATCGTAGGCGGAAAACCCCGCGTCACGCCATGGGGTGTATCCCTACTTTTCGCGGGTTTCTGTCCTTCCGGACGAGGAGGAAATGGCGGTGACAGTTGCATCGGACTTCCCTCTGCAACTGTCACAGCCGGGTCGAATTTCACGACCGACCGTTTTTGGTTTTGGCAATTGTCCTGTGATCACGAAGACGCCCCGAGCATAACAATCCGCGACAAGGGCGCTATGGGGTGTAATCCTACCCTGCCATCGCTTGGGACTGCGGCGCTATGGTAGAGCCTGTCCCAAAAAAGCGCTTTTTCAGAACAGCGCTTCCATTTTGTCCAAACGAACATTTCCAAAAAGCCGATCCAGTTGGATTTGGAACTCGGGAAGGCGATTTCTCGCCGATTCCATCGGCTGGAACGAAAATCGGGAACTTCTTGGACACGGGTTTCCCGGATCTTCCTGATATGATCCCTTTTTGAACTTTTGACTGCCTGGTGATCAGGCCGCTTGGGACTGTGGTGTGCC